>SAMEA104404100__coassemble_1489_pt1 | contig 20960 bp, 14 predicted proteins | sample SAMEA104404100__metabat2_low_PE_071 | metagenome-assembled genome bin SAMEA104404100 (sample SAMEA104404100) | Balaenoptera acutorostrata
CGTCTGCGGTTCCAGAGTGTCACGGCATAGCCTTTTTCGGAAGCATCCTTTACTGTACGCTCCAAATATTCCTTTACCTTCGGGTATTTTGTAAAATACGCTGCAATATATTCTTCCGCTTCTTTTCTCGTAATTCCCAAATCCTGACTCAGACTAAAGGCCCCAATGCCATATACAATGCCAAAATTCACAGCCTTCGCATTACTTCTTTGGAGTGGTGTCACTGCTTCAAGGGGTACACGAAATACCTGTGATGCCGTTAATCTGTGTATATCCTCATGGCTGCGAAAGGCTTCCATAAGAGTTTCATCTCCTGCCATATGAGCAAGTACACGCAGTTCAATCTGAGAATAGTCCGCATCCAAAAAGCAGAAATCTTCTGTTTCCGGAATCAAAACCTTACGCAGCTCTCTCCCAAGCTCCAAACGGACAGGAATATTTTGCAGGTTTGGTTCTGTAGAGCTGAGTCTTCCTGTTGCCGTAACCGTCTGATGGAAGGTAGAGTAAATTCTTTCTGTTTTTTGATCCATCACCGCCAAAAGTCCATCTGCATAGGTGCTTTTCAGCTTTGCAAGCTGGCGATAATACAATATTTTTCCCACAATAGGATACTCCTGCTTCAGCTTTTCCAGCACATCCGCTGCTGTAGAAAATCCTGTTTTGGTCTTTTTTCCCCCAGGCAGCCCCATATGCTCAAAAAGCACCGTCCCCAGCTGTTTGGGAGAGTTCAGATTAAAAACCTCTCCTGCCAAATCATAAATTTCTTTTGTAACAACATCAATATTGTCACTCAGCTGTTTCTGATATGCCAAAAGTGCTTCTTTGTCTACCCGAATCCCCCATCGCTCCATATCCCCAAGGACATACAAAAGCGGCATTTCTATTTCATAAAACAGCTTTGTCTGTTCTGCTTCCTGAAGCTGCTTTTCCATAATCTCCTTGCTGCGGAACAAAACCTCTGCCTGCCTTGCTGCAAAGATGCAGCGTTCCTTTTCTTTCAATACGGAAAACGGGACTTTCTTCTTTCCTTTTCCCAAAATCTCCTCCTGAGAAGGATATACTTCCGAAAGAAAGGCTCTTGCCAGGTCGTCATACGCATAAGAATTTGCTGTGGGATTCAAAAGGTATGCGGCAAGCATCCCATCAAATTCCACATGAAAATCCTTTATCCCATATCTTTCCAGTAGATGAATATTGGCTTTCACACCATGACCGATTTTTTTACACGCATTTTCCAAAAAAAATGGTTTCATGATTTGTGCCAATTCTTCTGCCGTCATACCACTTCCGATTTCCAGCCAAACGCCACCTGTTTTTTTCTGATACAAAGCAACCCCCTGCCATATATCTTCATCCATAAGACAGATATATGCTGTTTCCTCCTGCTTCAATGCCTGCATGAATATACCTGCTTCTTTTGCTGTTTTAATCATTCGGTAGGTTACTTTAGACTTTCTTTCCCTTTTTACTGCATCTTCAAAACGAGAAAAAATACTCTTTAGTTCCAATTTTTTCACAATTTCATAGGCTTCTGCCGTAAAAATCCCTTCTGCCTTCATTTCATCTATGGGCAGCGAAAGAGGCATATCTCGTACAATGGTTACAAGATACTTGCTTTGTCTTGCCCGCTCCCCAAAAAACTCCAGATTTTCCGATGCTTTCTTTGGTTTTACTTCTGCTGCGTGTGCAATGGCATTTTCTATATTATGATACTGCTGTATGAGTTTGACAGCTGTTTTTTCCCCAATACCGGGTACGCCCGGCACGTTGTCGGAAGTGTCCCCCATAAGAGCCTTTACATCAATAAATTCTGTGGGGGTAACCCCATATTGTTCCACTACATCCTGTGCATAGTAGTCCTCTACCTCTGTACGACCTGCCTTTGTTTTCGGGATACGTACCTTCAAGGTGTCGCTTGCCAGCTGCAGTAAGTCCCTGTCCCCAGAAACGATAATGGGCAAAATCCCCATATCTTCGGCTTTTTTTGACAAACTCCCCAGAATATCATCTGCTTCAAAGCCCTCCTGCTGGTATATCCTGATGCCCATGGCACCCAATACCTCTTTTAAAAGAGGTATCTGCCCCCGCAGCTCCTGTGGCATAGATTTTCTTGTCCCTTTGTACTCCGGAAATGCCTTGTGCCGAAAAGTAGGTGCAGACATATCGAATGCCACTGCCAAATAGTTCGGCTTTTCCTCATCCAATAATTTAAACAAAATATTTAAAAAACCATACACAGCATTGGTGTACTGCCCCTCTGCATTGTTTAAAAAGGGAACTCCGTAAAATGCACGATTTATAATACTATTTCCATCAATCAATATTATTTTTTCAGCCATACAGTCCTCCTGCAACCTTTCTGTTTTGCAGAGCATTTTTAAAAAGTCATCTTTCCTTTACATAAAAACAATGCCACGGAACATTTGTGTAAAAACCTTGGAAAGTCCTGATTTTTCAAAAATATCCTAACAAAACGCCCTCATATAAACATTCTGGTTTATATTATACACCAAAATACGGAAAAAGTATTGAGAAAGCCCGAAAAAATATGTTACAAAATTCCGACATAACATATATATTTCTATCTCTATTTAAAAAATTTTGCAGGACAATGTTATTTTTTTCGCTTCTTTCATAGCATAGTATCACAAAAACAACTTTTTACACGGAGGGTTTTTTATGAAAAAAAGTTTTCGTATCCTTACTTCCTTGGTGATAGGAACTGCCTTACTTTGCAGCTGCGGACAAAGCAGACCCACTGCCAACTTGACACCAGTACGACTCAATGAAGTGGTTCATTCCGTTTTTTATGCACCCCAATACGTTGCCCAAGAGCTGGGTTTTTTTGAAGAAGAAGGTCTGGATGTTACGGTTGCTGTGGGAAACGGTGCAGATAAATCCATGACCGCTCTGCTTTCGGATTCTGCAGATATTGCACTTTTGGGAACAGAAGCCGGTTTATATGTGTATAACGAAGGAAAGGAAAGCTATCCAAAGGCATTTTTGCAGCTGACGCAGCGTGCAGGGAATTTTCTGGTTTCCCGTGAAGATGAACCCGATTTTACATGGGACAGTCTGAAAGGAAAGTCCGTCATCGGCGGACGCTTAGGTGGTATGCCCGAACTGGTTTTGGAATACATTTTAAAGGAAAACGGATTGACACCCAATCAAGATGTAGAAGTAATCAACAACATTGACTTTACCTCTACAGCCGGTGCCTTTACAGGAAATACAGGAGATTATACTGTGGAATTTGAGCCTGCTGCCACAGTCTTGGAACAAAACGGCACAGGACATATTGCTGCATCCTTGGGAGAAGCCAGCGGATACCTGCCTTATACGGTATATATGACAAACGATACCTATTTAAAAGAACATCCCGATACCTTGGAAGCCTTCACCCGTGCCATCTACCGTGGACAACGCTGGGTTGCAGAGCATACCCCTGAAGAAATTGCAAAGACCATCCTGCCGCAATTCCCCGACTCCGACCTGCAAACCCTGACCACTATCATCTCTCGTTATGAAAAACAGGATACATGGAAAAAAGACCCTGTATTCTCCGAAGATGGCTTTGCATTGATTCAGGATATTATGGAAAAAGGCGGTGAGCTGGACAAAAGAGTCCCCTTCTCTGATTTTGTTATCAACGATTTTGCAAACAATGTCGTTGCCACAGCTGACCATTGAGATTGGCATTGACATATCCATAAGAGCGTATCTCTAAACTTGCTTATGCAGATATGAAAAAAAGACAATAAAAAAGACCATAAACGGAACTTTCAAATATGTCCTAGCAAAACATTGGGAGAAAATATAAAAAATCACTTTAAATCACTTTATTGACAATTTGAAGGCACGAGAATGATATGCCCCCTTTACGATTCACAGTGTTTTCGTATTTTACTGTCTTTCATAAAGGGAGCCTATCAGAAATCCCGTGCCTTCTTTTTTGTCTGTTTTATATAAATACTCAAAGCAATGTAATACCGGCAGCTTCACATACTGTAAATGTTTCTTCGTCCCAAATAGAGGATTGTACTTCCCCAATATGTGCTTTTCCTAAAAGAAGCATACACAAACGGGATTGTCCAATGCCTCCGCCAATAGTACAAGGCAATTTCCCGTCCAAAAGCATTTTATGATATGTCAATGTACGACGATCGTCACAGCCTGCTTTTGTCAGCTGCTTATCCAGTGTTGCCGCATCTACACGAATACCCATAGAAGAAAGTTCGATGGCATTTTCCAAGACAGGGTTATAGAACAACAAGTCCCCATTCAGCTGCCAATCATCATAGTCCGGAGAACGTGTGTCATGGGGTTCGCCGGAACGCAGCTTATCCCCAATCTGCATAATAAACACAGTTTGAAATTCCTTTGTAATGGCATTTTCTCTTTCTTTTGGTGTCAAATCAGGATATTTGTCTTCCAGTTCCTGAGATGTAATAAATGTAACTTCTCTGCACAGCTCTGTCTGTACTCTGGGATATTTTTTCTTTACCGCTTCCAAGGCATCACAGATACACAAAACAATCCCCTGTACAGTAAATTTCAATTCCTGTACATTTCTTTTCTCCGGTGTAATCACCTTTTCCCAATCCCACTGGTCTACATAAATAGAATGCAGATTATCCAGTGTTTCATCACGACGGATGGCATTCATATTGGTGTACAACCCTTTTCCCGGACGGAAATCATAGCGATACAGAGCCATTCTTTTCCATTTTGCCAGAGAATGCACTACTTCTGCTGTCACGCCTGCCGCAGGCACTTCAAAGCTAACAGGACGTTCCACACCACTCAAATTATCATTCAGCCCTGTTGCAGGGTCTACAAACAAAGGGGCTGAAACACGTTTCAGGTTTAATGTCTGGGACAAATGCTCCTCAAAGCTTTTATGAATAAGTCCAATGGCATTTTGTGTTTCATATAATGTCAATACAGGCTTGTAGCCTTCAGGAATATATGTTTTGCTCATACAAACTCCTCCTTCTTAAACAAAACCATAGGGAAGCACAGAAAAAGGAACAGAGAACGCTTACAGAAATTTTAGAGCATATCTGAAAACACACTTGTGCAGGATTTTTCACAGAATAAGACACGCAAAGTATGCAAAACACAGCTGCACAAAAAATATACAGTAATGCCTTCAGACAAAGCGTGATACAACTACATGAAAAAACAAACAGTGGGGCTTTCAGATATGCCCTAAACCGAAAATATATTTTTCAGCTTACAATCCCATAAGATACCCGAATATTTTATGCAGTGTTTCCCTCGCATATAAGCATAACATAAACAAGTAAATTGTCAAGAGTAGGAAAAGAGAAAGAAAAGCCACATTGTTTCATAAAATATTTGTTTTGCTTATGCAGTATTTCATACATTTTGAAAAGTCGCTTTCCGGAAAAATCCGCTCCTTTTTTTCTTAAAAGATTCTTAAACCAAAAGTCGCTCCCTTGCAAAAAACAATAGGTGGCATCATAATAAAATAATTACTATTTTAACCTATATCCTGATAGAGAGAGGAGAAACATATGAAAAAAGGACGCTTTATTTCTTATCTTTATATCAACACACTTTTAGCAGGATTACTGCTTTCCGGTTGTGGACAGACAAAAAGTGTTTCCAGAGAAAGCGATTTAGACCAACAGCTGTTTGCAGCCAAGACAGAATATATAGGCTGTGTGCCAGATATGGGAAAAATTTTAAATTTACTGACTTTGCCCAAAGATATGGAAGGAAACAAGGAAGGTATGGAATTGCAAACAACTGTGGAGCCTTACGGCTTAAAACTGCACCTTACATGGCAAGGCACAGAACAAAAGGACTATGAAAATGCTATGAAGGTCTTGGAACGCAATGCTTACATCGTTCTTGCTCTTGTGAAAAATGCAGGCTATTTGGAATATGAAATTCATTTCCCTGCAACAAACGCTACAGCTGTTTTGCATTTTGATGCAGATACAGCAAAAGTTTATTATGGTACAACCACCTTTTCCGATTTATCCAAAGATGAAAAAACCTTTTCTGCTTTTCTTGCAGAATCCGAAAAACTTTTCTTTGTAGAATCAGGAGCGGAATAACATCAGCTTTTTTCTATGGTTCTATTCCTTTTTTCCTCCCCATATATTTTATTGTATGGATACAGTTTTTTGACAGGAGGAAAACATATGGGAAAATTTAATATCTACAAAGACATTGCGGAACGGACAGGCGGCGACATCTATATTGGTGTGGTAGGTCCTGTTCGTACAGGAAAATCCACATTCATCAAGCGATTTATGGACCTTCTTGTTTTGCCCAACATCGAAAACGCCTACAACAGAGAGCGTGCCAGAGATGAGCTGCCCCAATCTGCATCAGGAAAAAACATCATGACGACAGAGCCAAAATTCGTACCCAATGAAGCGGCGGAGGTTTCTTTGGATGACTGCACAAAATTTCGTGTTCGCATGATTGACTGTGTTGGCTATCTTGTCCCAGAAGCAGAAGGGCATATGGACGGAGAAATGCCTCGTATGGTACATACCCCTTGGTCGGAAGATCCCATGCCCTTTACAGCAGCTGCAGAAACAGGCACAAAAAAGGTCATCACAGACCATTCTACCATTGGCATTGTTGTCACAACAGACGGCAGTGTAACCGAAATTCCAAGAGAAAATTATATAGAATCAGAAGAACGTGTGGTTTCTGAATTACAGGAAATGGGAAAACCCTTTGTGGTTCTTCTAAATACTGCACAGCCCTATAGCGAAGATACTTTATCTTTGCAAAAAGAAATGGAAGAAACCTATCAGGTGCCTGTTCTGGCAGTGAATGTTGCACAGTTGAAATCTGAGGATATTCGGAAAATACTGGAAAAAATACTCTACCGCTTTCCTATGAAGGAATTACGCTTCTATTATCCCGGCTGGGTGGAAACACTGGAAAACGACCATTGGCTGAAACAGAACATAATTACCTCTTTAAAGAAAGTCATGGAAAAAGCAGAAAAACTGGAGGATATTGCAGGGGCTGTTTCTGAAATTGCAGAAAGTGATTATGTAAAAAAGGCATATACCGACCATATCGCTCCGGGAGAAGGTGCAGCTGACATCGCTCTTGCCTTTGCCGATGGACTATTTTACAAAGTCCTTAGTGAAACCGTAGACCTGCCCATCGAAAACGACTATGCTTTGATTGAAACCATCAAAATGCTGTCCTCCATTAAAAAGGAATATGACAAAATTTCCGGTGCATTGCAGGATGTAAAGCGAAAAGGCTATGGTGTTGTAACACCTGCCTTTGAAGAAGTCAATCTGGAAAAACCAGAAGTATTCAAGCAAGGCAGTCGCTATGGCATCAAGCTGCGGGCAAAAGGAGAATCCATTCACCTCATTAAAGCTGATGTGGAAACAGAAGTATCCCCCATTATTGGAAATGAGGAGCAATCCCACGAATTTATCGACAATCTCATTGCCGACTACGAGGCAGAGCCTGACAAGATATGGGACTTAAATATATTCGGACGCACCCTCAGTTCCATGATAAACGATGGGATGCAAAACAAAATTTATCGTATGCCGGAGGATGCACAAATGAAATTGCAGGAAACACTGCAAAAAATTGTAAACGAAGGAAGCGGTGGTCTAATCTGTATCATCTTATAAGAAAGGCTGTATAAAGCCCACATTTCACAACAGGATACCTATAAAATCCGGCAGAAAATACAGCTCTTGCTTGTTTTTGCCGGATTCTATAATTTCATTGCAGAATTTTCAAGATTATTTTATAGAACAAGTCACAGAAAACATAGAAGCGTCATGCAATTATATAGAAAAAGACAATCCCCATAGGTCATATACGCCCTAACAGGATTTATATATTTTACACAATTCTTCCAATATCTGATTCTGTCCAAAATCATCTCGGTACACCATGTTGATTTCTCGTAATGGTTTAAAATTTTCAATGGGAATAACCTTTAGATGTCCTGTATGCTCCTCTGTAATGCAGGTGCTGTGGGCAATGACAGAAACCCCTAGATTTGAACGAACCAAATCCTTAATGGTAGAAACATTGTCCATTTCCAATATGACATGGAAATCCTGCAGGCTTTCTCCGCAGCTTTGCAAATATGTTTCAAACATTCGTCTTGTTCCGGCAGCAGATGGTCTGACAATGAGCCTTTCCTTTTTCAATTCTTCAATGGTAATGCTGTTTCTTTCTGCAAAAGGATGGTCTGGAGAAACAATCAGGCAGAGATAGTCCGTGTCCAGCATCAGAGAATACAGTCCCTGTTCCCGAATATTCCCTTCCACAATGGCAAGATCCACTTCGTATGTCTTTAATTTATTACAGATATTCTGTATGGTATCTGTCAAAATAGTAATCTTGGTATCAGGATGCAGATTGCAATATGTTGCAATGACACGAGGAACGATATTTTCTTCCGCAGAAGGCGTAATACCAATAACGAAACGATGTATTCCTTTGTGATACGCCTCAATGTCACTACGCAAATTATGATAAAGTGCCACTTCTCGTCTGGCATATTTTTCCAGTATCTTCCCCTCTGGTGTCAACACCAGCCCTTTTGTACCTTTTAAAAAAATCTTTATATTGTATTCTTTTTCCAATCCACGGATATGCTGACTGACAGCCGGCTGTGTCAAAGAAAGGATAGCCGCTGCTTTTGTATAGCTTTGGGCTTCGATGAGAGTCAATAATGTATTTAGCTTTGTGTCTGTCATAAAATCCCTCCGAAAATTTTTTCATATAAGTATTATATAATTTTATATGAATTTAAAATAATATAATTTGATGTTATCATAAAAGTTTGATATAATCAAGTTAAGTCTATTGCTCCATATATGAAAGCATTTTTCTCTTAAAATAGATAGCATTTATGATTAATTTCTGAAAAACCAAAATTGAGGTGATACTTATGTCATGGACTGCAATCCTTACAGAATTACAACAAGAATTCGTTTATCTGCCACGGCTGTTGGTTGCTTGTATTTGTGGCGGTCTGATTGGCTATGAACGAAGCCGAAGAAGAAAAGAGGCAGGGATTCGTACCCATATTATTGTTTCCCTTGGTGCAGCTATGATGATGGTTGTATCAAAATACGGTTTTTTCGATGTCATTATCTATCATGACATCGCTTTGGATGCTTCTCGTATTGCAGCCAATGTAATCACGGGAATTTCTTTTGTTGGTGCAGGGGTAATATTTGTTCGTGGTGTTTCCATAAAAGGGCTTACAACAGCAGCCGGAATCTGGACAACGGCAGGCGTTGGACTTTCCTTAGGTGCCGGTATGTATCTTGTGGGATGCAGTACCACAATCCTTATACTCATCATTCAAATTCTTCTGCATGACTATCTCAAAAAATTGGATGGCCCTGTTTATGAAACCATCAGCATCACATATCACGGTATGCCAAATGGTATTGAACTGCTAAAAAACGAGATGCAGCGACGCAATATCATGATACATCATATGAAAATGGAAAAAAATCCTGATGATACCGTTGCAGTGACTTTGCAGGTCAGCAGGGATAATGCTGTCACCTGTACAGACTTGGCAGATATTCTTGCTCACAATCCATTAGTGAAAAGTTTCAGTATCTAAGTATCCGAAAGATAAAAAGAACTGTATGAAGCCATTTCTAAGGCGTATCCGAAAACTCCATGGATTTTCTTTCTCCATGTGCCTGCACAAGCAAGTTTTCAGATACGCCCTGATTTTAGCTGGATTTTATGGTTTTACTGTATGGTTGGTCTACGGAAGGGACAAGTACTTTTTTTAGAACTGCCCCTTTCATTGACTCTCTATTGGACTTTCTCATATTCCATGATGATTTTTTTGCAGCTGACACAACAATATGCCTTTCCATTGCTTCCAAAAATATGGGTACTGTCGAAAGAAAAAAATCATCACATCTTTCCCTGTTGGCATTGTTGCAATGACTTTCCCTTTTTACTCCACATAAGTGTATTTTGAAAAACGGGATACCCCCATTCCATCTTCTTGTCACAATTAGGGAGAAATCATTTGCTTTCTTCTCCTTCCACTTTGCTTTCTGTTTTCAATAGCATTCTTTTTCGGATTTCTTCCAAATAGGTTTCCACCAGCCTTCCTTCTTTATCAGGTGTTCCAATCAAAGGGTTTCCTACAATATTTCCTGCAGAATCTATAAAAACTGTCATAGGAAATTTTTTCATATGGGATACCACCTGTTTCCGCAAGCTGTCTGATGGAAGCAAAACCGGATAGGTCACTCCTTCTTCTTCTATAATTCTTTGCAATAATTCCAAATGACTATCCCCATCTACACAGAAGGACATCATATGCACATCTTCTGGCAGTTGCTGCTGCAGCTCTACCAAATGAGGAATTTCATGGAGATAGGTATTATTCTCTGTTTTCCAAATATTCAGCATGGTCAAATCATAATTTTTGAATATATCCTGTGTAACAGTTTCACCGTTTACAGCATATGTTTCAAATTCTTTGAAACTTCCCTCAAAGGTTGTTTCCGGTGCCTCTGATGCAGGAAATATAAAAATCTGATTCCAGAAATTTTCTCTGTCATCCAAAAGATATTGTATGGCATCCTTTTCGGCAGCTGTAGCAGAAGGTATCTCGTCTATATCATTATATCCATAATAATAATCACAATCAAAGGCAGTGCATATCTTTTGCAAATGCTTAAATTTTTGGGTAAATGCTTCATAGAAGCCATCAGCCTCATGATTATTTTGAGGCAAGCGGAATACGCCACTAAAAGAAAAAGGCGTTGTTTCTCCTTTTCCTTCCAGCAAATAAGAAAGACCTACTGCATACGGAAGCTGCACATCCTGAATAACCTTCCCCTTTTCCTTCATTTCAGAAATGGGTTTTGTATATGTAATACCAAATCCCAACTCAGGAAATGTGTAATATAATGCTGAATTATTCAATAAAAAAGTAGTTCCATCTATTGTTGTCATCAATTCCATATGAAAGGCATTATTGACTCTTGTTCCGTCCTCCGTGGCAATCGTCGTATGATTGGAGGCATCCTGTGCAATCTCATCTGAGCTGCACGCAGTAAAAGTTGTTGTTAAAAAAGTCATGCTTACAATAGCACACAGAATTTTTTTCATAGCCATTTTTCCTTTCTCCTGCATTTTTCTAATCCATTTTTCCATATCAAATACTCGATTGCATCTTACAGGGAAAAACAGCTTGTGTCAAGAAAAAAATAGAAATCCTACGGAAAAATCATACATCCTAACAGAACATCAAAAGATAGTCCACTTTTTTCCTTTTTTCACCCTTCCTCTCCTATGTACTGCTATATTGTATCTGCTATATACGAAAAAGAAGGACGAGTCCCGCATCCCGAAAGATGCAATCGTCCCTCCTTCTACTATTTTATATTTATTTATCTTATTCTTCGCTTTCATCCGGCGAACAGAACGCAATTCTTATCTTTCCTTGGTCTATTAAATCTTTAGCCTATTAAATTAGGTAGGAACATGGAAATGCTTGGTATATATGTAATCAACAGCAGTGTTCCAATCATTAAAGCCAAGAATGGTATAATCCCCTTGATAACCGTATCCAATGTTGTTTCTCCTACTCGAGAAGCAACAAACAGGTTTACACCCAAAGGAGGTGTAATAAAGCCGATTGCAAGGTTTACTACCATAATAATACCAAAGTGTGTCACATCTACACCCAAAGCTGTTACAACAGGGAACAGAATGGGAGCCAAAATCATAATTGCACAGAGTGTTTCCATGAAGCAGCCTACAATCAGCAGGAGAAGATTGATCAAAAGCAGAATCAAAATCTTACTGTCTGTCATGGAAGTCAGGAATGTTGCAACAGTTGTGGGAATACGTCCCAATGTCAGCACCTTGGAGAATGCTGCTGCACAGCCAATAACAATCAAAATTGTCGCAGTTGTTTCACAGGCATTCTTTGTTACAGTCATAAGCTGCTTCCAGTCCAATTCTTTATATACGAAGCAGCCGATAATCAAGCTGTATATAACAGAAACAGCCGCAGCCTCTGTAGGGGTAAAGATACCACCATAAATACCACCCAGAATGATAATAGGAGAAAGCAAAGCCCATTTACTATCCCAAGTTGCACGCAGTGCTTTTTTCAAAGAAAATGGCTCTGTACTGCCTTTGTATCCGTTCTTTCTGGCAAAAACATAAGAATATCCAATCAAAATCAGACCAATGAGCAAGCCAGGAATAAAGCCTGCTACAAATAGCTTACTTACAGAGCTGTTTGTGGTAACACTGTAGATTACCATAGGGATACTGGGTGGAATGATAACACCAATAGAGCCTGCTGCTGCAATCAGTGCCAATACAAACTTTCTGTCGTAGCCCTGTTTCATCATAGTAGGTACTACCATACCCCCTACCGCTGCTACCGTCGCCGGACCTGAACCGGAGATTGCCGCAAAGAACATACAAACTACAACTGTTACAATGGCAAGACCGCCACGAATACGTCCAAAATAGATATTTGCTACATCCAATAGTCTGCGGGAAATGCCACCGCCACCCATCAGCTCTCCGGCAAATACAAAGAACGGAATGGCCATAATAGGAAAGGAGTCAACGCCCGTAACCAAGTTCTGAGAAATAAATCCAAAAGATAACTGGTGTGTATATAAAATATATGCCAAAGAAGCAATGCCCAAAGAGAAACCAATGGGAACTGTCAACACCAGACAAACAATCAATGTACCAAAAACAACAAGTGCAATACTTCCTGTCATGATTTTGTCACCTCCTCATGGTTGTGAAGTCCCTGTATACGTCTGAAAATGCACTGCACCTGACGGATTGCCGTCAAGATAAATCCAACCAAGGGTGCTGCATATACAAACTGCATGGGAATACGCATCGCAGGGGAAAGCTGACCGCTCCATGTAATTTTATGGAACACCGTGACAGCTGTAACTGCAATAAAAACGGAAAATGCCAATACAATAATTTCGCTTAAAATTTCGATATAAGGTCTTACTTTTTTCGGATATAGATTGATAGCTGCATCAATGCGGATATGTTTTTCACGACGAGCTGTATAGCTTACTGCGAAATACACCAACCAAACAAACATATATCTTGCCAATTCTTCAGACCAAACCAAAGAATTTGAAAATACTTTACGCATGACTACCTGAACAAAAATCAGGATACTCATGAAAAACATCAAAGGAATGATAAAAAATTCCTCCAGATGGTCATTTAAAAATTTCATCTTGTTCTCCCTTCCCCTATTTATTGTAGATTATTCTGCATCTGCAGGATATTTTGCTTTTGCCTTTTCTACTTCGCTATACAGCAAATCTACAATTTCAGGATGTGTTACTTTTGTATAAGCCAATTCCTTCAAATCAGAGCAAGCAGCTTTGAATTCTTCTACTGCCTCCGGTGTCAATTCATTGTAAGTCATACCGGGATAGTTCTTGATATTTTCCAGTGCTACAGCTTCATACTCAGAGCATCTTTCTCTTTCATACTTTACTGCCTCATCAGAAACACGAAGTACGATTTCCTGCTGTTCCGGATTCAGCTTATCGAATTTTTCCTTACTCATCAAAATTAGATAAGGAGAATAGATGTGTTTTGTATATGTATAATATTTCTGTACTTCGCAGAACTTTGTCTGCCAAGTCAATTCCGCACCATTGTCCTGTCCATCTACCGTCCCCTGCTGCAAAGCAGTGAACAATTCTGTAAATGCCATTGGTGTGGGGTTTGCTCCATAGTTTTTCCACTGCTTCAGCTGAAGCTCATTTTCCATAATACGGATTTTCAAGCCCTTCAAATCAGAAACACTCTTTACTTCTCTGTCAGAAGTAGACAAGGTACGGAAAGAGTTTTCCTGCCACTGCAGCATTTTAAAACCTTTTTCTTCCAAACCTTCGGCAAGTGTATCACCCAAAGGCCCATCCAACACTTCATATACCTGCTGTTTGTTATCATACAGCCAAGGGATGTCCAGACAGAAAATATCGTTACTAAAAGATGCAACAGTTGCATTTGTTGCAAGTACAATGTCGTAATTACCAAACTGACACCCTTCTAATAGCTCTCTCTCACTGCCCAGAACATTATCTGTATAAATATCACAGGTCAACGTCCCTTTACTTTCCTGCTCCAGACGCATCTTGAAAAATTTTGCTGCATCTATAGTAGCAGGTGCATTGCCCAACGCATAGATAAAGTGGTAGCAATCATCTGCCAGCTCTACACCGGATTCAAATTCCACAGGCTCTACTTTTTTCTCTACAAAGCCTTCCGGTGTTGCAGCTGTATCGTCTTCCGCTTTTTCCTTTCCACAAGCGGTCAAACCAAATACCATGGTTGCTGCCAATACCATACTCAGAAATCTCTTTGACATGGTCCTCCTCCTTACTAAAATACCTTCTTCTCTTGTTCCCAACAACAGAATATGTCCTCAATACAAAAACATATGTCCTGCATAATCCCGGCCGGGGGATTGCAGATGATTCCTCATAAAAATGAACTCAACATGAACTTGAGTCATCCTCAAAAATCATCTTTCTTATTATAAATGCCTCTTTTTTCCTAGTCAACTTGGAATAAAGACGAATATACTGCTTTAAAATATGTTTTTTTATGATTTTTTTCGTTATATTCAACATATTTTTTATTTTATATTTTACATTATTTATTTTTCAGTTTTTTTGTATAAAGAAATATTTATGTATATTATGTATTTATTTCAAATTATATACATTCTATATTCATATGCTGTCCACAGTAAAACTACAAAAAAGCCCTTATATTCTTCATATAAGAGCCTTCCAAAAAATTTTATTTTTAAATACTGTATACATTGAGTTGACTACCTTGCATACCTTTTTTTACAATAATTTTTTTCTCAATGCTATTCTTTAATTCTGTTACATGGGAAATAATACCAATCAAACGGTTTTCCAAAGAAAGTTTTTGTAAAACTATAACAGCCTGTTCCCTTGATTGCTCATCCAAAGAGCCGAATCCTTCGTCTATAAACATAGCGTCTATCTGTATTCCACCGATTTTTTGCTGTATCATGTCAGACAACCCAAGAGCAAGACACAAAGAAGCCTTAAAGGCCTCTCCGCCAGAAAGTGACTTAATACTCCGTCTTTTCCCTGTAAAATAGTCCATTACCTCCAAGGCAAGTCCTGACTGTATTCTTCTGTCAGAGGCTTCTTCTGCCCGCAGCAAGAGATACCTGCCATCAGTCATATCCTGAAAACGCAGATTTGCTGCTGCTACGATTTTTTCAAAATAAACACCCTGAATGAACTGTTCAAAGGGAATTCTATCCATACCGCTAATGTCACCCGCCGCTGTATCTGCCAGCTCCTTTAAGGGCAGATAGCTCTCTTTTTCCTTCTCATACCGTTTCCATTCTTCTTCACTGCGAAACAAAGCATCCTGCCGCATGGTATAACAAGCCCGACGTTCTTCATAATCCCTCTGCAAGATGTCTTTTTTTTCTTGCAGCACAGAGATTTCTGCTTTTAGCTGTTCCACATTCACGTCCATAGAGGAGAATTCCCTTTGCAACTGCTCCACCTTACTCTTTGCATTGGATAAAGAAAGAAAATACTTCCTGCTGTCATTTTCTGCCTGTTCCAGTTCCTCTCGAAGCGGCAATAGTTTCCCATAGCTTTCTTTATCTGCAAAGCCATATACCGCAAGCTGCTTTTGAAAAGCCATTGCAGCCTGTTCTTCTTTTTTTCGCCGTTCTTTTTGTTTTTCCTCGTTTTCCTTGAGAATCGCATGGGTGCGTTCCCACCTAGTCTGAACCTTTGCATACTCTGTTTCTTTCTGCCTGATGGAGGCTGTTTCCAAGTTGATTGCCTGTTCCAGCTGCTCCAGCTCCGTTGTAATCTCCCTATGGGTTTGCTGTCCGATTTCCTCCTCCATTGCAGTAATTCTTCCCTCCAAACGGCTATACTCCTTTTCCTGTGCCTGTAGGTTTTCCACAATCCTTTGTAAAACAAGACTTCGTTTTTCTATGGCTGCTGCTTCCTGTTTTTCTGCTTCCACAAGTGCAATAAGCTCCCCCTTCCGTTTTTGCAAATCCTTTCCCCGCTGTTGCCACAAGACAATTTGCTGTCTATTCTTCTCTATTTCCTCCTGTAACAGCTTCACAGAAGGCAAGTCTAGATTTTTTAGACATTTCTCCAACCCTTCCTGCAAATAGGATAGTCTTTCTTTCTTTCCAATGCCTTCTGCCCTTAGTTTGTTCAGAAATTCCTTTTCCTTATCTGCCTGTTCTTGGAGATTTTTCCATACTTCCTGAGTTGGGGCATTGGAGGAAGGCACTGCTTTTGCAGGATGCACTTTGGAGCCGCATACAGGGCAAGGCATATCCTCCTCCAGCATCTCTGCCAAAAAACCTGCCTGCTCCCGCAAAAAAAGCCGTTCTGCTTCCAAAGATGCTTCTGCGGCACTTTTCCATATTTGCTCCTGTTTTCTATAGCTACTACGCTTTTCCTCCAAGACTTGTCCGATGTCGGAAATTTCTTGCCGGTCTTTATCCGCTTCCAGAAGCATTTTTTTACGCTCTTTCAACGTATCATCCTGCTGTGTCCACAAAATCAGTTCTTTTTCTGCTTCTGCCACTTGTTCTTTTGCCATATGGCTCTTTCTGCATATTTCTTCCGCCTTTGCAATGGCAGCTTCCTGATTTTCCTTTTCTTCAGAAAATTTTTCTTTCTTTTTGCTACATTGCTTTAATTCTTCTAAAAGCACTGCCTTTTTTCGGAACTGCTCCTCTTTTGCTGTTTTTGCGGCAAAAATCTGCTTTTTTTGCTCCAAATCTACTTTCCTTTGTTGTATTTTCTCAGGCATATTTTCTTCTCTATGCAAATAACGCTCTGTTTCTTCTTTCTGCTTCATCAGGCTAATCTGTTCTGCTTCCAAAACAGAAACCTCCTGTTTCGCTTCGTTCCATGCCTTCTCCAAAGGATAAATATAGTCTAGGGCTTTTCTTTGTTTATTCAGAAAATCTCGTTTTTCCTCTTGCTCCTTCCGTTCTGTTTCCATGGCTGCAAGGCTTGTTTCTGCTTCCATTCTTGCCCGTATCCATTCTTCTTCACTTTCTGCCTGCATCTGTAGTGCAACCTTTTGCTGTATCTGCTTTTCTAAATCCGCCATCTGCTCCTTGTGCCGAGAAAGACTCTGTTCTTCCTCCTTCAGCCATCTTCTCCCTTCTTCCAAAGAGGATACGGTAGAAAGAATCCCTTCTGCAAAGCCAGCCTGCTGCAAATAGGTTTCCAGACGTTTTCCGCTGTCTGTAAAAGCAGTTCGTTTTTCTTTTTCCATTTCCTTGAGCTTCTTTTGAAAATCCGCATAACATTCTGTTTGAAACAGCTTTCGGAAAATTTGCCCTCTTGTACTGCTGTCTGCATAAAGCATTTTTAAAAACTCCCCTTGGGCAATCATGGCAATTTGTTTGAACTGCTTGGCATCCAGCCCCAAAAGCTCCTCTATGGCTGCCTTTGTTTTCCCATAGCCTGTCACCACATGACCATCGGGATAATGCAGTGACGCATCTGCCGTCTGGGTAGTTGTTCCTGCACTTCTCATTTTTGGACGGACATAGGCAGGATTTCGCACAATGCGGTACTGTTCTTCCCGATGAAAAAATGTCATATCCACAAAGGTCTTTGTTTCCTTCAAAGCAAAATCGCTTCGCAAGCTGTCCACCTCTCGATTGGAGCCGCTCACTTCGCCAAACAAGGCAAAGCAAATGGCATCAAAAATCGTAGTTTTTCCTGCCCCTGTATCTCCTGTGATGAGAAATATTCCTTCCTTCCCCAGTTTAAAAAAAGGGATTTCCACTTCTTTGGCGTAAGGTCCAAAGGCGGATATAATTAAGTGATATGGTTTCAATTTTCATTCTCCCCCATTTCCTGCCAAAGCATTTCCACAACCTTTTCCTGCAGAGGAGAAAGAGGCTTTCCCTGCCTTTCCTCATAAAATACACGGAATAATTCCACAGGAGATTGTTCTTTCTCTATGGAAAGAGAAGCCACCTCTTTGCTGATTTCCCGTTTTTCCATCTCCAATGTCATCAAATTGGGATAGTATACCCGCAGCTGCCCCACAGGGTTATGGAGTGGTTCCCGATTTGTCAATATGACACGCATATAATCATGAGAGCCGCCTTCTTCCTTTGCCGTCTGAAGGAGGGCTTCCAGCGTACCACGAAGCTCCCGCATCCCATGGAGTGCTGGCAAGGGAAGAAAATCGAGAAAAATATTCCCCTTTTCCTTCAGTTCTATCACGGTCACACCTTTTTTTCTGCCTATTTCCGAAAACGAATAGGGCAAAGGAGAGCCACTGTAGCGAATGGTTTCCCTGCCTATTTTCTGGGGCTGATGGAGATGTCCCAATGCGGTATAATCAAAATCAAAAAACAATCCTGCATCTACTGCATCCACACCGCCCAGTACTTTTGTTTCAGAGTCGCTTTCCTCTGCCTTTCCCCGCCACGTCACGAATTGATGCCCCAGCAGGACATTTCGCTTGGAAAAGTCGATTTCCGCTTGTTCCAATGCCCATTTCACCGCTTCTTCGTATGACTGTATCTCTTCTTCCTGCCGAAAAGGTGCTGTCATGGCAGGCTTCAAAAAAGGCAGCAAATAGAAATGAATCTCTCCATAGGCATCTTCCTTTTTCACATGATAGGGCTTTCCCGCAAAAGCTCCCGAAACATAAATATGTTCTTCTTCCAAAAGCCGACTGCCAAAATGCAGTCTTTGTGCAGAATCATGATTGCCTGATATAAGGAAAACCGCAATTCCTTTTTTACGCCACGCCGTAAGAAACTCGTCCAAAAGCTGCACTGCTTCTATGGGCGGCACAGGTTTATCATAGACATCCCCTGCCAGTAAAACCGCATCAGGCTTTTCTTCCTCTGCCATATCCAATATTTTTTTGAGTACATATTTTTGATCCTCCAACATGGAAAAGCCATATACACGCTTTCCCAAATGGAGGTCGCTAAGGTGAAACAGCTTCATTCTTCTTCGCCCTTTCGCTCATATGGAGTGATAACCCATTTGATACAGCCATCCTGCTTCTTTTCAAAAACCTCGTATCCCTTCATCACATCATTTAAAGAAGCACGATGGGTAATAAGACAAGAAGTATCCAGTCTGCCACTGGAAAGCAACGCCATAATTTCTTCCCCTCTATTGGCATCTACACCGCCTGTTTTAAACACCAGATTTTTCCCATACATCTGATGAAGCGGAAGACCTTGCTCCTCTCCATAAAGTGCTACCAAAACTACGATGGCATTGGGCCTTGCCACCTGCCATGCAAGAGAAAAGGTATCTTTTCCTCCTGCCACCTCAAAAACACGGTCTGCACCTCGCCCCTCTGTGAATGTCTTAATTTTTTCCACAACATTCTCTTTCTGAGGATTCAAGCAAATATCTGCCAGACCATGCTCCTTTGCAATGTGCAGTCGCTCCTCGTTCGTATCCACCGCAATTATCTTAGCAGGACTATATAATCCTACACTCATCATCGTACACAATCCTGTAGGGCCTGCTCCCAATATGACCACCGTGTCAGCCGGATGAAGCTCTCCAATAGATGCTGCCCAATATCCCGTTGCCAGAATATCACCATGAAAAAGAGCCGCTTCATCTGAAACGGTATCCGGAATCCTCGTCATACCATTGTCCCCATAAGGGACACGGACATATTCCGCCTGGCAGCCATCAATTCGACAACCCAATTCCCAGCCGCCTTCTATGCAGTTATTGACAAAGCCCCGCTTACAGAAATAGCAGTCACCGCAAAATGTTTCCACACTTACAGAAACACGATCGCCCACCTGAAATTTTTCCACTTCACTTCCAACTTCTGCCACCTCTCCCACAAACTCATGGCCCAATATAATATTTTCTTTGGCACGAGGCACCATTCCATGCTTAATATGAATATCGCTGGAGCAAATGGTGGAACGTGTGACACGAACAATAGCATCCGTTGCATTTTGCAAAACAGGTACAGGTCGATTCTCCAATGCCACCTGCCCATGACCTTTGTATATAACTGCCTTCATTGTTTTTCTCATGCTATGATTCCTTTCAAAAATGCTTCAAAACTTCATCTATTTCTTTCTTAGCATCCTGTAAAATATCTTCCACAGGACGGATTCCTGCATCCAACCCTTCTGCCGCTACACAATCATAGCTTTGGATTCCAAAAAAGTGACTCATAGCTTCCATGTAGCGAGAACCCATTTCCATGGGATTATTTTCATAAAGACCGCCACGGCTTGTCAAATACACCATATGGTCTGCCTTGCAGATGCCAAAGCATCCCGTTTCTCCTGCCGCAAATGTAATTCCTTCTACACAAAGATTTTCAATATAGACCTTCAAAAGTGCAGGAAAGCTCAAATCCCAAAAGGGTGCGGCAATGACAATTTTATCTGCCTGTGCAAACTCTTTGGCATATCGAAAACGGGGATGGTCTAATTGTTTTTCTGCCAAAAGTGCTTCCCTTTGGGCAAAAAAACCATCTGTGAAATAGGAAATGGATTCATCCATAAGGCAAAGTTTTTTTACATGATAGCCCTCCTTCTTCGCAAGTCCCTCCAAAAAATAATCTGCCAGCTTTTTTGTACGAGAATCCTCTCTGCGAATACAACAATCTACAAATAATACTTCTTTCATTTTTCCTTCCTCCTACTCTTTACAACTTACTTCCAAAGTGCCAAAAACCTTTTTCATCATACACTCTTTCACTTCCTCCAGCAGTGGAATTGACTCTGCGGCACCTTTTCTGCCTATGGCAATGGTGCTTGCTGTAGAAGCCAATAACAGACTGTCTTGGACGCTTCTGCCGTGATATATGCCATACAGAAAATAGCCTGTAAAAGTATCTCCCGCTCCTGTAGTATC
>SAMEA104404100__coassemble_1526_pt1 | contig 20632 bp, 18 predicted proteins | sample SAMEA104404100__metabat2_low_PE_071 | metagenome-assembled genome bin SAMEA104404100 (sample SAMEA104404100) | Balaenoptera acutorostrata
CTTCTTCCAGAAGATTTACCATCAGTTTAGAAACATCTACATCTTTTGTAATAACGCCTCTTTCTTTCAACCAATCCGCATTTTTCTGCCACTGTTCTACTTCCTGATGAAGGAATGGTCCATCTTCTGTTTCCATAGCAGGCAGCAAAATTTCCATGCTTTTCTTCTCTACTTCTTCAGAAAGAGGGAAGTTTGCTTCGTTCTGATTGTCCAAAAGGATTTGCAAGGATTCTTCAGGATTTGCCTTCATATCTGCAAAACCTTTTTTGCAGGCACGGAGGAATGCTTGATACTTTTCAGGATTCTCTTTTACTGCATCTGCATTTGCCAGGAATACCAGTTCATATGTGGTAGGTGTACCATAATCTGTAGGATAGAAATAATTTACTTGAAATCCTTCTTTTTCCATCTGAGGTACTTCGTGATTTACCATGTTCCCAATACTTGCATCTACCTGACCTGTTGTCAAAGAAGACATGAGGTCAAATCCAACATCAATACATTCTGTATCATCTGCTTTCAAACCTGCATTTTCCAGCATTGCTTCAATCTGTGCTTCAGAAAGTGCTGTACCTGCATGACCGATTTTCTTCCCTGCAAGGTCTTTTGCACCCTTGATGCCGCTTTCCTCCAGTGCAATCACCACATTCAAATCTCTCTGGCAAACCGCACCAATGGAAACAATGGGAACATCTTCTTCCGCCGCTGTTAATATAGCATCCTGATGATAATACATCCCTACATCGGCTTTTTTTGCAGCAGGCAGGGAAATGCCATCATTTGTATTGGCAGGGAACTGAATCACCAAATTCAATCCTTCCTCTGCAAAATAGCCTTTTTCCATAGCTGTGTACAGGAAACTGTGGATAGCATTGGGATACCAGTCAAGAACAATACTGAAATCCTCCAATTCCCCTTGTGCCTCTGTTTCAGAGGCATCTACACCTGCTTCGGATGTTTCTGCCCCATTGCCACAGGCAGTCACGCCAAACATCATGACAGCCGCTGTCAGCAACGCAAACCATTTCTTCTTCATCTTTAAATCTCCTTTCGCCACTGAATCAATTTATGTTCCAAGACGGTGATAATTCCCACAGCAACCATTGCCACTAAGGATAACAACACAACAGGAGCAAATACCCCTGCACCGTCCAACTGTGTCATCATACGTTTACTGAAATATCCAAGCCCTTTTTGTGCACCAAGCCATTCTGCAATGGCTGCCCCGATGACGCTCATGGGAATTGCCATTTTGATGGCAGAAAAGAAGTTTGGCAGGGCAGTTGGCAATTTCAGCTTGAAAAATATATCCCATTTTCCTGCACCATAGGTTAGAAGCAATTCCTCCATTTCCCGTTTTGAGGATTTCAGCCCATCAAAAACCGTAATGGCAATGGGAAAAAAGGTAATCAATATAGTGACCAGTACTTTGCTCCAAATAGAGTATCCAAACCAAAGAATAAACAGCGGTGCAATAGCCGTTGTCGGTATGGTTTGAGATGCTACAATGACAGGGTATAAGGCCCGTTCTATTCTAGGATTCCAGTCCATAGAAATAGCAAGAATTAACCCAAGCACAACGGAAATGAGAAGCCCTAAGCCCGTAACGCCCATCGTCGCAGGCAAATGTACCAAAAATAAGGGCTCTCGCAATTCCCATAACTTCATTACAATCTGTATCGGAGAAGGCAGAATATAGGCTGCATTTACCACCATGGCAATCCCCTGCCATACAAGAATCAATACCACTGCCAGTATGACAGCAGGCAAATGTTTTTTCATACTGTCACACTCCTTCTCAACTTCTCTATCATTTGTTCTTTCAAATCCACAATATCCTGTCTTTTCAAATCCTCTCTGTTTCTGGGATAGGAAAGAGGAATCTCTACCCGCTCCATTTCCGAAAAAGGTCTGTCTTGAATAATAAAGACTTTCTTGGAAAGAAATATGGCTTCCTCTACATCATGGGTAATAAATAATATGGTTTTATGATAATGCTCCCACTGGTGCAAAAGCCATTCCTGCATTTCCACACGGGTAAGATAGTCCAAGGCACTAAATGGCTCGTCCAAAAGCAGCAAATCCGCTCCGGAAAGGAGGGTTCTTGCAAAGGATACCCTCTGTTTCATGCCTCCGGATAAATCCTTTGGATATTTTTTTGCATAGTCTGCAAGCCCTGCCTGTTCCAAAACCTCCATGCAGCGTTTTTTCTGCTCTGCCGCAGGTACTTTTGCCAGCTCCATGGGCAGACAAATATTCTTTTCAATGGTACGCCAAGGAAAAAGCAAATCCTTTTGGGGCATAAATGCACTGTAATTTTTCAAGGTCTGCACCTGTTTTCCATCCACCAATATCTGCCCTGCATCAGGCTTTTCCAAGCCGTTAATCAAACGAAAAATGGTACTTTTTCCGCAGCCACTGGCACCAATGACGGAAACAAACTCTCTGTCCTCCACCTGAAAATGCAAGCCTTCCATCATAGGCTGCTCATCTTGCGGATACCGAAAGGAAATATTCTGAAATTCCAACATCTGTTCCAGCTCCTTCTTTTTTACATCGCCTTTGCATATGCCATATCCCAAAATTCCTTTTCATAGCGGCTGCAATTCACAAAGATTTCCTCCAGCTTCTTTTCTTTCTCCTCGGAAATACCCTCTCCCAATTCATTTACCAAGTCCATAATTTCCTTTGTGGTGGCACGGTATTCGGCACAGGAATAGCCTGTAACCCATTCTCCATAAAATGGATGCTCCAAGGCACCTGGGATTTTTTGATGATGCTCCCCAATTTCCTGATAGCTCCATGCACAGGCAAGAACGGCCATGAGAATATCCAGCTCATCGCCTTTATAGGCTACATCCAACATATAAGAGGTATAAGACTGATTGGCAAGAGAAGATTTTGTTTCTGCCACCTCTTTCTCTGTAATACCAAGCCGCTTCATATAGGTTTTATGCACATTCATTTCCCCATTCAGTACATCCTCTACCATTGTGGAGAACTTTGCCATAATCCGCTCATCCTCACTTTTTACAACGCCCATGGCAAATACCTTTGCATACTGTAAAAGATACCGATAGTCCTGCACCATATAGAAACGGAACTTATCTGCATCCAACGTGCCTTCACCCAACTCCTTTACAAAGGGCTGTTCCAAATAGCCCTTCCAAATTTCCGCTACACTTTTGTATAATTTGTCTGTCAACTGCATATCCTATTTCCTCCTTACCGTAAAAAAACAATTTTTCCATAAAAAAACCCTTCCCAAGGGAAAGGCGTAAAATAAACCGTATTGACAAAACGCTTCCCTACGTTGGTACAAACCAAATCAAGTTCAAAGAGTTGGAGTTTTTTTCTCCTCTCAGCTTCCCCACAGGAAGCACCCCTAGCTTTTCCATTTCGGGCATATCCGAAAACCTTATGGATTGTCTTTTTCCATATACCTGCACCAAGCTTCGTCTAAAATCTGCCCTGTACATTTTCTGTCGGGCTGTCTTTTTATACTTTGCATAATTTCCTCTATGAAAAATCCTGCACAAGGACGTTTTTGGATATGCCTTAATTGGCTACATTATAATACAAAAGCAACAGAGTGTAAAGAAAATTCCATGGAATGTTATTTTTTTTGTACATATTGAAGCATATTGAAATGGACTATCTCTTTCGCACAAAAAAAATGTTTCGTTTGCGAAATAATTTTACTTTACTTTTTCCAAAAAAAGACTACACTTAGGAAAGCGAGAGCTGTCAATACATGACAACTGCATCCCCCCTTGCGGAAAAAAGGGATATTTTCATAAAGAAAACGAGGATACAACAATGGATAATGATACCAAACTATTAAATCTGGCATTGGATGCCGGAGAAATTATGCTAAAATCAGGAGCCGAAACCCAAAGAGTGCAGGACACCATGATGCGTATTCTTTCCGTTTCCGGCAGAGAAAAAATAGAAGCACTGGCACTTTCCACCATGCTCATTGTCAGTCTGCCAAGAGAGGTAAAGGGCCCTCTGTCTATGACACGAGGCGTACAAGACCGCTCTGTCAATTTTGAAAAAATCTGTGCTGTCAATTCCATGTCCCGTGATTTTGTTTCCGGCAAAATCACATTGGAAAAAGCCATCTGGCAGATACAGGAAATCCATAAAGCACCTTCTTTTCCACCCTTGGCAAGAATACTTGCCTATGGTGTTACGTCAGGCGGTTTCACCATGATGTACAGCGGTTCTGTATGGGATGGAATTTCCGCATTTTTCATCGGTATGATTCTGGGTACTATGCTTGCTTGGAACAGTATGTGGAAAGCTCCGTATTTCTTTGGTTCTCTCTTAGGGGGTATCCTTACGGGTATTTTTGCCCATATCTTCCACTGGACTTTTCCCGATGCCCATATAGATATGATTATCATTGGCAGCATCATGCCGCTTTTGCCCGGTATCACCATGACAAAATCCACCCGTGACCTTTTGGAGGGGAATTTTATCAGCGGCAATTCCAAACTTATGGAGGCACTGCTTGTGGCCTGTGCCATTGCCGGCGGTGTTGCCATTGCCATGGGCATCATTGGTATATTTGTATAGGATTTTGTATAGGATAAGGAGGCTATTATGGAAGCTTTTTCTTTTCAAGATATTTTAGTACAATCTATTTTTTCCGGTATCGCTTGTACCGGTTATTCCATCATCTGTAACGCCCCCAGAAAAGAACTGTTATTTTGTGGTATCAACGGTTTTTTAGGCTGGTTTGTGTATATGCTGATTTATGTCTATAGCGGGCATAGCGTCAACGCCACATTGATTGCCACCATGGTTGTCACAGCAGCTGCAAGATTCCTTTCCGTGCAGCGGGAAGCACCCTCCATCCTATACCACATTCCGGGTGTCCTGCCTCTCGTTCCGGGGGCAGCGGTATATCACACTATGCAGGCTGCCTTTTCCGGCGAAATTCTTTCCACCTATTCCAACGCCCTTTCCGGCTTCAAATTGGCAGGTGCAATCGGCATTGGCTCTCTCTTGATTTTGGTTATTCCCTATAAAGCCTTTGCTATGATTCCGTCCATGAAACATATTCGCCATCGTCATAAATAAAAAAACGTATTCTTTACTTTTTTGCAAAGAATACGTTTTTTTATATTTCCCGTCTTCCCTCCAAGGCTCTGGAAAGGGTAACTTCGTCCACATATTCCAAATCGCCACCCACAGGCACACCATTTGCAATACGTGTCACCTTTACTCCCAAGGGTTTTAAAAGACGGCTGATATACATTGCCGTGGCTTCTCCCTCCACATTGGGATTTGTTGCCAAAATAACCTCTGCTACGCTGTCATCCATTCTCTTGACCAATTCCCTAATATGAATATCATTGGGGCCTACGCCTGTCATAGGAGAAATTGCACCATGAAGCACATGATATACGCCGTGATATTCCTTTGTCCGTTCATATGCCGCCATATCTCTGGGATCCTCCACCACCATAATGGTATGCTGATCTCGTTTTGGATTGGCACAAACAGGACAAATTTCCCCATCTGCCAGATTGCAGCAAACAGAGCAGTAATGCACCTGCTGCTTGGCATCTAAAATGGCACGGGATAAGACCTCTACCTTTTCTTTTGGCATATGGATAATATGAAAAGCAAGGCGTTGGGCTGATTTCCCTCCAATGCCCGGCAGAGAAGAAAGCTGTTCAATGAGCCTTGTCACAGAATTCCCATAATAGTTCATGCTATCCCTCTTTTATCAGAACATACCACCCATGCCGCCAGTCACCTTGCCCATGGCATTGTTGTACATTTCATCTGCCTGACGGATTGCTTCGTTTACTGCGGAAAGAATCAAATCCTCCAGCATCTCCACATCATCAGGGTCTACCACATCCGGGTTGATTTTCAATTCTTTGATTTCTTTTTTGCCGGAAATCACCACTTTGACAGCACCGCCACCGCTTGTCATTTCCAGCGTTTTTTCGTTCAGTTCCTCCTGCATAGCTGCCATCTGCTTCTGCATCTTCTGGGCTTGCTTCATGAGATTATTCATATTCATACCGCCCATACCATTAAATCCACCTTTTGCCATATCTGCATCCTCCTAAACTATAGGGATATTTTTTGATAACCCCCTGTTTTTATTTTGATTGTCATACTGTTACTATTTTATAGAAATTCTCTCTACTGTGCAAGGCTTTTATTCAAAATCTGCTTCCGGAAAAATTCCTGACATAAGACTATCCCAATCGGCATCCTCTCCTGCTTCTTCCTCATTGCCATAGGCAGCTTTTCGCCACAGGTCAAAGGAATTTTTTCCCGTCACCTGCAAAGAAATACTTTTGCCAATGACCTTTTCCATTTCTGCACCGATTTCCTCCAGATATTTCACCAGCATATCCTCCAGTGCATCATAAGCACAAACCAGATAAACAAAATCATCTTCTTTGAATCCAATTTCCACCTGTGACAGCTTGCTTCGCAAAATGGGATCCCGAAAGCTGCTGCGGATAGTGTGCCATTGCTCCTGCAATTTCTTTTTGTCCTCCTCCAAGGCAGGGGGCTTTCGTTTCGGCTTCGGCTTTTCTTTTGGTACATCCATAGGTGCAGCTGTTTGCACTGTTACAGAAACACCTTCCGCCACCTTCCGCTCCAATCCCGAAATTCTTGCCGCCAAAGCAGTCAAATCCTGCTCTGCCCAAACAGAGCAAAGACGCAGAACCTCTACCTCCAATAAAATACGCTCATTTGCCGCATAGCGAATCTCCCCCTGCAAAGCAGAAAAACGCCGCATCCAAAAAGTGATTTCTTCTGCCGATACTGCCTTTGTCTGATTTTGCAGCCGCTCCAGATAATCCGGGGAAATATCCAAAATTTTCTCCGGATTTGGAATGGATACTGTAATCAGCAAATTCCGAAGATGCCCCAAAAATCCCGAGAGAAACTGTTTCACATCTCTGCCTGCAAGAAGCATTTCCTGTATCAGCTCCATGGCTTTTGCTGCATCCTTCGTTGCCAGCACCTCTGTCATATCAAAGAACACAGAAGGGTCTACTGCCCCCACAACATCCTGCACCTTTTCCAATGTGACTTCTTCTCCGCTGTAAAAGGCAAGACACTGATCCAATATGCTGAGAGAGTCACGGAGGGAGCCATCTGCCAGCTGTGCCACATACTGCACCGCTTCTTCTGTTGCCTGCTGCCCTTCTTCCTCCAGATACCCCATTAAGGTATGGGTAATGTCTTCTGTGGTAATCCGTCTAAAATCAAACCGCTGACAGCGAGATAAAATCGTTGCAGGTATTTTCTGTGGGTCTGTGGTTGCCAAAATAAAGATGACATGAGCAGGGGGTTCTTCCAATGTTTTTAAAAGTGCATTGAAAGCACTTCCCGAAAGCATATGCACCTCATCTATGATATAGACCTTATATATCCCCTCTGTAGGCGGATATTTGACCTCCTCCCGAATCTCACGAATATTCTCTACACTATTATTAGAAGCCGCATCAATTTCTATGACATTGACGCTTCTGCCTGACAAAATATTTGTGCAAAGCTGACATTCATTGCAAGGCTCTCCTTCTTCTGTAGGAGAAAGACAGTTAATGGCACGGGCAAATATCTTTGCTGTAGAGGTTTTTCCCGTTCCTCTTGTGCCACAAAATAAATAGGCATGAGAAATATGCCCTGTCCGAATCTGGTTTTGCAGGGTTCTCACAATATGCTCCTGTCCCACTACATCCCGAAAGACCTGTGGGCGGAATTTTCTGTATAATGCCGTATAAGACATGATTTCCTCCTTAATGGTACTATATGGGAAAAGCACAGAAACAGACAGAATAACCCCTTGTTTCCGGCATTGTCCCATAGGCAGTAAATTTTGCACTTTTTATGATTATATCACGAAATCCTGAAAGAAAAAATAAAAAACAGACAGCTTTCACTGTCTGTTCAAGTGCAGAAAAAAAGAAAGCACATGGCTTTCCTCCCCATTTGATTCTTCCCTATTTTTATTAGGAATCCGTGCATTTGTCGTTGTCACAGTTTTCAACACGTTACCTTTTTCCAAAGCTCCATTTAAGCGACCTTGCGACACACGAGAAGTAGACTGCTTAGTGCTGCTGCCTTCCGACCCTGACACGGTTCACAGGCTCCTGTTGTGCAAGACTTAAACTTCAACGCCCCTTCCAAAGGGCAGACTGCCAAATTCTATGCCGAAGACAAACATCACCCCCACTGTAGCGGATTGTGGGTACAGGGTACCGCTGCTCCCCCGGCTAGCACGGAAATTTGAACACAAAATATGATTTTTCTTTTCGCATGAAAGCGAAAACTGCTTCTATAGTATACACGTCCCATTCCATTCTGTCAATGAAGGAAGGGAAAAAAGATATAAGCGAAACAGAATCTTTCTACACAGACCACCGAAAAGCATTACCTCATACCATAGCTCTTTTCCCATAGGCTTTTCCCAGCCCTTCCGGATACCGCTTTACAAGATTCCCATTCACAAACTCTCTCTACATCATATCTTTGTTTCCGATTCTTTCGTTTTGCGGAAGCGTTTAAAAAACCGCTTCATCATGGCACTGCATTCTTCCTGCAAAATCCCTTCTTCCACTTCCACCTGATGATTGAGCTTTGGCTCATTGAGTACATCCAATACAGAGCCTGCACAGCCTGCCTTACTGTTTCTTGTACCAAAAACCACCTTGGGGATTCTTGCCTGTACAATAGCCCCTGCACACATGGGACAAGGCTCTACGGTGACATACAGCACGCAGTCCTCCAACCGCCAATCCCCTACAACGCCTGCTGCTTCGTTGATGACATCAATCTCCGCATGGCACAGGGGATTTTTGGCTGTGTTTCTCCGATTATGTCCACGGGCGATGATTGCCCCTTCTCGTACCATAACTGCACCAATGGGTACCTCTCCCATGTCCAGTGCCTTTTGTGCTTCCTTCAAGGCTTCTGTCATATATTTTACTGTTTCTTCCATATTACCCTTCCTTTATTTTGCATCCCTTTTCTTTGCCATACAAAGGAATCCGCTTCCTTCGGCACTGTCTGTCACAAGCCAATAATCATCCTGTCCATCTTCATTAAAGTCACAGGGATACAGGCACTGTCCATAGGCAATATCTTCATTGGCAGAGCGTAATCCCTTTTCCGTAAGCGTGTAGCGAATGGTTGTCCCTGTCATATCACAAACATAGATTTCCTTTACTCCATCACCGTTTAAATCGCCGCTGGTGATAACGCCATACAGACTTTCCACGCCCAGATGGGTAGACCAAATGCAATGGAATCTATCGCCACTTCTGTGGTACATATATAAATCCATCCCATCGCTCGTCAAATATTCATAGATACCATCCCCATCCAAATCTGTGATGTGCATATAGGATACCCCATGCTGCAAGCGGGCAAGATTTTGCTTCTCCCAGCCATTTTCCGTCCTTTTGTACTCCTGCAATACCTCATCCACAGACAGAAGCAACGTCCCCTCATCCGATGCCAAAGCCCCTGCATTGGCAGACTCCAAGGTGATTTCTTCTCCTGTTTGCTGCATCATACTGTCATAAAAGACAATCTTTTCCGAGCGAGTATAGCTATGCTCTCCTTCTCCGGAGCCGCTTTCTGTGATACTGGACAGCAGCACAGAAAGCTCCTCCTGCCCCTCTCCGGTCTTGAAAAAGCAGGCGGAGGTGGCTTCCAAGCCCTGTCCAAAATGCAGTGTTTTCCAAAGCTGCAGCCCACCCTTTCTATAGCGGTATACATAGACAGAGCCATTTTGCAGGGCTGCCACCAATACATTGCCATCTGCATCATGCCCTGTGGAAATAAATCCCTCTCCCGAAAAGCTTGCAGAGGTTTGCTGAAATACACGGTTGGTCTGCTGTCTATCCTCAAACCTTGCAAACGCACCGTCAATTAAATAAGGATTTCGCTCATAGAGGCTATAATATCCATCATCATAGCCCCCTCGATAGCACACGCCAGACAAGGTGTGGTCTGTAAAATAGCAAATCAACTGCCCTGCTTCATCTCCATTATAATGCAGCAGCTTTGCCGTACCAATCACCGCATCGCTTCCCGCCTTGCCCTCCAGCGGATAGGAACAGGCGGCAGATGCTGTAAAAAGTGCAAGGTTTTCCTCTGTCTTTTCCGGCACAGCTCCCCCCTGAAAGGAAAGACTGTCCCCATCATAATCCCAGTAAAATTCATCGATAACCTGATCTATGCTTTCCGTATACTTTTCCTGCTGTGCTTCTGTCATGGAAAAAACCTTTTCCTCCTTTGCACCGCATCCGCCAAGACTCAGGGCAGCGGCAAACAGCAGGCATATCTTTCGTTTTTTCATACGTTCCCCTTTCCTCTTACTTGTAAGAGTTCCTTTCTCAGGGCATTTTCCCATATGCAAATAGATTGCTTCAGGACGTATCTGAAAGCTTGCTTATGCAGGATTTTTCAGATAAACCCCAAAACCCTGTTTCTGTAACCTATCGTATGGTCTTTGCAAAATGCCATACACCATACCGCACAAAAATATGTCATTGCCACGGTATCACATTGCTTTTCTGCTTTTTATTATATCCCAGAGCAGGGATTTTTTCAAACCTCATTTTCCAAATACACGGCTCACCAAAAACAAGGCTGCAAGAACCCCCGAAAGGTTTGCCAGTAAGGCACAAAACAAGGTATGCCTTGTTTTTGTAATCTTCACAGAAAGAAAATAAAGGCTCATGGTATAAAACACCGTTTCTGTACAGCACATCATAACAGAAGCCACTCTCCCCAAGAAGGAATCCGGCCCAAAATTTGAAAAAATGTCCGTCAGAAATCCAACGGCTGCCGAGGAGGACACCAGTCTTACCAATATCAGCGGAATCAATTCTGCAGGAAGCCCAAGGACTTCTTCCAAGGGGTGCAGCAGTGCTGTTAAGATTTCCAAAAGTCCACCGCTTTTCAGCACCTCCACTGCCATCAAAAGTCCCAGCAGCGTAGGCAGAATTTCCACCACCGTCCGCAAACCCTCCCTTGCCCCCTCCAAAAAGGTTTCGTAAAGATTGATATGCCGCAAAGAGCCGAATATCACAATAACAAATACCGTAATCGGAATCACAAAACCGGAAATCCACAGCAGCAAGTTCATTTTTTCCGCCTTCCTTCCATACTTTTTGCCAAAATAATCCCCACCATGGTTGTAATAAGGGTTGCCACCATACCAAGACCTACAATCTCCGCAGGGGCGGAGGCGTGATACTGGCTGCGGTATGCAAGAATATTCACCGTCACCAGCTGCAGGGAGGACATATTCACCACCAGAAACATACACATGGCATTGGTTGCACGTCCCTTATATCGGTTTAGCTTCTCCAATTCCTTCATGGCAAGAATCCCCGCCGGCGTTGCTGCCCAGCCAAGCCCCAAAAAATTGGCTGCAAAATTGGCTGCTATGTACTTTCTCGCTTTATGATTGACTGGCACTTCCGGAAAAAGGAATGTCAAAAAAGGGGACATCTTCTTTGCCAAAGCATCTATCATGCCGCCTTTTTCTGCAATTTTTAAAATACCTGACCATGTTGCCACCACGCCTGCCATGGTAAAGGCCAATTCCAACGCACCCTTGCCGCTGCCAATTATGGCATTTGTCACAGCATCCATCCTTCCCAGAAAAGCACCCGTTATGATTCCGCCGATTAAAAAAAATCCCCATATCCAATTCAGCATCTATCCCACCTCCCTACAAAATATGAAGAAGGGAAAAATATATGCCTCCTCTCTTATTTTATCCTCTGCCCAAGTATAAAAAAGCACAGAATCTGTTAATCTTTTAACGAGAGTATCCATATAAATCGTGTTTTTCTCTTATTTTTTTCATTTTTTCTCTTGAATTTCATTTTTTAATATGGTACTATTTTGTTAATAAAGCAATTTTTGGAGATTGTATATTCCAATACTATACACAAAAGTAAATCTCCCATAATGAAAAGTAAGAGAAAACTTTGATAGTTTACCCCATGAAAAAACAGGAAAAATTTTACATCTTTTATATTTCGCTGTTTTTGTTTTTTTAAAGACAAAGTTTTGTTTTTTTAAGGGTTTTTGTGTCCATTAGTTGCGTTTTGCAATCTCAAAACTGTAAGAAGATAAGAAAGGGATGCACATGAAATCAACTGGTATTGTAAGAAAAGTAGATGAACTGGGAAGAGTTGTACTGCCTATTGAACTTCGCCGTAATATGGGTATTGCCATTAAGGACTCATTGGAAATTTTTGTGGAAGACAACACAATCGTTCTAAAGAAATATGAGCCTGCTGATATTTTTACAGGTGAGATGAATGACCTGATTGACTACAAGGGCAAGAAGGTATCCAAAAATTCCATTTTGGAAATGGCAAAGCTGGCGGGATTGGATATACAATAGACTGCATTCGATTAGGGCATAGCTGAAAACGCCACGGATTGCCTTTTCCCATATATTTGCATCACGTTTCGTCTAAAAACGCCATCGTACACTTCCTGTATAGCTGTGTTTTTATATCTTGCGTGATTTGCTCTGGGAAAAAACCCTGCAAGATCCCTCGCAAGGAGGTTTGCAAATACGCCCTGCTCTTCTCATACATAGGCAACGTGCAAAAGAAGGAAGCAAAGCTGCCCCATCGGACTTTGCTTCCTTCTTTTTTATTGACAAATGCACATACCCACCATAAAATAATACCCAGAGAAAAAATAGGAAAGGCGGTATAGTATGACCACAAAATTTGAAGGAAGTAAAAATTATGTCGCAAGCCAAGAGCTGATGCGGTCTGTGAATATTGCCATGGCATTAAAAAAACCACTCCTGATAAAAGGAGAACCCGGCACAGGCAAAACCATGCTGGCAGAGGCAATTTCCGAAGCCCTTGGAAAAAAGCTCATTATTTGGAATGTGAAGTCCACTACAAAAGCACAGGATGGACTATATGTCTATGACGTTGTGCAGCGTCTTTATGACAGCCAATTTGGAAATGAAGGCGTAGATGATATTCAAAAATATGTAAAGCTGGGAAAACTGGGAGAAGCCTTCACTGCGGATGAACAAGTCATCCTGCTCATTGACGAAATTGACAAGGCTGACCTGGAATTTCCCAATGACCTTCTTTGGGAGCTGGATAAAATGGAATTTTATATTCCAGAAACAAAGGAAACCATCAAGGCAAAACAGCGTCCTATCGTCATTATCACATCCAATGCAGAAAAAGAACTGCCTGACGCATTCCTCCGCCGCTGCATCTTCCACTACATTGAATTCCCCGAAGCAGAGCAGATGGAAGCAATCATCAAGGTTCACTTTGACCATGTGGAAGAACATCTTTTGGAACAGGTTCTGAAAACCTTCTACTGGATTCGGGGTCTATACCAGATTCAGAAAAAGCCCAGCACCTCCGAAGTCATCGACTGGATACAGGCACTGGTTCTTGGCGGTATCGAACCTAAGGATATTTTGAAAAAAGTACCTTTTGCAGGTGTCCTTCTCAAAAAAAATGAAGATTTGGACACTTTAAACCGCTATTTATCCTAAGCCAAGAGGTGATACCATGTTTACAGCATTTTTCTATCTCCTGCGAGCAAGGGGCTTAAAGGTATCTCTCAATGAATGGATGTCCCTCATCGAAGCATTGGATATGGGACTGCACGAAAGCTCCTTTACCGGATTTTATTATCTCTGCCGCAGTATATTGGTAAAAAGCGAAGTGGATTTTGATAAATTCGACGGAGCATTTCTGGAATTCTTTAAGGATATGCAATTTACAGATGAGCTTCCTCAGGAGCTTCTGGACTGGCTGGAAAATCCCAAGGAACAGCCCGGTGACAGCTTCAATATGGAACGTGCCATGCAGAACGAAAAGCTTTCTCAGGCAGAAATACAGAGAATGTTTTTGGAACGTCTGGAGGAACAAAAAGAAGAACACAACGGTGGCAGCTACTGGGTTGGTACCGGCGGCGTTTCTGTATTTGGTAACAGCGGCTTCAGCCCGAGAGGGATTCGTGTTGGCGGAGAAGGCGGACAAAAACGTGCTTTTCAGGTGGCAAGCCAGCGAAAATTCCGTGACTTCCGTCAGGACAATACACTGGATACCCGTCAGTTTCAAATGGCATTTCGCAGGCTTCGCCAGTTTTCTTCCAAGGATACAGAAGCCAAAACAGAGTTTGACGTGGACGGCACCATTCGGGAAACCTGTGATAATGCAGGCAATTTGAAGATTGTCTATGATAAGCCCAGAAAAAATACCGTAAAGGTTATGCTGCTTATGGACAGCGGCGGCTCTATGGACTATTACAGCAGGCTTTGCTCCTCTTTATTCCAAGCTGTCAGCAAGTCCAACCATTTCAAGGATTTACAGGTGTTCTATTTCCATAACTGCATCTATTCCCATATTTATACAGACCCTCGCTTATATCCTCGTTCCGTGATTCCTACAGAATGGATACTGAAAAATATCAGCAGCGAGTATAAAGTAATCATTGTGGGAGATGCCCAGATGGAGCCTTCCGAGCTTCTGGACGGCAGCTATTACAGCTATGGCGTGAGAGATGAAACGCCCGGTATTGAATGGCTCAATCGTTTTCGGGACAAGTATGACCATATGGTATGGCTGAACCCTTCGGAACGTCCTTATTGGGGAGGCTGGTGGGCAAAGACCTATGATATTATCAATCGGGACTTTGATATGTACCGCCTGACCTTAGAGGACTTAAATGTTGCCTTAAAAAAACTCATGGCAGCAAGATAATATATAAAATCTCATGCGTATTTCCATCATACTTGAAAGGAAATACGCATTTTTTATTATTATTTTCAAAAAATGAAAGTATTTCCCATTTTCATTCGTATCCTATACAAATACATAAAAGAAAGTGAACAAAGATGGAGCAAAAAGTATATATCGAATACTTGATAAAAGAATATGCGGATGCCATACTACGGCTCAGCTATACTTATTTAAAAAACAGAACAGATGCTCAAGGCGTTTGTCAAACCGTATTTATAAAAATCCTACAGGAACACAGAGATTTTCAAAATCCTGCTCACGAAAAAGCCGTTCTGCTTCGTATGACTGCCAACATCTGCAAAGATATATGAAAAAGTGCATATTACACACACCTGTCCTTTCAAAAACCATACAGAGCAGAAAGACACTTCCATAGAAGAATCTTCTATTCTTTGGGCAGTAGCAGAGCTTCCGGAAAAGTATCGCACAGTCATTCATCTACATTATTATGAAGGATATAAAGCCCACGAAATCGGACAAATCCTCAAGATTCCCACACCAACCGTACATACCAGACTGGCAAGAGGACGAAAAAAGATGGTTCTGTTTTAAATTTAGCAGAAAAAGATATTCCGGATGGTATGGAGCAAATTCCATCTGGCGGTTTCCATCTATCACCAGAAAAAACGTATTCTGTCATACAAAGGAACTTTGCCTTTCCTTCTATTATACCTTTAGATGAGATTTCTTGTATTGCAATAGGAGATATTGTGATTGATATTTCACAGCAATGTGTTCCCCATAAAGACTTATAAAACAATATGTCTTTTTGACCTTGTAGTTTTTACACAAAAAAACTGTAACGAAATATTTTATGCCTTCCCAAATCACGGAATAAACTCATCCATACAGACCATACACCATCAAAATAAATAAAACTATATGGATTTTCTGACAAATACCTATCACAAGTGTGAATTGCTACAATACAAAATCAATGTTATAATCACCATTATAAAGAATAACATAGAAAGGCTTAGGAATCAGCACATGAGAGGAATTTACACGTCTATTACAGACATCCATAGAAAAGTATTTACCGAAGTTGCAAAAATGGCTTATGAAGGCGGAGATTATGCAAAAAAAATCGAACACCTTCCTTATACGCTTATCCCCGGTGAAGTGGCATCCTATCGAGAAAGCATTTTTCTGGAACGTGCAATTATCGGAGAGCGGCTGCGTCTGGCAATGGGTTTGCCTGTCAGAACCGCCGCAGAATCTGCACCTCTTTCTGCCAACATTGAAGAAAGTGCTATTGCAAAAAAATATTATGACCCTCCATTGATTAATATTATCAAATTTGCGTGTCATGCTTGTCCCGAAAAACATACCATTGTCACCAATGGCTGTCAAGGCTGTCTGGCACATCCTTGTACAGAGGTATGCCCCAAGGATGCAATCCATATCATAAAAGGAAGGTCTGTTATCGACCCCGAAAAATGTATCCAGTGCGGCAGATGCAAAGATGTTTGCCCCTATAATGCCATTATCCAACAGGAAAGACCTTGTGCGGCCGCCTGTGGAATTGATGCCATTAGCTCTGACGAATACGGCAGAGCAAAAATCGACTATGATAAATGTGTTTCTTGCGGAATGTGTCTGGTAAGTTGTCCTTTTGGTGCCATTGCAGACAAAGGACAAATTTTCCAGCTTATTCACGCTATGAAAGAAGGGCATCGTGTATACGCTGCCGTTGCACCTGCCTTTGTTGGTCAATTTGGTGCAAAGGTGACTCCGGGGAAGCTGCGTGCAGCCATGAAAGAGCTTGGCTTTGCTGATGTCATCGAGGTTGCCGTAGGTGCCGACCTTTGTGCCACAGATGAAGCAAGGGATTTTATAGAAAATGTTCCTGAAAAACTGCCCTTTATGGCAACCTCTTGTTGCCCTGCATGGTCTGTCATGGCAAAAAAAATGTTCCCCGAATATAAAGACTGCGTTTCCATGACCTTGACACCCATGGTATTAACCGGGCGTTTGATTAAAATGAAGCATCCCGATGCAAAAGTAGTCTTTATCGGCCCTTGTGCGGCAAAAAAACTGGAAGCCAGCAGAAAAAGCGTCCGAAGTGATATTGACTTTGTATTGACATTTGAAGAAATGATGGGGCTATTCAATGCCAAAAACATTGACCTTACCACCATTGACGAGGAAAAAGAGGTTTCCGAAGCAAGTACAGATGGCAGAAACTTTGCTATTTCCGGCGGTGTTGCAACGGCCGTTGTAAACTGTATCAAAAAAATGTACCCCGAAAAGGAGGACATAAAGGTTGTCAATGCACAAGGACTGCGAGAATGTAAAAAACTCATGAATCTTGCAAAATCCGGTAAGTACAACGGATATTTGCTGGAAGGTATGGCTTGCCCCGGTGGCTGTGTTGCCGGTGCAGGTACTCTGCAGCCCATTAACAATTCCGCTGCTGCCGTAAAACAATATGCAAAAGAAGCGGAATATGAATTCTGCTGTGACACAGACTATTTAAAAGATTTGGAAAGCTTGGAGGAATAAAAAGCCTCAAACTGCTTTGCCCAAAATCCGCAAGTCTTTGAAAATAGTCCGTAGCCTTTGATAGAAAGCTGCGAACCGAAGCTCGATGGGCAATGCTTCTTTGAAGTACTGCAAAATCAAGCATCCTACATGATTTTATTATGATTTGAAAATCTTATAAAAAAAGATTTTTCCTATGAAAACCAAAGCCTCATAAAATAAAAGAATTTTATGAGGCTTTGTCTGAAAGGGGCTTTGATACAGCCCTTTTTGTATCTCTCGCATAAAAAAAGGGGAATGGCGTCATTCCTCTTTTTTCTTTCTTTTTTTCGTTTATGCCAGTAGGTTCAAAAGACTGCCTACTGTAAACATATTGGACATTGCATAAGGACTGGTACGCCCAAAAGCACCCATTGTTACAAACATATTATTTTCATACTGGTTTTGAGCAATACCAATATCATGCTCAATCAGGGATGCACCGGACTGCCCCAGACCCTGTCTGCCATTTTCAAACATTGTCTGTGCAATACTGAAGGAACCGCCCAGTACTTCTTTGGTTCCGACAGGGTTTTTAGCCAAGCTGTCTTTCAGCTTACCTTCATCCAACTGCAAAAGACCGTTTTTATCCTGAGAAAGACCTATCATGGACAGTGATTGTTCTGATATAGGAATGTTTAACATACGAGAAAGCTGTCTTTCTACACCTGTGCCACGTTCCGTATTCTTTGCAAGCATTTTGACAGTATCATTGTAATTGCTTACCAAATCTTTGACAGCAGATACGACTTTATCCTCATGAACGCCAATTTTCACAGTAGCTTCTCCTACTTCATGGAAATCCGCAGTCAATCTGCCATAGTCCAGCGTCACCTCATTTTTATCAGAAGTATAAGATTTTTCCTCCTGACCGTTTTTGGAAACAGTATATTCTGCATCTTCAGCTTCCTGTATCGGCTTTGCAAGACCATTCTTGTCTGCAAAATCGCCGCTGAGTGCAAAAGCATTCTTCTTTCCTGTTTCCTTTGCTTCCAATACCATCTGGGACTTTCCATCCTTGGTATGGACGGCAGCATGGATGCCAATACCGCTTTTATTGATGGTATCTGTCATTTCACGCATCATCTGTCCATTGGTTTTCTGGTTGCCCTTTGCATCCTTTGCACTTACACGGAATGTAAAATTCCCTTTTGTTGTTGCCACGGACAGCTCTGCATCAGCAGATGCCAATGTATTTTTTTCCATTCCTGCGGAAACATTTTTTTGTGCTTTTGCAAGCTTTTGCACGTTAATTCCATAGGAATCCTTGGTACCCAGCGTGCCTATTGTATAATTTTGCTTTACATCTGCCACCTTTGTATTGGAAGATTGTGCTGTTGCTTTATTCCAAAGACCAGACCGATTGCTGGTTTTGAGTGCATTTGCACTTGTCATCAAGCCGGACATAGCACGATTGTATTGCTGCAAAAATTGAGAGCTTGATTTTTCCAAGTACCGATTGATTCGAGAGTGTCCCACAGCAGAAGAACGGTTTACCTTGTGAACAGCGTTTTGCATTTGCCGTCTGTACAATGCTGATATATTATGAACGCCATACCCATTTCCATAGTATCCAATTCCGTTTACTGACATGATATTCAACTCCTTTCGCAAGGGATTCTATCCGCCCCCTTAAGAACAGGCAACCTTTTGTGACGCCCCAAAAACTGCCCTTATTATCTATATCGGCTGAAAATGCCGCAAAAACAGAAGACAGCATAAATCTCTATGCTGTCCCCCAAAAAATCTCTTTTGAAATATACTTATTCTTCTTCCTCAGTTTCAGGAGGCCCAAAGTTCCATTGGTGGGTAACACCCCCCGCATTGGCATCCTGCTCTGCATAATTGGTTGCAGTCGGCGTTTCACCCGCAGTTGTTTGCTCTGAAACAGCTGCTTCTGCAGATGGAGCCAGTGCAGTGCCTTTTGCAGGCTGCAAACGGCGGATGACACCATCTATATCACAAGAATACAGCTCCTCATCCCCAACAGAGAGATAGTATTTCTGAACAAAATAGCTTTCCTTTGATGCTCCCTTATCGTAGACATTGATGCCATAGCAATCCTTTCCCTCTATATAGCTTCTGCCCATGTCCATAACAACATAGTACGCACTAAGGGGTTTGGTAAGCCCAAGGCTTGTGCTGTCTAGCCCCTCCAGATAAGCCAACGCACGCTCTCTTGTCATGGCTTCCCCATCTTTCCCCTGTGCAGCAGGTGCCTTTTCTCTGATTGCCTTTACTGCGTACATCTGGATGGCAGGGTCATTGGCAAGGGGATATTCTAATTCAACGGAAAACAGATATCCTTCTTCTTCACACTTTCTTTGATACTTGACATGGAAGGTATTGTCCTCTGCCTCCTTGCCTTCCGGCTTTTCCTCGCCCTCCAGCTTTACCTGCTGAAAACCTTCTTCCTCCAGATACGCTCCATAGGCCTCCAAAACACGGATAGTTCGTGGACTACTCTGATAATAATATTTGTTCCAAGCCTCGGAAGGTTCTGCGTCTGTCCCTTGAGATACATCTGCAGTATCAGTTGCTTCTTCCTTTTCTTTGTCTGCATCTCGTTCTTCTTCTTTTTCTTTATTACGCTTTTTTTCTTCCTTTTCTCGCTTTTTTTGTGCCTTCTTTTCTTCCTTCTCTCGTTTCTTTGCTTCTTTTTCTTTTTTCTTTTCTTCTTTTTCTCGCTTCTTTGCTTCTTCCGTATCTTCTTCAGATTCTTCTTCGGACTCTTTCTCTTTTTCCTCTTTTTCCTGTTTCTTTTTTTCTGCTTCTTCTTTTTCTTTTTCCGCTATTTCTTTTTCTTCTTCCTCCGCTTTTATATCTTCTTCTGTTTTTTCACTTGCGGATATAGATAAAAGCAATTCTTCTTTTCCTTCTTCTATGGATGCAGTAATAGACGGAACTGTTTCTATGCCGGCTGTGTACTCCTCCACAGGCTTGGGAAAATCAGAGCCTGCACCACCGCCTCTTTTTACGAGGAAAAAGCCAGCTGCTGCACCGATTAAAGCGACAATCAATGCCACAATGATAATTTTCTTTTTCATTTATTTTCTCCCTCATTATTCTACCGAAGCACCTATTTTTTAATGTCTTTTTGCTTGTCTTGCTGCAATTTTAAAAACCATGCCTCGTACCAGATCTTCTTCCGTGCGTGTCAGATTATAAAATTTACATCCATATTCATATCGTCCGGATACCTTCTGCTCTCGTATGACAACCAGTTCGATGAGCATATAGGATGCGGCATAGGGGACTGCCAATTCCATAACACGCTCCAAGGGAATGGGTGCTTTGGACTG
>SAMEA104404100__coassemble_1535_pt1 | contig 20552 bp, 22 predicted proteins | sample SAMEA104404100__metabat2_low_PE_071 | metagenome-assembled genome bin SAMEA104404100 (sample SAMEA104404100) | Balaenoptera acutorostrata
GCCTCTGTTTTTTCTTTTGCAGTCTGCCATAGATTTTGTAGTCTTTCTTTCACTTTCTATCCCTCATACTCTCTTATAATTCATTTATACCCCAAAATAAACAAAGTCTGTTCCTCGCAAAATGCGACAAACAGCATTGTCCAAACCCCCACATCCGAAATACAAATGTCAGACATATCTCCTTGTTCTTTTGTAGGGAACAAGGATTGCTTTTTGTCTTTTCTCATTTGTTTTCCCAAAAAAACACCACTCCTATAAGGAGTCAAACGAACTGCATCTGCCTGACCTTAACAAAATGGTGTATTTGTATATTGCCGCAATATATTCTATCACGATATGTACATTTATTACATTTATATAGGATATATTATACATCTATATATCTTAATTCTATACTTTATTTTTTAAAATTGCAAGAATTAGCACCAAAAAAAGGTAAAAATGGTACTGTTTTGTTAAACATATTCCATATCTCGATAAAATCCTATTTTAAATCCTTGTCAACTGATTTTCTGCCCAAAAAACCCTTGAAGAAAATCCATGTGTTTTGTCCAAAATATAGTTGTTTTTTTATATCCCATGACTTCATTCGGGAATATTGACATTTTTCAGGATAATTTAGGGGAAACAGTCCTTCTTTTCCTTCCATCCTATGAATTTTATTCATATATATTCGCAAAAATCGGAAAAGGCTTGTTTTTATAAGATTCCACCACATATTTTGACTGCCTACACAGCAATTTCTCCCAAAAATGCTGAATCCTCCCCAAATGCTTCATCGCAAAAAAAGTACTGCTTTTGATGAAAATTTTGATTCTTTTACATAATTCTATGCAATCATACTTGAATTTTATTCTATATCGGTGTAGACTGGTAAAGAATCCTTAAAACATTCATTTATATTTTTTGATTTAAGAAAGAGAGGGGAATAAAAGAATGTTTCACAAAATGCAAATCAAAAAGAAACTCATCATCTGCTTTATTGTGTGTGCATTGATTTCCAGCATATCCGGTATTGTTGGAATTGCTGTATCCACAACAATAAGCAACAAATACTCAGAAGGAATGGAATACCTTGGTGTCGGACAAGGTCATGTTGGTTTTATGCTGGCTTCTGTGGGAGAGGCAGACACGGCAATCCACTCTGCAGCTGGATATGTGGAAGAAAAACAGATTCAAAAATATCTGGAGCTTTACGAAAAGCATCTGACAGATGCCGCACCATATCTGCCAAAAATTGAAGAAGGTATTTTAACTGAAGAAGAAAGAACTGCTTTTCAAGCAACAAAAGCAGCATATGAAGATTATTTGAAAATATCTCACGATATTATAGGGCAGCTTTCATCCTCTATGAGCAACGAACAGCGTCTGAAAATTCAAAAAAGACTGGCTGAGGAATTAGATCCTGTTTACGATAATTATTACGCACAGTCCATCAACCTACTGGACATCAAAAACACACTTTGTGCTGATTTGAACAAGGATATGGGCAGACTGTCTTTGACAGCAACTCTTTCCATCATTGCCTTAATCATTATCGTTCTCCTTGTTGCAATTATCTTTGGCATTAAAATTGCAAAAAATATTGCAGACCCTACCAAAGAATGTGTAGACAGACTTGCTCTGTTCAAGGAAGGGGATATGACAACACCTGCCCCTGCCATAAAATCCCAAGATGAAATTGGTGTCCTTGCTGATATGACAGGACAAATTGTTACACACTTAAAAGCTGTCATTGATGATTTGGCTTTCATCTTGAACGAAATGGCTCAAGGCAATTTCAACGTACATACAAAAGCAGAAGAACTGTATATCGGGGATTTAAAGCCCTTGTTAAATTCCATCAGAGAAATGAACAGCAGCCTTTCCGGCACACTTCTTGAAATTGATCAATGTGCAGATCAGGTTGCAAGCGGTTCCGACCAGGTTGCAACAGGGGCACAGGCTTTGAGTCAGGGTGCCACAGAACAGGCCAGCTCTGTAGAGGAATTGGCAGCAACCATCAATGAAATTTCTACACAGATAGAAGAAAACGCAAAGAATGCAACAGATACTGCGGAATCTGCAAAAGCCGTAGGAGATACCATGGAAGAATGTAACCAGCAGATGCACACCCTCATTGAAGCCATGAATGAAATCAGCGATGGCTCCAATGAAATCAGTAAAATTATCAAGACCATCGAGGACATTGCATTCCAGACAAATATCCTTGCCCTCAATGCCGCTGTAGAGGCTGCAAGAGCAGGCTCCGCCGGAAAGGGCTTTGCCGTTGTTGCAGACGAAGTACGAAACTTGGCAAGCAAGAGTGCAGAAGCATCCAAAAATACAGCTGCACTCATTGAAAACTCTATCCGTTCCGTTGCACATGGCTCTGAAATTGCAAACTCCACTGCTACTTCTCTCAGCAAGGTTGTAGTAAGTGCAGAAGAAGCTGTCGGTCTGATTGCCAAAATTTCTCAAGCAACTACGGAACAGGCAGACTCTATTCATCAGGTTTCTATTGGCATCGACCAGATTTCCGCAGTTGTACAAACCAACTCTGCAACAGCTGAGGAAAGTGCTGCTGCCAGCGAGGAACTGTCCAGCCAATCTCAGACCTTGAAGGCTCTTTTGGACAAATTTACAGTCAGACGTGACAAAAACAATGCAGCTCCAAATAGCTATGACACCAATGGCAAAGCTACATTGAGAAATAGCTATGACAGTCTGGATGATGGCTATATTGCATCTGATGACGCATTTTATGAGGAAGGGCTAAACTCCTTTGGTGATAAATACTGAGAAGTGCGTAATAAGAGAGTCGTAAAAAAATGATAGGGGTAAACGCTGTCCGAAAAGGCAGGATGCCGAAAAGTATCCTGCCTTAGCGTTTCAAAAAACCTTGCGGTCTTGCCCCCAACCCCCACAAGCCTTTGAAAATAGACAGTGATTTTTCATGAAAAACGGCGAACCAAAGCCTCTTGGGCAATGTTTCAAAAAAAAGCTGCCCCCTTTGGGATATATTTGTATATCTGCAAAAGGGGCAGCTTTTCTGCTGCACTGCTACACTTATACTGTTTTCGCTTTTTCGACTTTTTCCATTATGCTTTCTTTCCTTGGAGCATTTCCTCCACCTGATGCAGCAGATGCTTCGTTGCCTCCTTGGGATTTTCCTTTGCATAGAGGGCAGAAATCACGGAAATACCATCTACACCGCTTCCCTTTAATTCCATGACATTTGTTTCATTGATACCACCAATGGCAACTACAGGAATCTGTACCGCTTTGCAAATGGCAAGAAGGTCTGCATTGGACAGAGTTGTGGCATCCTTTTTTGTGGAAGTGTCAAATACTGCACCAACGCCAATATAGTCTGCACCGCTTTCTTCTGCCTTTATTGCTGTTTCTACTGTATTTGCGGAAATACCCAATATCTTATCAGAACCAATCATCCCACGGACATCCTTGCCGATTATATCACTCTGCCCTACATGGACACCATCTGCACCACAAGCAAGAGCGATTTCGATATTATCATTGACTACAAAGGGTACATGATATTTTTTTGCCAGTGTGGCTAAATCCTTGGCTTCTTCCAAGAAATTCTTTTCATCCAAGTCTTTTTCTCTAATTTGCAGGAAGGTTGCACCTGCTGCCAAAATATCCTCTGTCACCTCGTAAAGACTTCTCTCCTTGAGCCATGTTCTATCTGTAATGGCGTAGAGCTTCATAGATTCTCTCGTTGCCTTCTCCGGTAAATCCAGTTCTTCTAATTTTGTTCGCTCCTGTACTGTTTTTCCATCCAAAAGGCTGATGTAGTCCACCAGATGGGTGCGGAAGGTCAGTGTACCTGCTTTTTCCGCATCGGTCTTTTCTCTTGCAAATTCACCGCTAACCCCCATAAGAGATACAGCACAGACCACCGCTTCCAGAATGCGGTCAGCATTGCCGCCGCAAAACGCACCCATGAGTGCTGTCAGCATACAGCCGCTTCCTGTGATGCGGGACATCATGGCATCTCCATTGCGAAGGGCAATGACACGGTCAGGAGAGGCAATAATATCAATAACGCCGGAAATGGCAACCACAGCCCCTGTTCTTCTTGCCAAATCTCTTGCCAGATAACCAAAAGCCTTATAATTTTCTTCTGTGATGCGATCCTCCTCTGCCGCATCCACACCACGGGTAGAGCCTGCACCCAATGCCAGATGCTTGATTTCCGAGGTATTGCCACGAATCACGGAAAAACGTACCTTTTCCAGCAATTCCCTGCCGCCATCCCTGCGGAGCCTTGTTGCACCCACAGCCACAGGGTCCAGCACAACGGGAACCCCCGCTTCATTTGCTGCCTTCCCTGCAATCAGCATTGCTTTTACATCTTCCATTGTCCCCATATTCATGACAAGTGCCTGCACCACAGAAGCCACCTCTGCCACTTCTTCCGCTTCGTGTGCCATTGTGGGGGACGCTCCTGCTGCCAATATGATGTTGGCACAATCGTTTACGGTTACAAAATTGGTAATTGCCTGTACCACAGGTTCTTTCTTCTGTACATTCTCCATGAGCGTAGGAAATAACGCCAAAATATCCTGTCCATTGTTTTTTTCCATGCCATTTTTCCTCCTTATCGCATATCTTTTATTGATTCAATTTATCCATCATTCTTCTGTATACACCTGCTTTTTTCAAGCCTGTAATGACCAGTACTGCCAGAAAAGAACCCATGGCGGAAGAAGGCGTAAAAGCAGGAATATAAAAGAAAGGGGACTGCAAATCCATGCCATATACATATGTCATCACAGGATATGCCAAAAGGGCACTCAAAACGCCTGTACCAAATATCTCCCCAATGACAGCCATGTACAGCTTTCCCCCCGATTTCCGAAACAAAAATCCCGATAAAAATGCACCAACCACTGCACCAACAATGGCAAGCAGGGTTCTACCTGTCATCATACGCAAAATCCCTGTAATGAGTGCTGCCAAAAATCCCCAATAGGGGCCTACAAATACTGCTGCAAGCACATTCACAAAATGCTGAAACGGTGCCATGTTTGGCAAATAGACAGCCGTAGACAAGACAAAGCCCATGCCGGCGAAAAGTGCCGTCATCACCATTTGTTTTACATAGTTTTTCTTTTTTTCCATACTGCCACACCCTTCCTTCTTTTTTCTTTCCCTTTGCATTTTCTCCATAAAAAAAAGATTCCCCTTGGAAACCCCTGCATGAAACGCTTTTTCTGGTCTTATGATCCTTCACATTCCCTACGTTGGCATTATCCAAATCAGGTAAAAGGTCGAAGTCTTTCCTTCCTCTCAGCCTTTTTTTCCAAGGCTCCCTTAGTCTGGTTTTATCATAATACCTTTTCCCCACCTTGTCAACGACAGAAAAAAGTATTTTTCCGCCTATGCAAAAAAGGCGTATAACTCCTTTCAGCTATACGCCTTTTACTGTTCTTACAGAAGCTGGTTCATTTTTTCTTTCAGGATATTGGCAGGTACTGCACCGATTACGCTGTCCTGTGGTTTGCCATCCTTGAAGAAAATCATATTCGGCACACTCATAACCTGATATTTCTGTGCCAATTCCATTGCCTGGTCAATATCTACTTTTACAACTTTTGCTTTCTCGCCATATTCTGCCTGAAGCTGTTCCAATACAGGCCCCATCATCTGGCAAGGACCACACCATGTTGCAAAAAAGTCCACCAGTACAGGTACTTTACTTTCCATTACTTCCTTCTGAAATGCGTCTGCTTTTATCTGTAACATAATATCTCCTCCTATAATAAAAACGATATTTATACTTTCTGGTTCATTCTATTATCATACGCCACCACGGATTTTTTCTTGCATTTTATTTGTAGTAGGCTGTATTTCCTTTTGTTGTATGTATCTTATCATAATTCCCACTTCATTTCTGTGACTTTTATCACACACCATACTTTTTTTATTTTTTTTGCATATTCTGCTGTCCTTGGGCAATACTAGATGCGGAGAGTGTGATTTCTCCCCCAACAATCACATTCTTTCTACTTCTTCCCCTAAGAAAAAGGATGTCGGATTCTACCGGCATCCTTTTTTATTTCCAGAAAAGAGGGGGTGTTCTTTTCCTTTAACCACCAATCAAAAAATCCAAAATATTACTGCCCGTACTGGTTTCTTCCCGATACAATTCTGTATATCCACATTCTGCACAGCTGATGGTAATAAATTTCTTGTTCTGCACATCAAAGAGCTTTGCCATGGTGCCTCCCGTTGCGTGAAAACCGTCTTTCACAAAAGACTGACAGCCACATTTTGGGCATATATACTGTTGTTTTTCCATAAAAATCCTTCTTTCTAAAATTATTTTATCTCTTTTACTGTAAAGCTGTATGTTTTTTTACAAGCCAAATCACAAGGACAATGTGTAAGACAGCCAATACCAGATACACCACATCTGAAGGCTGTACAATTTTCTCCGTTATACTGCCTTCCACATAAATGATTACAAAAAAGAAAACAACCGCCAATGCCGTATGCCCCTTGGAGAAGCAAGGCAGATGGGCTAATGTCACAGCAAGGAAAATATAACTGCTATAAAGCATAATATTCAAAACGATGCTAAGGCTTAAAAGAATCACCAATTCCCCTACATCGGAAAGGATTTTTCCAATATCAGACCAAAGTGCCGCCATAGCTTCTCTCCCAGACATCTCACTTGCCAGCATATATTCCGGCATCAGGATACTATAAAGAATACTGAAGAAAAGAAATGCACACAAAAAGCTGAAAACAAGCCCCCAAATCATGGTAGATACAAATTTTCCAAGAACCAGACTTGTTGGAGAAACAGGCAGGCTGTGACTGAGATAGCCTTCTCTGCCATACATACTTTGTGTATACCTGATGGCTGTCAGCACAAAAAAGAGAACAGGAATCAGCACTCCAACCATAGTACACAAGGACACAACAACAGCCATGCCGACCTTTGCATCATTCATGATATAGTGGAATCCGGTCGTTTCCAAAGGTACAGTCGTAAACAAAGTCAATAGCCCAAACAATACGCCAATACCCAATATCACACCATACAATAAGCCCGTGGCACGCATTTCATATTTTAAAACCTTTCCAAACATTTCCTACACCTCCCCACAATTATGCTGTTAAGGCCGTATACCTCTTTGCCAGCCAAATGACAAGGACAATATGGAGTACTGCCAAAAGCACATATAAGATATTAGCCCACCACAGAGAATAGGAAAGTCCATTCCAAATTGTAGGGAAATCGCCAATTTCAAAAGCAAAATTCATTCCGTGTAAAAATCCGAAAGCATGACCTCCACCTAATAATAAAGCTCCTAGTATCATACTTATGATTCTTTCTTCTATGTAAGGAATAAAATAAAGGAAAACAAAAGTAAGAATTGTATTCCCTTTATGGAAACAAGGCAAGTTTGCAAGGGTAACTGCCAAAAAGAGATAATTGGTAAACAATACAATACGCAATAGAATAGAAATTCCAAAACTGATTCCAACTTTCCATAGTGCTGTATCAGAAAACAAACGCTCTATATCCGCCCAAAACATACCCCAAATTTCTCCGGCGGAAGCTCCATCAAATTCCATAAAGCTGGATACCATCATACTATATATATTGGAAAAAGCAAGAAGCCCACACAAAACACTGACTGCAATGCCCCAAATGACAGAAGCGGTAAACTTTCCCAATACCAATTCTGTAGAAGAAACGGGCAAAGTAAAGCTCAAATACCCTTCTCTGCCGTACATACTTTTGGCATACCGCATCCCAATCAATATGAAATGGAGTACCGGAACCAATACAAATATCATTGTGGTAAAAGCCACCAATGCTATGAGGCTAACCCCGCTTTGATTGATGAAGTAATGTGTTGCATTAAGAGGAGAGGCTCCAATAAATGCACCTATGGCAACTAATAAACCAATCCCCAGTATCATCCCATACATCTTGGCATTGACTTTTAGCTCATACTTTACAATCTTCCCATACATCAGCGATACACCTCCCTGAAATATCGGTCAATAGACATCCCTGTTTCTTCTCGCAGAACGTCCACCTGTTCATTCAGTAAAATCTTCCCTTCTTTCATAAAAACCGCACGGTCAAAAATCTGTTCCACATCATGAACCAAATGGGTAGAAAGGAGTATGGTGCTGTTTTCTGCATACTGCTGTAAAATGGTTTGGAGAATATAATCTCTTGCAGCAGGGTCTACACCGCCCATAGGCTCATCCAAAACGTAAAGCTTTGCTCTGCGGCTCATGACAAAAACAAGCTGCAATTTTTCCTGCATCCCCTTGGACATAGTACCAATTTTCTGTTTTGCATCCAGCTTCAAATCCATTGCCATTTCTCTTGCTTTTTCTTCATCAAAATCTTCATAGAAATCTTTAAAAAGTGCAATGGCACTGTTCACACTTTCCCCTTTTCGGAAATACGTTTTTTCAGGCAGATAGGAAACCAGTTTTTTTGTTTCTACCCCAATGGGATGCCCTTCTATCTGCACATCTCCATGATAATTTACAAGAAGACCACTGATGACTTTCATTAAGGTTGTTTTGCCAACGCCGTTTGGCCCCAGAAGCCCTACAATCTGTCCTGCATCTAATTGCAAATGCAGACCACGAAGTACAGGCTTTTTCCCATAATCATACTGCAAATTTTCAATGGCTAATAAACTCATGCTTCCACAACTCCCTTCTTTTCCGTTTCTATAATATAGGACACAATATCCTCCTTTGTAAATCCAATCTGTTTCATATAGGCAATATAGGTTTCTGTACCCTCTTTTGCAATTTCTTTTCTTTTTTCCACAAGCAATCCCTCATTCTTCGTAATAAAGCGACCGTTGGTACGCTCTGTAAACACAAGACCTTCCCGTTCCATCTCCGTCATGGCTCTTTGCATGGTATTAGGGTTTACACCAAAATCCGCCGCCAATTCTCGAACAGAAGGAATCTTTTCTCCCGGCTGCATCTTGCCCGAAAGAATCCGCAGCGTCATTTCCTTCATGATTTGCAAATAAATAGGTATTCCATTATCAAACTGCACAGACTCATCTCCTTTCTTTCCAGCTATATGTATTACTGTATTAAGTTACTAATACAATAATACATATAAATATCTTTGTCAACTCTTTTTCTTTGTTTTTTTAAGTATACAAAAAGCGGCATGGCAGAAGCCATACCGCTTATAAATTTAATATTTTTCAATATCCATAATTTCCGCTTCATAGGGCTGTTTTAACGCCTTCTGACAGAGGAAGGCAAACATATCCGTCTGGTCACTGAGATAAAAATTTCTTGTTCCATCTTCCTTGCTTTCATTCCGCTGTTTCCGTTCCTCCAAAAATGCCATCACCTGCTTTGCTGTTGCCTTTGCAGGGTCTACCAGCTTAATATCATCCCCTACGGTTGTACCAATACAGCGTTTCAACAAGGGATAGTGGGTACACCCCAAAACCAGAGCATCAATGCCCTTCTCCACCAATTCCGTCAGATAGCGTTTTGCCGCAGAGAAAGAAACATCATTATCTGTCCAGCCCTCCTCCGCCAAGGGTACAAAAAGAGGACACGCCTTGGAAAACACCTGTATCTTGGGATTCTCCTTCTGTATCAAAGTTTCATAGGCACGAGAACGCACTGTCGCCGCCGTCCCAATAATGCCCACCTTGCCATTTTTTGTGGAACGCAGTGCCGCTTCCACTCCCGGCACAACAACGCCAAATATGGGAATGTCAAAGGCGTTTCGCATTTCCTCCAAGCTATTGGAGCTTGCCGTATTACAGGCCACGATAATTGCCTTTACATTTTTTGTCTGCAAAAAGCGGATAATCTGCAAGGAGAACTTTGTGACAGTATCCTTGGACTTTGTGCCATAAGGCACTCTTGCCGTATCTCCGAAATAGACAATATTTTCATGGGGCATCACCTTCATTACCTGTTTTACAACGGTCAGTCCTCCTACCCCTGAATCAAATATGCCGATTGGTCTTGTATCCATTTTACTCTACTCCCTCTTTTGCTTCCCTGATCCCATGGTTTCGCTCCAACGCCAGTGCAATCAAACAATCCATCAGCTCTGTTTTTGTCACGCCTCGTTCCTCCCACAACATGGGATACATACTGACAGAAGTAAAGCCAGGCATGGTATTCAGCTCGTTAAACAAAACCCTGCCGCTTTCTTCCTCCAAAAAAAAGTCCACTCTCGCCAAACCGCAGCCATCCACTGCACGGTATATCTTTTCTGCCATACGCTGCATTTCCCCTACAACACTTTCTTCTACATCTGCAGGTACAATGGTTTTGGAGCCAATATCCTTATATTTTGCATCATAGTCATAAAAATCCGCAGCAGAGAGGATTTCGCCTACACCACTTACTCGAATTTCCTCATTACCCAAAACGGCACACTCAAATTCTCTGCCCCTGATGCCTTCCTCCACGATAATCTTTCTATCGTATTTTGCTGCCAAAGCCACTGCTGCTTGCAGTTCCTCTTTATTTTCCGCCTTGGAAATCCCAATAGAAGAACCTGTATTGGCAGGCTTTATAAAGCAAGGATAGCCCAGCTGCTTTTCTACTTTGCTGCAAAGACTTTTTTCCTTTTTCTTCCATTCTCCAAAGGAGAACCAAATATGCTTTGGAATGGGGATTCTGACCGATTTTGCAATAATCTTTGTAAACACCTTATCCATAGATACAGCAGAAGCCAATACGCCACAACCTACATAGGGGATGCCTGCCATTTCCAAAAGTCCCTGTACTGTGCCATCCTCTCCCCATGCACCATGGAGGGCAGGCACAACCACATCAATAGAAATTGCCTTATACCGACCATTCACCAGTTTCAAAAGAGATTTTTCTCCTGCATCCGGACTAAGCAGTACAGGTGTACTGTATTTTTCCCATTCACCAGTTGGAATACGTTCCACAGAGCCATTATATATCATCCAGCGACCATCCTTTGTAATACCTACTGGAATCACAAAATATTTTTCGCTGTCCAGAGCCGAAATCATTGTTGCGGCAGTCATCAGGGAAACTTCATGCTCCGAGGACTGTCCCCCAAACAAAACTGCCACTGTAATTTTTCGCATACGCATACCTTCTTTCCTCCTGTATTTTGGGTACAGGAACCCAACAGTAACATTATATGCAAAACACCTCCTTCTGACAATACATTTTTATGGTTCCTTGCCATCTCTCAATAAAAAGCACAAAAAAATAAAGAGTGAAAGCATAAAACACTTTCACTCTCAAGCTTTCTCCATTCCTTATAAAAAGATGTTTACTCTATAACACCTTCCCAATATTCTTCCTCCTCATCTTCTTCCATACAGGGTACAGCATAATACCGCTTTCCGATGATGGTACGGAGCTTTTGAATATCTTCTAAATAAGAAGAACCAAACTCCTGATAACAAAGAACTTCACTGGACGCATTCAGCTCCTCATAAAAATCTGTCACATAAACAGAAAAATCATCTAAAATACCTTCAAAGGGAATCTGGGAAATATCCTGTGGAGAACTTTCCTCCTCGCCATAACATTCTGGCTCCATTTCAAAGGTAAGGGAAGTAACATAAATCATTTCTTCTCCATGCAAACAATCATAGGGGCTCTTTGTTTGATAAATGCCTTCTTCTACTTTTGTATAGGCTTCTGTATGATATTTTTCTGCTGTATAATTTTGAAAGTTCTTCATAAAATTCCCCTTTCTATTATTCACCCTTTAAAAGATGAGAAATAGATTTATACAATACAAAGGTGATAACACAGTTGATGCCTGCCTTCAAAAGGTTAAAAGGAATAATACCGGGCAGCATCAATTTCATAACAGATTCCAAAGGTGCTCCCATGAAAAGAGGGGTGAATATCATATTCATGATAACCATAGCCAGTGTCTGCACCAAAGCACCTGCCGCCAAAGCCTGCACAGCTGTTTTTCTTGTTTTATTTCTGTAATAGATTTTACCTGCTACCAAAACACAAGAGCCTGTTGCCAGAATATGCATGATAATACCAATAGGGCCGCCGCTTGCTGCACTAACTGTCATACCTTGGATAACAGATACCACAACAGTCAGTAAAAATCCTGCCACAGGGCCATAGGCAAAGGTTGCAATCAAAATGGGAACATCCGCAGGGTCATATTCCATAAAGGCAACGGTAGGCACAATGGGGAAATGTACCATTGCCACCAGTATAATAGAAATCGCACCCAGCATCCCCAATGCCGTGATTCTTTTGACGTTATTTTTCTTTTTTGTACCTATTGTTTTTGTTGTTTTTGCTACATTTTCCATTTTTCTTCTCCTCCACTTTCTGCTTTTGCATCATTTCTTTTTCCTCATTTTTGTCCCTAGGCTATTTTTTGCAAAAGAAAAAGCCCAAAGACAGTCTTCAGGCAAAGCAAGCAAAATAAAGGTAATCTGCAATGTATATTTTGTATTACAAAACAGGCATTTCCACAGATTAGACTCTTATTCTTCTTCCATCCAGACTATTACTGTCGGTTTTGGAATTTCACCAAATCCTGCGTAGAAGCTACGCTCGCAGACTTTACTGCCGATCGGGAATTACACCCTGCCCTGAAGAATATCCATATACAATTCTTACATCTTCATTATATCACCGAACAGAGAACTGTCAAGGCATTTTTCTATGAAAATACCACAAAAAAGCTTGTGAAAAACCGACATTTTTCCATTTCTCACAAGCCCTTTCTATTTGCTTACATTTCTCCACGCATGGTAAGGGAAATACGGTTTCTGTCGCTATCCACATCTATCACCTTCACCTGCACCACATCGCCTACCTTCACGGCATCCAGGGGGTGTTTGATATATCTGTCACAAATCTGGGAAATATGTACCAGTCCATCCTGATGGACTCCAATATCCACAAATACGCCAAAATCAATGACATTTCGCACCGTGCCTTTTAACACCATACCTTTCTCCAAGTCATCTATGGTGAGAATATCACTGCGTAAAATAGGTGCAGGTGCATCCTCTCTGGGGTCTCTGCCGGGCTTTTCCAGCTCTGTAACAATATCTTTCAAGGTAGGTAAACCTACCCCTAAGGCTTTTGCTGTTTCCTCTGTCAGCTGCACCCGCTTTTCCAAATCACGGACATTTTGTGTATTGACATCTTCCAACGTAAAGCCGCCCAATTTCAAAAGTGCTTCTGCCGCAGCATAGCTTTCAGGATGCACCCCTGTTTTATCTAAGGGCATGGGGCTTTCTGCAATCCGTAAAAATCCCGCACACTGCTCAAAGGCCTTTGGCCCTAATTTCGGCACTTTTTTCAATTCCCTTCGGCTGTGGAATTTTCCGTTTTCCTCTCGATAAGCAAGGATATTCTTTGCTACTGTGCCATTGATACCTGCCACATAGGATAAAAGGGCAGGGCTTGCCGTATTCAGGTCTACCCCAACACTGTTTACACAATCCTCTACAACGCCGCCCAATGTTTCGCCCAGACGTTTTTGATTCATATCATGCTGGTATTGTCCTACGCCAATGGATTTTGGCTCAATTTTCACCAGTTCTGCCAAAGGGTCTTGTACCCTTCTGCCAATGGATACGGCAGAACGCAGTGCCACATCATAATCAGGAAATTCCTCCGCTGCCAATTTCGATGCAGAGTACACAGAAGCCCCTGCTTCGTTGGTCATGACATAATAGATTTCTTTTTCTATTTTCTTCAGCATATCTGCCACAAAAAGCTCTGACTCTCTGGAGGCAGTTCCGTTCCCAATGGAAATGAGGTTCACATCATATTTTTCAATAAGCTCCATGAGCTTTTTCTCTGCTTTTTCGATTTTATTCTGGGGCGGTGTGGGATACACCACAGTGGTTTCAAGGGGCTTTCCTGTTTCATCAATCACTGCAATTTTACAGCCTGTCCGATAGGCAGGGTCCAGTGCCAGTACGGTTTTCCCCTTTATTGGCGGCTGCAAAAGCAGCTGTCTGAGGTTTTCCCGAAATACAGACATAGAGGCTTCCTCTGCCTTCGCCGTCAGCTCACTGCGAATTTCCCGCTCCAAGGAAGGAGCAATGAGTCTTTTATAGCTGTCTGCAATGACTTCCTGCAATAGCTCCGCCGCAGGACTGCCCTTCCGAATAATCCGCTTTTCCAGCTTTGCAAGAAGTTCTTCCTCCGCTGTTTCCAGCTTTACAGAAAGCACGCCCTCTTTTTCCCCACGATTCACTGCCAATACACGATGACCTGCGGCTTTTGCCACAGGCTCTGTATAGCCATAGTACATTTCATAAACCTGCGTTTCTGCTTCGCCCTTTGCCTGCTTTGCTGTCAGCATCCCTGTCCGCAGTGTTTCTTTTCGCAGAAGTTTTCTCAAATCTGCATGATCAGAAATTTTTTCTGCCAAAATATCCTTTGCCCCTTGTATGGCATCTTCTACATTTTTTACGCCCTTTTCCTCATCCACAAAAGCGGCTGCATATTCTGTAAGAGGCACAAGAAAGGTCTGTCCCAAAATATATTCTGCTAAAGGCTCCAAACCTTTCTCCTTCGCAATAGATGCACGGGTACGGCGTTTGGGACGAAAAGGACGGTAAATATCCTCAATCTCAGCCTGTGTCCTTGCCGCATTGAGCTTTGCTTCCAAAGTAGGTGTCATAGCATCCTGCTCTGTAATGGTTTTTCTGACCATTTCTCTTTTTTCTTCCAGACTGCGTAACGCCAACAGTCTGTCAGCCAAAAGACGGATGGCTTGGTCATCCAAAGAGCCGGTCATTTCCTTACGGTAACGGGCAATAAAAGGGACAGTATTCCCTTCATCCAAAAGTCTAACGGTATTTTCTACCTGAAAAGGCTGAATTTTAAGCTCGTCCTGTAATGTTTTCAAAATATCCATGTGCTACTTCCTTCCTTTGCCAAATACTTCTCCTTGCCTTCTACAGCGTTCTATTCCATGTATTTCCATATTAACACAAAAAATGATGCAGTTCTAAAAATTTTTTTGCAAAAACTTCGGAAATTTGTCTTTTTCAGACAAAAACGAAAAAACCCTACGCTTTTCTATAGGTTTCCCAGATTTCATCCAGCTTTTCTTTGCAGCTCTCCACAGATGCCGCCAGATGGTAGCTTCTTGTCTTGCCTTCCTTGCGTTCCGCCAAGCCTCTGGACAAAAGATAGTCCAGATGTGCCATGGTTTCCCCTACGGCAAACCATCTTTGTGACAGGGGAAATTCCTCCCATGTTTTGCCACGCATAGACCATTTCAGACAGGCCGCAATAGCCGTTGCATGGCTATTGGGATATGCCCCAAGGGCTTCCACCGTTTCCTTTAGCCGCTTTAGATGGTGTTCCAAAATTTCCCCAATTCTGACATATACATCCATATCATTTTTTCTGTGGGCAGGCAGTGCCGTTTTGATGTCATAGCCTCGGATTTTCACTAAGGAATCCAAATAGTCCCCCAGAGAATCGGCAGTGCCAATCCACGCTGTAATATTGGGCGTAATGTCAAAAAGAATATGATCAGCCGTAAAAAGCAGCTTTTTCTCAGGCAGATACAGAAGCATCTGCCCAGGTGTATGCCCCGGCACTAAAACACATTGAAATGTCCACTGTCCTACTGTGAGGGTATCTCCATCCTCCAATTTTTCCACTGTAAAAAATTCCTCCGGCTCATAGCCACGGGCAGGGTTTTCGCTGTGGAGCCGCCAAATCTGTTCCTCTGTAAAGCCCTCTGCAATAAAATGGGCATCGGAAATTTTCCAAACCTCCCCCACCATAATGCTTTCAAAATAATCGTAGTCAATACGGCTCATATATATTTTACCTGGCTTTCCCTTCATCAAAGTAGGGGCAAGCCCTGTGTGGTCAGAATGCAGGTGTGTGAGGAAAAGATTTGTTTTTGTCCAATCCGCCTCCAATTCCGCCATCCCCTCCATCAAGGCATCCAAGCACTCCTTCCGATTAAAGCCCGTATCCAAAATCAGGGTTTCTCCTCCATCCTGTATCACATAGCAATTCAAATTGCGAAGGGGATTTTCCGGTAAGGGTACATCTATGCGGTACACCGCAGGATTTTCATATAGCTTTGTCAACATCGCTTTTTTCCTTTCTTCTCTGTAAAAAACACCGGTACAGGTTTCCTTCCTTCTTTTCTCAAAAAATGGAAAACCAAATACCTTATTTATTTTATTGGTACAGAAGCATCTCTTGTTTTCTTTTTTTGTTTCAGCTTATTATTATAATGTCTGCAGGGAAAAGGGGCAAGAACGAAAACGAAAAAAACCTGTCTTTTTCCCGCCCTGTCCCTGCCACTTGGGAAAAAATTCATCAAAACCGAAAAAAACGCTTGTATTTTAGGGGTAGTTGTGCTAGGATAATTAAGTATGGGCAGTTTTTTGCCCATAGGAAGTATATCCTTGCTCTTTCATAATGAAAGGGCCATCAGTCCAAAAGGAGGTGTAACACACATGAACAAGTACGAATTGGCATTGGTATTGAGTCCCGCACTTGACGATGAAGGCAGAACAGCTGAAGTTGCAAAGGTACAGGGTGTTCTGGAAAGATTCGGTGCAAAAATCGAGAAGGTTGACGATTGGGGCAAGAGAAAGCTGGCTTACGAAATCAAAAAAGTAAACGAAGGCTTCTACAGCTTCACAACATTCGAAGCACCTGCTTCCGCACCTGCTGAAATCGAAGCTCGTATGCGTATTATGGAAAACGTTCTGCGTTATCTCATCATCCGCAAAGAAGCGTAAGAAGAAGGGGGTTTGTTATGAACAAAGTGATTTTAATGGGCAGATTGGTAAGAGATCCCGAAGTGAGATATTCTCAGGGCGGTGAGCCCCTTGCTGTAGCCAGATACACTTTGGCAGTGAACCGCCGTTTCAAACGTGCAGGCGAGCAAGATGCTGATTTTATCGGATGCGTTGCATTCGGAAAATCCGGCGAGTTTGCAGAAAAATATTTCAAAAAAGGTCAGATGGTCGCAGTTGTCGGCAGATTACAGGTTCGTTCCTGGGACGACAACGAAGGAAAGAAACGCTGGTCTACAGATGTTGTGGTAGAGGAACAGCATTTTGCAGAAAGCAAGGCATCCTTTGAACAGCATCGTGGACAAGAACAGTCTGCAACCGCTCCCGCAGCTCCTCAAAAGAGCAATGGCGGCGGTACAGAAGGCTTCTATCCCATTGACGAAAGCATCGAAGACGACGATTTGCCCTTCTAATTCATCGAAAAGGAGGAACGGGACATGATTCAGAAAAAACGTGGCCGCAGAAAAAAACGTGTATGCCAGTGTTGTGCAGATAAAGTAACAACAATCGACTACAAAGATGTAAATAAGCTGAGAAGATACGTTTCCGAAAGAGGTAAAATCCTTCCCAGAAGAATTACAGGCAACTGTGCAAAACACCAGAGAGCGTTGACAACTGCTATCAAGAGAGCAAGACACGTATCCCTGATGCCCTACACACAGGACTAAGAAACGAAATACGAAACACACAAAAGACGGTATTTATATCGTCTTTTTTTTTGCACATTCAAGGAATAAAATACCTCCCTTTTGCTTATATTAGCTACAAGCAGGATATGTCCTGCCAATCCCAAAACCATACAATAAAACAGAAGGGAGTGAGTTCTTTGGGAAAAAAGGAATTGCAGGACGAAGGCGAAAAAATCATTTCCTCCATCCGAGAAATCCAGATGCAGCTGCTTTCGGTGCGTTCAGCCTTTGCCAACGCCACAGATGATGCACTCATTGACAGCTACATCTATGAAATCATTGCCCTCCATAAAAAGTACGAATACTTTTTAAAAGAGGCAAAGGCAATGGGACTGGTACGCAAAATCAGCTGATTTTCAAAATATGCTTCTATATAAAAAAGGGGGAGAATGTATGCAGCTTCCATTTTCGGCACTTGCTTCACCTACAGCTTTTTGGCTTGTCCTTATATGCCTTGGCATTGTGGTAATGGCTTTTCTTGCAAAGCCCCTGCGGCTTCTGTTTCGCTTTTTGCTGTCTGCTGCAATAGGCGGCGTAGGACTTTGGCTGTGTCAATATTTCGGCTTTGCTGTAGGAATCAATCCTGCCACTTTAGCCGTCACAGGCTTTTTGGGGTTTCCCGGACTTTTGGGGCTTGTAGCACTGAGCTTTTTGCTGTAATCCACCGCAGGAAAATTGACAGAACCATGGCTTTATGCTACTATTTTTCATATTATCCATGGAAAAATAGGAAATATCATAAAAGAATAAATCCATTTCTGAAACCCATTGGAAAACCAATGGGTTTTTGGGCTATCAAAAAAACTTGGTGCTTTGCCACAAACCCCACAAGCCTTTGCAAAGACTTTTGGGTAGCCGATGGGTATTTTCTATTTCCAGAAGAAAGAAGGAGCTATCATGACCGACCAAAGCCACATTGCACCCATTACAAAGGTACAATACCTCATGGAGCAAAAGGGGTTTTTCCCCATCACACCCCCCGAATACGCCCCTTTAAAGGGTGCATATCTGCGGATAGAAAACCCTGTACTGTATTTGATTCTGCTCCACGACGGAACCGATGTAGACACAGGAGAGCTTTTGGAGCATACCCAAAATATCACAGAGCATATTGCAGAAAAACAAGAAGAATTCCGCTGTACCCGCACTGTCTGCCTAACCATTCTCACAGAGGAACGGAGTAGGGAAGAATGCAATAACATAAAAGACTTTGCCCTGTCCCAAAAAATCTCTTTTGAAGGAAATATCCAATATATCTGGTGGCACTATTCCTTTTTGGAAAATCGGCTTTCCACAGGAAAAGACCAGCCACAAAAGCTCTTAGGCATAGAAAAGATACTGTCACAGACTGCAAAAGGAGAGTCTGTTTCCGACGCTGTCCTTGCTTTGGATGAAAAGAACCAGTCTGCCTTTCCTTTCGCCACACTGAGTATCTTTCTTCTCTGTGCCATCTTGCTTGCTGTAATGCTTCTGACAGGGCAAAAAACCGACTGGATACTTCGTTTTGGACTCAGCAGGGAAGGCATCATGCAAGGACAGTTTTACCGTCTCCTGACAGCCATGTTTCTCCACAGCGGCATACGGCATCTTTTGGCAAACAGCATCTATCTCCTCTACTTTGGTATTCCCATGGAGCAGATATTGGGAGCAAAAAAATATCTTCTTTTGTATCTGCTTTCCGGGCTTTGTGGCAGCCTATTCAGCCTTCTGTTCAGCGGATACCTTGCTGTGGGGGCATCGGGAGCTATTTTTGGACTTTTGGGTGCTTCTCTACTTCTGACACATGAAAAAGGTGCTGCTTTCACAGGCATGAACTATGCCACCATGTTACTTTTAAGTATAGCCGCTCTGGGCATGGGTATGCTGGAGCCTAATGTAGATAATTTTGCTCATGTAGGTGGATTTCTGTGCGGATTGTTGCTATTACGCCTATTCATGCGAAAAAAAAGTGGATAACCTGTGGATTTATGGGGAAAAGTGTAAAGTTGTACACAAAAAACAAGAATAAGCAGTGGAAAACAAAACCATAGGCAAATATATAGGGATACCATCGAAAAAAAGCACAACATATAGGGACAAAGGGGTATGTTATCCACAAATTTTCTGTGGATAACTCCATATCCCTGTGGATAAATAAAAAAGGAGTGACTACATATGGATAAAATGGAATCAATGGAGCAGTGGCGTAAAAATTTAGAAACCCAAGCAACCCTCTCCCCCTACCAAGAGAAGCGGCTTGTTTTCGGAGATGGCAGCCTCCGACCGCAAATCATGCTCATCGGGGAAGCACCGGGCGGCGAGGAGGAAAAGCAAGGTCGCCCCTTTGTGGGCAAAGCGGGGAAAAACCTCACAGAATTCCTCACAGCCATAGCCCTGCAGCGAAAAGACCTGTACATTTCCAATGTAGTGAAATTCCGTCCCACAAAGGAAAGTCCCAAAACAGGAAAACCCATAAACCGCCCCCCTTCCAAGGAAGAAATCGCCTTTTTCCTGCCCTTCTTGCAGGAAGAAATCCGCCTTGTGAATCCAAAATGGATTGTGACCTTGGGCAATGTCCCCCTAAAGGCAGTCACAGGGGAAAATATCTCCATTGGGGATTGCCACGGCACGCCACGCCCCCTTGCGGAAAATCGCCGCCTATTCCCCCTCTACCACCCTGCCGCAGTGATTTATAACCGCAGTCTAAAGGAAACCTACCATGCAGACCTCCAAAAATTAAAAGCACACATCGCTCATACATAAAAAAAACCCCTTTTTGACAAGGGGTTTTCTTTATGGACAAAATATGATATACTCTCTTTTGAGGATTGCCCTTTGGCGGTTAGTTACTCCTTTGCAAAGGGGGTGATAACATGAATTATGTTACATATTCAGAATTATTTCAATTTTGTATTGTCATAATGACTGTTGTTGCCTTGTGCCATAAACTGCACAAGTAACAAAACACGACCGCCTAACAAACGTTAGACGGTCTAGATACACATAGAACTGACCGCCTTCCAGGAGCGGCAATCCTTTTCTTATATCTATTATACCCGTTTTCCAATGAAATTGC
>SAMEA104404100__coassemble_1639_pt1 | contig 19575 bp, 17 predicted proteins | sample SAMEA104404100__metabat2_low_PE_071 | metagenome-assembled genome bin SAMEA104404100 (sample SAMEA104404100) | Balaenoptera acutorostrata
TTTTAGAATTCCTCTGACGATAAAGGCAATGACAAAGCCCATAAGCGTACAGACCATGCCACCTCACATTCTGGCATAGGAAGGCTCTGGTATATTATTCGTATCAACAGTGTGACCGTCGCGTGCACTTTGCAGCATTTCACCACTGACGGTAAGATAGTCCTGAAAACCGGCGAACCAGTCATCCTCGCCAAAGTTATCCAAAAAGGCTTCTGAGAGATAATCCTTTCCGTAATCGGTAAAGGCAGTGTTTCCATAGCCATAGGCTCTAAGGTCGTAATCACGTTCTGCCATGGAAAGTAAGAGCAAGATACCACTCTGTTCTTCATCTGCTCCCAGCTCATATTCCTGATAGATGGTCTTTGCCGCCACACCAATTTCATCCGTGTCAACATATTCTGTAAAATCATCCAGAGTGATGATATAGATGCCGCAGTCATAGGCTTCGGAAAGCTCAGCAGCCTGCGTGTTCAACTCCTGCCATTGCTCCCCTGTCAGCAGTCCGGCTTCGTCCGTAACGCAGTCCAGCTGCATATCCGCAAAGGCTGGAACACAGAAGGAAATCAGTACGAAAAACAGCACCAGTTCAAGCGTTGTCAGTTTCTTTTTCATTTGCTGCACCCCCTTATGTTGTCAGCCAAGTGGCAATCATCCTACCCAACGGCCCGGAGAGTATCATACTCAACACCACAGAGGCTCCCACAGCTACGCCCCAGAACCACATATGCAGCTTATTTTTATCGGCAGGCAAATCATCGCCCACCATTTTTCCGGTCTGCCCATTCATGGCAAAGAGAAAGCTTTTCTCATTCCACTGTGTTGATAGCATCCAAACCGGCAACAGTGCATACTGCACATTGCCTTGCTGCAGCATAACCTGCTGAGAACGTGTATGTACCTCTGTGTATCCATCAATTGTACTCCGTACCTCAGAAACCGCTGTGTTTTTGCAGCGTTCTTCTGCCCGTTGTGCAGCACCTTTCGCATCCACATCGTATTTATCTGCCAGAAAGCCCGGAAGATAGGCCGTAGAAAAGTCCGTAAGCTCCTTATAATCATACGGCTCAATAGAATCCATAAAATCATCAGGCATTTTGCTGGAACCGTCCACCGGCACCTTCTCAAAAGCAATGGTACCGGAGCGACGTATCTCGTAGTGAGCGGTGTTTGTCACCACATAATCGCCTTCTCGGTGGGTATTGGATTTGGCTGCATGGTAGGTCGCATCCACAGCCGCCTCACTATCAAAGAGCCAAAACGGCACATAGATTCCTTTCATCTCCTCAATGTGGTTTTCCGCCTTGAAACCTTTTGGAAGAAGAATCTTTCCTTTGTAGTGATTTTTCAATGCCGCTTTTGCATCTTCCTTGCTGAGCTTGAAAGGCAGTATGCAGTCCGGACGCAGTATTCCGCCAAACTGCCCCGGTACCACTGTAGGGTTGCCACAATAAGGGCAGCTGGTGGCTGCTGTGGTTTCCTCACAGATGAGCTGTGCACCACAGGAAGGACAGTTGTACGCTTTCATCTTTCCGGCATCCTCGCCCCAATCTCCACCTGCCAGAGTGACATCCCATGTGTCTGCACTGCTACGCTCTGCCTCAGCCTGAGCAGCGGCGGCCTCTGCCTCCTTGTCTGCGTACATGACTTCGATTTCCTTGACATCATAGCTGCTTCCGCAGTATTCGCACTCTAGTCTGCCGGAAGCTCCTACAAAATGGAGTGGTCCTGTGCAGGCAGGGCATTTATAATTTGTTACCTGTGCCGACATATTTTATCCTCCTCTCAAAAATTCTCTAGTCCTCTGCTTTTCCACATCAAATCATCGGGGGGACAATAATCTTTGGATTTTTTTGAAACAGTGTCGCTGACCTTCATGACTGCATCTCATATGTTGCCATAATGTTGGTTATCTCCATAAAACCTCCCCGATGGTTTGAGATTTCCAAAGCATGAAACAATCGGTTTTTTTTTGGCGGCAGCTTCACATCCTTGCGTTTTTCCTTCACCTCCTGTCTGTGTCACTTCCACAGCTATACTCTGGTAATACAGCCTGCCTTTTTCATTTTCATTCTGCAAATAATTTCCTTTCTTCTGACAGGGACACGCCCCATACTCTCGCTTTTCATCATGAATACAGAAAATTTTCACCAGCGATATTGCTCTCCCTATTTTCACAAGCAAAATCCATTTCTGCACATTATCCTTACTTCCTTTCGCAAACCGCCAATCCCACAAATAGGATATAGAGATCTGTGAATTTCCGAATACCATCAAAATAGGGTTCCGGTAGGGTAATGCTTAAATCTCCGTAGCAGCTAGGGATATTTTCTCTGCTTAGAAACTCAATTTTGAAATAGCCTACAGAAATGTTAGGTCGTTCCTGCTGCAACGGGTAGCACAGAGTCAACTGCTTACTATGATGGACAATTTCTATAGTGTCACAGTCCGGCGGGGACGGCAGCTTATCCTCTGTGCTGTCATCTCTCGCCTCGGAGTAAAGCATAAACCGTTCTTCCTTATCCACAATAAACAGTCGGTCTGGATTTTCCTTATCCGGTCCATCCGCCTGATAGGTCAATGATGGCAGTATAGGAAAAGAAAAACTACCAAAACACATCCGCTGATATTCTGCTGATGATTCCTTCGGTAACAGCCGGATTTTTTCTTTCACACACTCCCTCCCTTCGTTTTCTATATAATCTTCTATATAATCCTTTTCTATATACAATTATAAATATTGTTTTAGGGAAATGCACTATCCCTAGAGGATAGTCTTTTTTTCCAGCAACAAAATTATTTTGCCGTTTTTCTGAAAACTATTCTGTAGGGATAGTGATTTTAGAAAGGATTTATGTTAAAATTAGTTCTGTATGACTATGTGATTCCCAGAGAGGAGGCCAAAAAATGAATCCAGAGAAATCAAAATCTACTGCTACTGTATTCTTGATTCTGTGCCTGCTTCTTCTGTTGTCATCCTGTGAAAAAGAGCCCTCCAAGCCATATATTCTCGGAGAAAAGGATGGTCTTACAGAAGCCTTTTTAGAGGAGTTTCCACAATACGAAATAAAAGAAATAAACAATACCGAAAAGTATGTACCGCTTTACGCTGTGCATAGCGGAAATATAGCCGAGTGTCTGGATGTTCAGGCAATGCCTGCCATCAAGTCAGGCATGGAATATTCTTTTTGCCCGCAACACCTTGCCACAATCGTGCTTGCTGTGGACAGAGGGCAAACAAGTACTCATATTCAAAGCTGGCAGGATTTGCTGAAGGAGGATTTGCTTGTCAGCTTTCCGGATACAGGTGCATTTCGCAGAACTGCACTTGCTGCTGTAGCCTATGGTTTGAGCGGAACTGATTATACAAAAGAGGAGGCACTTTCTTATCTAAATACTCTACAGGAGCAGAACAGGCTTCGATTCGATGATTCGTCCTGCCCCATTACAATTTGTTTTGACATACAGGCAGTCCGAATGGCAGAAGAAGGACGGCAAATAGAAATTATTGTTCCGAAAGATGGAACCTTGAGTTTCTCTGTCGGCTTTCTGTCAAAAAAACCTATTGCAGGTGTTTCGGACAATGCTCTGCTCCATGCAGGACTGCGTCTGATGGATGGCAAATGCCACGCAAGCCAGTACCCCGAAAAAGGTGCCTATGCTGCTGCCGCCGTAGTTTCCGACTATGAGCATTTCAACGCTGTCACCCAGGATGCCGTCCGTGATATTCGCCGCAAAGTGCAGCATATACGCATCCTTGCTTCTGCAGACGGCAGAGAGCATATTCTATCCTTTATTGCCATATGTATATTCATTCTGATATGGAGTGCCTTTGCGTTTTATCGCAGCTACCGCAAGGATGTACGGCGTTTTATTACTTTAATTTCTGCCCTCTGCATCGGATGGATGCTAGTAAGTATGTTCAAATATCAGCTGGGCAATACTCAGCTGCTGGCAAGAGCGTGTTGGTATGCGTACTATATCCCTCTGTTATGTCTGCCTCTGGTAACACTGTATATCTCCACCGTAATAGATAAATCATCAGAACAAGCTTATCCGCCTAAATGGTTTTATCTATATGCGGCACTCTGCCCTCTGCTGATTGTGCTTGTTTTTACCAACGACTTTCATCAACTTGTTTTTACCTTTGATGCAAAAGGAAACTGGGGTGATGATTACCTTTATAATTCTGCCTACTACATTATTTTTGTGTACTGTCTGCTGTCCTTTTTGGGGGCAATTATTTTATTGATGATAAAAAGTCGAAAAAGCCCAAACCGCTTTGCTTTTCTTCTGCCGCTCATTGCAGCTGTACTGCTTATTTTCTATAATATCGGATATATGCGAGGGGTATCCCTTGCCCGTGACACAAATTATTCTGTTGCTTTCTGTTTTCTGGTTTTGCTATTTTCTGAAGCCGTTCTGCAGGCAGGGCTAATTCCGATAAATACGCATTACAAGCAGCTTTTTACTGCTTCACCTCTGCAAATGCAACTTTTGAATGAAGCAGGTAAAACCGCACTGATTGCCAACGATTCCGATATACTTACGGAAGCCCAGAGAAAAATAATTTTGGATAAGGCTGATGTGATACTAAAAAAAGATAAAAATACACTGCTTCACAGCTGCAAAATTTCTGGCGGAACCATCGTATGGCAGGAAGATATTACAAAGCTAAACGCTCTGCTGGATGAAATTGCTGCCTCTGTCCAGAAGCTGCAGGCTGCCAATGTCTTGCTACAGCAGGAATATGAGATCGGCAGAAAGAAAACCTCCGCAGAAATCAAGGTCAATCTGCTGACCATGCTGGAGGAGGATTTAAGCGAAAAAAATCGATTGCTTGCCAAAGCCGTAAAAGACCTTCCTGATAACAGGGACGGCTGGGAACACCCCCTCGCCCACATCACTTTATTGCTTTGTTACATCAAACGCCATAGTAATCTGTTTTTCTTATCTCAGGAGGGCAGAGAAATATCCGGCATTGAATTGACGGTCTATCTGGATGAACTGTCAGAATTTGCATCCTATGCCGGTGTTCACGCTCTTGTTCGATGTGAGGATATAAAATCTCTGCCTATAAGAACTGCCGCTCTTTACTATGATTGCTATTTCACCATGCTGTCTTGGGCTGTCGAAGAAAGCAGCTCCACTCTAATTGGACGGCTCTATGAAACTGACGAATTGATTTCATTCACGATTCTTTCCTCAGTTCAAACAAATACGCTCCATTTTCAGGAACCCTTTTACCACTCCGCAAAGGAAACAAATACAAGAATAGAGCGTTATTCCAATGAGGACTCTGATGGGATTTATTTGACAACACAGAAAGAAGGCGGTATACACAATGTCTAGTCTATACCTTTTTCCCCCTGCTGTGCTGGTTGTATTTCCACTTTTGCTGACCTTGGCTGTTATTTCAGAAATACTGGTTATTTTTTGCGGATTCTATGGTTTTACACACAATAAAAAGGAAATCCTGGAAACCATTCAGGAAGTACTGCTATTTGTCCAGCTTGTCCTTGTGACATTGATTGCAGCACAGGCTATCTATCATGCAGAATTCGGATTTTTTGTGATACACCGTTATGCGGTCATACGATATGTAGTTGCTATTCTGAACTTTATGATAGGAATCTATCTTGTATGGGGAGAAAACAATATCCAATACCTATTTCTTCCACTCACAATGGGGATAATGCTACCATTTGCGGAGGATATACTTGGTACAAGCTTTTGTTATTTTCTGCTTGCCCTGATTATGCTTTGGATATGTAGAGCTGTCTGGATTTTTGTAGGGTGTCAGAAAAATAAATCACATCGGCTGTCAGCCTTTTCTGTTAAGGAGGCCACTGACGCTATGCGGTTTGGTCTGCTGTTTTGCAAAAACCAAGGCAATGCGGATGGACAAATCCTGCTTTGCAACCGTCAAATGGAAGTATTGATGAATACCATAACAGGCACTATATTTTATGATGGCAAAGATTTTTATCAGAAGCTTGTCGATGGAGTCGTGCTTTCTGAATGTCATAAATATCAATCCGAAAATCTTATTTTGTACCGCCTGCCCAATGCAACGATTTGGGAATTTGCACTTTATGAGTTGAAAATCAAGCATAAATCCTATGCACTTCTTATCGCTTCCGATGATACAGCAGTCTACGAGGCAACGGAACAGCTAAGAGAGCAGAATGCACAGTTAAAAAAACAAAATCAGGAGTTAACCCGAATGCTGCAGGAAATGGAATCCACCTGCAAAATAGAAGAAAGCATCTATATGAAAGGTCGGATTCACGACCTATTGGGGCAGAAAATCACCCTCTTGCTTCGCTCTATGCGGGAGCATAAGCCTTTGAATCAAGGACTGCTTTCTTCTATCTCCAAAAGTCTTTCCGAGGCTTTGAAGGAGCAATCTCTTACGGGAGATTATTCTATGAAAATGCTCATCAAGGATTTTAAGGGACTTGGTGTCAAAGTGAAAACAAAGGGATGCTTTCCAAAAGAACCCTTTGTGCAAAAAGCATTTTTTGAAATTGCCATGGAAGCAATGACAAACGCAGTCAAGCACGGCTATGCAACAAAAATATGGATTGAATCCACGGAAAATGTAAGCAAAACCATTCTGACCATCCGTGATAATGGTCTTTGTTCGGATAACCCTATTATAGAGGGTGGAGGATTTTCCGGAATGAGGAGAAAGGCACAAACTCTGGGCGGTACATTTTCTTATAAAACCAATCCACAATTTACCATTCAAATCACCATCCTGAGAGGAGGTTGAATATGATAACTGTTTTATTGGTAGAAGATCACGAATCCATGAGAGATGCCATTACGACAGCTTTTCAGGAAACAGAACGATATACTGTAATCGGCGAAGTAGGCAACGCAGATATTGCAGAGCTCTACTGCGAAAGACTTCATCCAGATTTGGTATTTATGGATATTTGCACCGAAGGAAATGCTTCCGGTCTTGCAACAACAGAAGCAATCAAAAAGAAATTTCCAGCCATAAAGGTGATTGTAATGACTGCTTTTGATGAAATTTCCTATATCCCAAGAGCTAAGGCTGCTGGTGCAGACGGTTTTGTATATAAGACAAAAAGTCTTTCCTTTTTTGTAGATGTTGCAGATAAAATTATGGAGGGCAAAAGCTACTTTCCGGAAAGGAAAACCATTTCTTTTCCAAAAGGTGAAACGCCGCTGTCAGAGCGAGAACTGGAAGTATTGCGATTGATGTGCAAACATATGACTGCAAAAGAAATTGCAGAAGAACTCTACATTGCAGAAAGTACGGTGAAATATCACAAACGGAATATGCTAGAAAAAACCGGATTTGAAAACTCCTTGGATCTTGCTTTCTATATGATTACTAACGGCTGGATAAATCCTCTGTACTGATATAAAAAAAGCAGCCCCTCGCTGCCATCACCTTAGATGAGCTAGGAACCACTATTTTTGTATTCTTGGGCTTTTTGAAATTTTAATAGCATGGCTTCAAAACATTAAGGGCATATCCGAAAACTCCATGAATTGTCTGGTTCCATATACCTGTATCACCCTTTGTCTAAAAGCTTTGCTGTACATTTCCTGTGCGGTAGCGTTTTTATCATTTGGGTAATTTCCTCTATAAAAAAATCCTGTACAAATAAGTTTTCGGATATGCCCTAAGATTCGTATAGCTTTTTAATATATTGCTTTATATTGAAAAAGGTTTCTTCTATGGATTCAGCAGACTGATTTCTTATGACCTTTCCAAAATTGTAGAGGAAGATGTTTTCATTCCATCAAAACACCTGTATCCTATGCCGTTTCAACATGGTTTTTCATTCTTCCTTTTGCCAAACTCCGTATCTCCGCTTCTTTTCTTTCCCATATATGCCATTTTACTAATCTTCGCATTGGTAATAAAATATTACTCTGTTGCAAATTCTTTGATAATATCTTCGAAAGAAAAAGAAATCAGCAGTGCATGGACTTTTTCCACTTCTGTCGCTGAGATTTGCATACCGCTCTCCAACCATTTGAAAAGAACGAATGTTTCTGCTGTTGCATAATACTCTGCGATAAGTGCAGGTGTCAAAAAACGCATTTCTTTTCGGGCATTTGTATCATATTTCATCAAAACTTCATAAATCAGCTGACAAAAGGACTGGTGTACTATCTGTCTGAAAGAATTTTGCCCTTCTACTTTTGCAGCTCGAAGATAAAATTCTTTATTTTGCTCCATTCGCTGTATAACCAAACGAACACCCTCTCGATATTTTTCCTGCACAAACAGCTCTCCTACAGGTAAAAGAATGTCTGAACGGAAAATCCATTCTAATAAGTCATATTTGTCTTTGAAATGATTGTAAAATGTAGGACGAATAAATCCTGCTTCATCCGTAATGTCTTTTATGGTGATACGGTCAAAGCTATGACGGCACATACATTTTTTCAAGGCATCTGCCAAAAGTGCTTTTGTTGTCCTTACTTTTTGCTGCATAGCTTTTTCCTCATCTCCCTTATTTCTTTGTATCTATGATACTCCTTTTATATATCTTGGAAATACAAATACCTGCCTGTCTATTTTCTGTAAGACAGCAATGTGCCGCCCTTTTATATCACCAAATATCCTATGATATGGTTAGACCTTACACAGACCAGATAAATACTATACATAGAGCTTGTCTGAAAGGAAGATACTGTTTGTGTATTCCCTTTGCCCGATCCCCTTTGACAGAAAGACCATGGAGCATACAGATAAATTATCCTGTACCTATGCTTTTATGAAATACAAGGCAGATATTTTTTAAACCATTTGATTATTTCCAGCCAAATGCAGATGCCGCCTTTAAAATCATGGCATCTACAATCTGTGATTTATACTGCGGTTTAATTTTCTTCATATTTTCATTATATATTTTAGCGGCATCCTGAATCCCGTTTAGCATCTCATTTAAAGCCTTTTCCTGATCCTCCGGAAGCTTTTTCCAAGTTTTCTTTTTATTGTATTTACTTTGTGTAATGGCATTTGCACACATATAATGTAAAATTTTTTTGTTCATAGTATTTTCCTCCATCATCCGATTATTTTCATTCGGGCATATCTAAAAATCAGGCAGCTTATTTTTTAACATCGCTTTTTTCTGTATCGTAAGGAATCCAAGTACAGCTTTTTCGAATACATTCCCTCATTTAACATAGAAATTATAACATTGATTTCTCATATACTCAAGAAATGATGCATTAGAATTTATCTGAAAAATGAGATTTTTCCAGATTTTTGCGGGAGCAAAATAAACAAAAACAGAGAAGCAATCCATAAAAAGACAGCTTCTCCACTTCGTCGGCATTTGCCCTTTATCATCCTTATTTATCGAATAATCCTGTAAAATCGAAGGTTGCAAAATAGTCTTTTTCTGTTTCTGCACGGCGAATCATTTTGACATCCCCCTGTTCCTGCAAAAGCAATTCAGCAGAACGCAGCTTGCCATTATAGTTATAGCCCATAGCATGGCCATGTGCCCCCGTGTCATGAATGTAGACATAATCTCCCATTTCAATTTCAGGCAACATACGGTCAATGGCAAATTTATCGTTATTTTCACAAAGTCCTCCGGTAATATCATATTTATGGTCGGCAGGTGCATTTTCCTTTCCCAAAATCGTCATATGATGATATGCACCATACATAGCAGGACGCATGAGGTTTGCAGCACAGGCATCCAGACCAATATACTCCTTATAGATATGCTTTGCATGAATGGCTTTTGCCACCAAAGCCCCATAGGGAGCAAGCATATAACGTCCCATTTCCGTAAAAATTGCCACATCATCCATACCGGCCGGTGTCAGCACTTCTTCGTAAACCTTCCTTACGCCTTCGCCGATTGCCATAATATCACAAGGTTCTTCATCCGGCTCATAGGGGACACCAACGCCACCGGAAAGATTGATAAAGGCAATATGAATATCCAATTCATTTTTTAGCTCCACTGCCAGCTCAAAAAGTATTTTGGCAAGCATGGGATAATAGGTATTGGAGCTGGTACTGCTTGCAAGAAATGCGTGTATACCAAAATGCTTTGCACCCTTTTCCTTGAGCATACGAAAGGCTTCTCTCAGCTGCTCCTTTGTCATGCCATATTTGGCATCACCCGGGTTATCCATAATTTCGTTGCTTACCTGAAAAACGCCGCCGGGATTGTAACGACAGCATACAGTTTCCGGAATTTCAGCGATTTTCTCAAAAAACGGAATATGCGTAATATCATCAAAGTTAATGATAGCACCCAATTTTGCAGCCAAGGCAAAATCCTCTGCCGGTGTCACATTGGAAGAAAACATAATATCGTTTCCGGACATTCCAATGGCATCTGCGATTTGCAGCTCCGTGTAAGAGGAACAGTCTGCACCACAGCCTTCTTCTTTTAAAACCTGTAAAATCCCTGGTGTAGGCGTTGCTTTCACAGCAAAATATTCCCGAAACCCTTTGTTCCACGCAAAGGCCTTATTCACTTTTCTTGCATTTTCCCGAATTCCTTTTTCATCATAAATATAAAAAGGTGTTGGATATTTTTCTGCTATTTTCTGAATCTGTTCTAAAGAAACAAAAGGTTTTTTCATTTGTCTATCCCCATTTCTGTAAATAAATAAAACGGTATCTATTTTTAGGAAAATATACCTTTCCTGCATTTGTTTTGGTACTTCCGAAAAATACCAAAGCAAATAATGCAATTAAAGCAAATTATAACAAACTCCGGAGATGATTGCAATGTTCCTTTCCTTGTTTTCCCCAAATTCCTTTCAATACCCGCCTTATTTTATTCTGGATTTCTGAAGTTTTTTATTTTTTACATGAAATTAAGGTCTGCCTGACAGCTTTCTTGCGGAAATACATAGGGAAGAACAATCCATAGTGTTTTTAGATAGGCTCTAAAAATACCTTTCTTTTTCATTCATTTCTGATATAATAAACATATATAATAAGCATAATGTCGGAGATATGGCAGGAATTGGAAAAAGAGATGGGTTGGGTATGTTTATGAATGGTACATCAAATAATACGCTTGCAAAAACAAAAATTGCTTTGATTGATTTTTTCAAAACAAGTATCATTTTTCTGATTGCAACCTGCTTTGCCCTTTATCTGCGAAAAGCAAATGTTTTAAATGATAACATCTATGGTGTTTATATGCTTGCAGTTGCAGTAACCTCCTCCAGCACCAGCGGGTATTTTTGGGGAATCATCAGCTCTGTCTGTGGTGTCATTGGTGTCAATTTCTTTTTCACCTACCCCTACTTTGCATTAAACTTTACGCTGGCTGGCTATCCTGTTACCTTTGCAATTCTCCTGCTCCTGTCCGTTTTAACCAGTGCATTGACAGGAAAGGTCAAACAGGCGGCAATCCTTTCTTCTCTGCGGAGAAAGCGTGCCGAAAGTCTGAATCGTATGAGCAAGGAATTACTGTCTGCAAATAATTTTGATGATATTTTACGAATTACAATGGAACATATCTACGCAGTCAGCCACTGCAGTGTGATTTTGTATATTGGTGCCCCTTCCGCTCCAAAGCATATCGTGGATCGATATGTTGCAGAAAATGATGAACAAATTCTTGGGAGTATGCTGGAAAAACAAGTGGCACAAGAGGCGTATGAACAGAAAAAAAATACCGGTCTTGGCACACAGGATATTAGCCAAAACTGTCTTGGGACTTATATCCCTTTTGTCAAAAAAGACAAAACCTATGGTGTTTTGGGACTTCTCATGAAAGCTCCTGCTTTTATCGGAGTCGATACCCTGCAATATATTACCCTTATATCAGCACAGACCATACTGGCTTTGGACAGACAAGAAATATTTCTGGAATCCCAAAAAATACTTTTGGAAAAAGAAAAGGAAAATATGCGTAGCAATTTGCTTCGTGCCATCTCCCATGATTTGCGTACCCCTTTAACTTGTATTCTAGGTTCCAGTGCAACCCTTCTGGAAAATGGTGATACATTAGAAAAAAATACACGCATACAGCTTCTGGGGGATATTCATCATGATGCAGAGTGGCTCATTCAAATGGTAGAAAATCTGCTTTCCGTAACGAAAATCAGTGGGGATGGTACAAGTCTTAAAAAGCAGGATGAAATTGTAGAAGAAATCACTGGGGAAGCTGCAGCAAAAATACAGAAACGCTTTCCCTTCTCCAAAATATGTGTACACGTACCGGACGAACCCCTTCTCGTTCCAATGGATGCCATGCTCATTGAACAGGTACTTATCAATTTGATAGAAAATGCCATTCGTCATTCCCACTCCGACGAACCTATCCATTTAGTGGTACGGCAAATTGACAATGAGGTGTATTTTTCTGTTTTCGACCAAGGAATCGGGATTCATCCGGAATGTCTGCCCCATCTTTTTGATGATACCTCAAAATGTAAATCTACGGATTCCACAAGAGGTCTGGGTATTGGGCTTCCCATCTGCAAATCTATTATTACAGCACATGGTGGAAGAATCTTCGTGGAAAACAATAAAAATTGCGGTGCAAATTTTACCTTTGTGTTACCTATGAAAGGAGAGGATATATATGTCCAACAAAATCAAAATCCTATTAGTTGAGGATGATGAGGCAATCAGCAATTTCATTAGTACCACCTTAAAGGCAAATAACTATACGGTTATTGTGGCACGCACAGGGCAGGAAGCACTTTCTATGTTTCCTTCTCACTGTCCGGATTTGACACTATTGGATTTAGGGCTGCCTGATATTGATGGCACAAATATTTTACAGAAAATAAGAGAATGGTCTAATATCCCTGTCATTGTGGTTTCAGCCAGAACAGAAGAAGCAGACAAGGTAAATGCCTTGGACATGGGGGCTGATGACTATATTTCAAAACCCTTTGGTACATCGGAACTTCTTGCTCGTATTCGTACAGCCTTGCGTCATAGTGCAAAAAATCAACATTCTGCCTTAGTCGGGAATGTATTCCATGTAAAAGAATTGACCATTGATTTTGATAAACGACAAGTCACAGTAGAAGGAAAGAGTGTCCATCTGACACAGATTGAATTTAAAATTGTATCCCTTTTGGCAAAAAGTGCAGGACGTGTCCTTACATATGACTCCATCATCACAGAGCTTTGGGGGCCTTATGCCATTAAGGATAATCAGATTTTGCGTGTAAATATGGCAAATATCCGAAGAAAATTGGAACAGAACCCTGCTCAGCCCCAATATATCTTTACAGAAGTTGGCGTAGGCTATCGTATGGCAGAAGAATAATTTTAAAAAATGCAATAAAAAAACAGTGCTTTCGTTTTTATATAGAAGGCACTGTTTTTTACATTGCAGAAAGTAATTACGATGTTTGTATATCCATACTCTGTCTTAGTTCCCACATTCAATACTGATTGCTGTAAACAAATCCAGAATATCTTCGACTTTAGTATTCTCTTTTTCTTCACCGCTTTTATCCATAACCATACCGCCCTTATCCATCATAATCAGGCGTGTGCCATATTCCACTGCATAGCGTAGGTTATGGGTTACCATCATCGCTGTCAGTTTCTTTTCTTTTACAACCTTCCCTGTCAATTCCATAATGACTTCTGCGGTCTTAGGGTCCAAGGCAGCAGTGTGTTCATCCAAAATAAGAAATTTGATGGGAGTCAGCGTAGACATGATAAGAGAGGCCGCCTGCCTTTGTCCACCGGAAAGTGCACCCAGCTTTATGTGCATCTTATCTTCTAATCCTAAACCCAATATAGAAAGCTGTTCTTTATAATAATTTTCTCTCGCTTTATTGATACCAAAGCCTAAGCCAAAGGTTTTTCCCTTGTTGTCTGCCAATGACATATTTTCCAGCATTGTCAAATTGGGGCAAGTACCCATGGAAGGATTCTGATATACACGTCCGATAGTGCGGTATCTTTGAAAATCCTTCATTTTGCTGATGTCCTTTCCCCCAACCAAGACTTGACCGCCTTCAATGGGAATACTGCCGCAAATAATATTCAACATAGAGGTTTTGCCGCTTCCGTTACTGCCTACGATGGAAACAAACTCCCCATCCTTTACTGTCAAGTTGAAATCATCAAAAAGGCACATTTCTGTAACAGTACCGGGATTATATACCTTTCTGATATTTTTTAACTCAAGCATTCTCCCCACCACCTTTCTGTCTGTTCCCCAGAATCAAAACAACGAGGAACAACACTGCTGTAACCAATTTCAAGAGATTTGCAGGAAGTCCCAGACTAATGGCAATCTGTATACAGAATTTATACAGAATACTACCAATCATTACAGCAGAGGTTGCTTTGAAAAAGCTCATTTTACGGAACAAGGTCGTACCGATAATAACTGTTGCCAAGCCGAATACAACCTGCCCTGTACCCATGGTACTGGAAAATGCACGCTGCTCATGGCAGACAATGGCACCAGATAACGCAACCAAAGCATTGGAAATTACCAAGCCGATTATCTTTACAGTTCCCTTATCCTTTGCCAATGTAGTCACCAGTGTTTCATTATCCCCTACAGCACGAAGAAGCAGACCACTCTTTGTCTTCATATACCAATCCAATATTAGCTTCATACCCACCGCCAGTATCAAAGCTACAATGAATTTCCGATAAAGCAAGGGTAAGCTTCCAAAGACTGCCATAACAGGTGCAGCAGAAAAGATTGTGTCAATACTGCGGTCGATGGCTAAGTTGGAGCCTGCAATCTGCAGATTGATAGAAAATAATGCGGTCATGGTAATGATACCTGCCAGCAAATCCCTCACCTTTAATCTTACATGAATAAAGCCTGTTACAAAACCTGCAATGGCACCTACCGCCAATGCAGCGAGCAATGTCAGGTAAGGGTTTGCACCCTTAACCAACATGATACCTGCCACTGCCGCCCCCAAAGGAAAGCTGCCGTCCACTGTCAAATCGGGAAAATCCAATATTTTATATGTAATATATACGCCGTAGGATAACAAAGCATAAATAAGCCCTTGCGTAATGGTTCCTACGCATAATTCAAACATCATATTCATTTTAAAAACCTTCCTGTCTTTTTCATGACTTTATGCTTCTTTTGCTACATCCATTGCAGTCTCTGCTACATCAGCAGGTACTTCCATATTCAGGGATGCCAAAGCTTCAGAATTGAGATATGTTTCAGAGTCTTTTACTGTTTCATAAGGCATTTCAGACGCTTTTGCTTCACCCTTCAAAATTTTCGCTGCCATTTCGCCTGTTTTTCTGCCAAGAGCCACATATTCAATGCCTGCAGATGCCACACAGCCTAGCTTCACCTGTTCGATTTCACTACCATAAACAGGAATACCTGCATCATTTGTTTTTTCCAAAATAGAGGGCAGTACACCTACAACGGTATTATCTGTAATATTTGTAAAGCAGTCTACCCCTTTTGCAATGAGATTTTCTGCTGCCTGAATCACCTCTGACTGCTGTGTCACACCAATGGTTTCTACTTTAAATCCATAGGAAGGGCCTTTTTCTTCGTATTCCTGAATGGCTGCCACAGAGTTTGGTTCACTTGTGGTGTACAAGATACCGATTGTTTTTGCTTCCGGCTGTACCTTACGCATCAGCTTCAGCTGTTCTTCGATAGGCAGCTTATCACTGATTCCCGTTACATTGCCGCTGTCCAACTTTGCCTCCACAGGATCTGTAATAGCGTTGAAGATAACAGGAATATCCTTATCCTCTGCAGCTGCATAGCAGGCTGTTGCAGAAATTGTGGCAATCCCACACATCAAGGAGACATTCTTTGCAGAAAAGCTCTGGGCAATTTGCTGTGCAACGTTAGGGTCAAAGCCTGCATTTTGATAATCGATGATGTAATCTTTACCTTCCTCTAAGCCGCTTTCTTCCAGACCTTCCAAGAAACCAATTCGGCAGTTGTCCAAAGAAGCGTGCTGCCCAAATTGAGAAATACCGATTACGGGAATATCTTTATCAGCACCGTCCCTTTCGGCTGTATCGCTGTTTCCACCGCCTCCACAGCCTGTCAAAGCTGCCGCTGCCATTACCATTGTCATTGCCATTGCCATCAGTTTTTTCATTTTCATTTTACCTCTCTCCTTTTTCTTATTTTTTCTTATTTTTTCTTGCTTTCTTTATGGAGATACCTATATTTTTCTATAAAAAAAGTCCTGTCTCCATATTTCTATGGGACAAGACTGATAATCCTGCGGTACCACCCAAATTGATGAAAATCATCCACTCACTACCTGTACAAATATACAGTCCGTCAGGATAACGGGTACGGTTCCCGTCGGTTACTACTTGCACATTGCTTTCGACCGCCCTCATAAGTCCATTCATTTTACATCCACTGCTGTATTCCCACCAACGACAGCTCTCTGAAAGTCTTCTGTAAAACTACTCCTCTTAATCAAAGGTTTTATGATAGTGCTATTATATCACTTCAAATGGATTTGTCAACCATTTTTTTCACATCCGTTTTTATTCATAGACTTTATGGAAATTATCCATATAATTTGCTGTATTCGCAGAAATGCCAGATGACAACGCCGTAACAGATGTATTGTCTGTCAGCATATCCCAAGTGGCAACAGGTGTTTCTTTTTTCTCCCAATCTCTGCCGGAAAGAATATCAGAATCCAATACATCCGTTGTCACAATATTAGTCAGGGACTTTGCTGCTTTATGGCGTAAAGAAGCCACCAGCAGCTTCAAGAACATTTCATAGTCATCTTGCGTAAAGTCTTCAAACTCCAGAATGGACTGATTGATGCGTGCTTCCTCAGGCGAATGTGCAGTGGACGCATCCGGCACATAGCTCCCTGCCTGCAATTCCTGTCCTGCATATGCCATAACCTTTCTGACATAATTCTGTGTTTCTTTAAACGGGGGAATCCCGTTATATTTTGCCACATTACCACTGCCGGCATTATAGGCTGCCAAGGCAAGGGCTGTATTGCCATCATATCGCTTTAACATCTGGCTGATGTATTTTGCACCACCCATGATATTCTGCTCGGCATCAAAAGGGTCTGTGACACCTAGAGAACGAGCTGTCGCAGGCATAAGCTGCATTACCCCCTGTGCCCCGGCATGAGATTTTGCCTTGGGATTAAAATTGGACTCCGCTTTTGCAATAGCCTTCAAAAGAGAGCAAGGCACACCATATTTTTGGGACGCTCTTTCAAATATATCATCCATAGACTGGCTTGCAGAAGCCTTTTCCATGGCATTCGAAAAACCATTTATTTTCATATTTTTTGTCTTATATTCTTGATGGGAGCTTACTGCATATTGTGTAGACTGAACAGATTGCATATCATTTTCTCCTTAAATATACTCTTTTGTAAAATTATAAAACATTTTGTAGAAAATAACAACCTAAAAATATATCAGCATATCAATAAAGTAATTTTATCTATTCTGTTTTCAAGGCGTATCTGAAAATTTTTTTCATTTCCACCTTCCACTTGCGGTGGAGGTTGAAAAAAACTGCTTTTGCCATATCTGCAGGGTTTTGGGACAAATCCCAATTTTTTGACAATTTGCATACATTTTCTTTTATACCATAATTTTTTCTAAATCATCTGCCTCCACATAAGCAAAGGTGCCATCCTTTCTTATAATGCCAAAATCTGCCGCATCCGAAAATCCTGCTAAAATGTAAGGAGATTTTGCTAAATTCTCCACTACAGCAACCTGTGCTTTGGTAGATTTTTCGATGGCCTCCCCCAATATAAATCTGCCCCATTTTTCAGACCAATAAAATCTGTCCACAACAATTCGACTGTCTTTTGTCAAAAAAGTATCATCCTCCGGCACTTCTTCTTCTATATAATCTGATTGCTCATAGGTCTGATAACGTGTAAGTGTGACTTCTGTATCCTCTCCTGTTCCCCAAACACTCTCTGTTTCTTCTGTCACACGATTCCACTGGGTATCTCTTTGAGATAGGTTTTCATTCCATATTCGGTTCCAGCTGGCATTGATTTTTTCCGGCGTATTTAAAACATCTCGAAAGCCATCCGCTTCATATATATACCCTCTTAAAACGTCTGTTTCTTCAAAAGAACCCAGAGATTGATTGATACGTTCCCGCACAATGACAATATCATGCCCCAATTCATTGGACGGAATAAAACGGATGTTTTCCACCCCATAAAAATTTCCAATGTCCCCAATATACTCATAAATATCTCCATCTGCTGTATAGGCAGCAATCACTGTATTTTTAGAACCAAAGCTGGCTGAAATTACCACATCATCTGCATTTTTCGTTAATTCTCCTCCTACATATACGGTCACATTTTCTATATCCTGTAAATCGTATTGTTGGCTTCTTCCTGTAGATTCCAGAACACTTCTGGCAATTTCCATTTGATTTGCTTTCTGGTTTGGTGCATCTATTTGCTGCTGTGTTAAATTCCCTTGTGCCCTTGTCCACATTTCCATACTACCCCTCTCCAATCTAATCCACATAAAATATCTTCCATTTTTCTAATCTATGATTGGAAGGATATATTCATACCCTTATGTGAATTCTCGCTACCCTCATACAGAAAATCATTGCATTCTTTGTTTCAAAATGGTATAATAAATCGCATCACATTATGAGGAGACGTATCGAAGTGGTCATAACGGGGCTGACTCGAAATCAGTTTGTCGGCAACGACACGTGGGTTCGAATCCCACCGTCTCCGTTCTAAAAAGTCTTGCAGAAAAAGACTTAACAGTGACAAGTACCTATATTATTTGTCGCAGGAAACGGCGTGACTGTCATGGTCACGCCGTTTCCTGCGTTTATCATAGCAATTATGCAATCACGGACTTGTCCAGTGGGAACACTATAATTTTCTTGATATACTTATTGACAATGGTGGCATTATTTCGGTCACAACCACGTATTTCCAAGTCAGAGCAATGAAGAAGTCCAAGCCATTGTCATTCTTCCTGCGTACCAATCCATTCCTCAAGAGAGAGCAGTATCACCGAACACGGAATCTATGTGCAAATGTGCAGATTGTTCCAAGTGGAAGCTACCTTTGGACTACTCAAAATGATTTTCGCTTCCGCAGATTTTGCACAAAGGGAAAGGTAATCATAACGGCAGAATACAAGAGCATATCTACGAATAAAAGCTGTTTCCTTTTGCACTAATATGAGCGATGATATTAGTGCAGAAGGAAGGTGTTTATGTGACAAACTTTGAAAAGCTGCAATGTATGGAAAAGGAATAGCACGGTATGCTTCGGCTGGCAGCTGCCATGGTGGGACTGGATGCCCCCACTCTGCCATAGACATAGATGCTGCAATCAAGAGGCAGATGTCAATATAGAAAATGAAACAGATATTTTTTACACAAGACTGTATGAAACAAAGAGGAGGTCATTCAATCCGTTTTCGGAAATGGTGACTTCCTCTTTTCTTGTTACAACAGATATAGATGTGCAGAGAAGGAGCGGCTTATCCTTCAAACAATTCCGACAACCAAAAAAAGGCAGCCTGAAGGTCGTAGAAAATATGGCTTTTTTCTTCCTTACAGCAGACGTAGCAAAAAAAGTCCTTGACAAAATTAAAATTCTGTGCAA
>SAMEA104404100__coassemble_1651_pt1 | contig 19406 bp, 19 predicted proteins | sample SAMEA104404100__metabat2_low_PE_071 | metagenome-assembled genome bin SAMEA104404100 (sample SAMEA104404100) | Balaenoptera acutorostrata
CAAAAGATATGATGTTCCTTTAGACTTTCTCCCTTTGCTTTTTGTATTTTTCTTTTCTTCTACCATCTTTTTTGGTATACTGAGGGTGCAAAAGAAAAAATCCAAAAAATACGGAGGTTTTTTTATGATACATGATAAATATAAATTTCAAGATTTAAGCGAGGTTTGCTACTATCTGCGGAAATACAGAAAGGTCACAGAGGACTGGCAAGCAGATTTTTACAATATGTATGATGAACTGGTCGCAACCTTTGAAAACGATGAAGAAACTATGGAACGCTTAAAAGACGAGGACGAAACCTATGCCATGGTAACGGAAATGATGGATATTGCCATGCTCATGGGGAAAACCTGGTAAGCACAGCAAATATTTTTCCAAAATATAGTTGCAAAAGGACACTATTTGTAGTACCATAAAGAAAATTGCATATAGGGGAGCTTGTATACAGGCTGAGAGGAAGGTTTGACCTTCGACCCTTACAACCTGATTTGGATAATGCCAACGTAGGAAAACACAAGACATATAACAGGAATTTAACCATTCAGGAAAATTCCTGTTTTTTTATTTTTATAAAAAGGAGGACTTCACATGGTAAAAATCAACGGAAAACAGCTGGACATTGCCGGAAAAACACTGGCAGAATATCTGGCAGGAACAGACTACAATCCCAAGCGTATCGCCGTAGAAAAAAATGGAGAAATCGTCCCCAAGACACAGTATGATACCACCATTTTACAGGATGATGACACCTTGGAGGTCGTCAGCTTTGTAGGGGGTGGCTGATTTGGGAATTCCCACAAAGGAAGAATTGAAGCAGGCACTTTATGAACGGCATGGTAAAGAATTGCAGGAAAAATTCTTTTCTGCCACCGTTGCCCTATGCGGACTTGGGGGACTTGGCTCTCACATTGCCTTTGCACTGGCACGGGCAGGCATTGGCAAACTCATTCTAATAGACTTTGATACAGTAGATATTACAAATCTTCATAGGCAGCAGTACAAAGCATCCCAAATCGGCATGAAAAAAACAGAGGCTTTGGCAGAAAACATTTGGGAAATTGCACCTTATATTTCCCTTGTCCTTCATACAAAAAAAGTCACAGAGGAGAATCTCAAAGAGCTTCTGCAGGATGCAGATATTATTTGTGAAGCCTTTGACCTTGCAGAAGAAAAAGGAATCCTTGTAAACGCTGTACTGGAGCAAATGCCGGAAAAATATCTCGTTGCCGCTTCCGGTATGGCAGGTATGGGGTCTGTGAACACCATCCAAACCAGAAAGATTACAAAAGGATTTTATCTTTCAGGAGATGAAAAAAGTGATGTGGCAGATGGTATGGGCTTGGTTGCACCACGGGTTATGCTTTGTGCAGCCCACCAAGCCCATACGGTACTGCGGATTTTGGCAGGAGAAACAGAGGTCTAATATATTCTAATATAATAAAGAAAGAGGGAAAAGACATGGAAAAACAAGATAAGCTCATCATTGGTGGACACGAATTTCATTCCAGATTCATTTTAGGCTCTGGGAAATATTCTATGAAGCTCATTGAAGCAGCTGTACAAGATGCCGGGGCAGAAATCATCACACTGGCTGTACGCCGTGCCAACACAAAGGAGCAGGAAAGCATTTTGGACTACATTCCAGAAGGCGTTACCCTTCTGCCCAACACCTCCGGTGCAAGAAATGCAGAAGAAGCGGTAAGAATTGCCCGTCTTGCAAGAGAGCTGGGCTGTGGGGATTTTGTAAAAATCGAAATCATGCGGGATACAAAATATCTCCTGCCTGACAATACGGAAACCATCAAGGCAACGGAAATTCTTGCAAAGGAAGGTTTCATTGTCATGCCTTATATGTATCCCGATTTGAATGTTGCCCGTGACCTTATGAATGCAGGTGCGGCATCTATCATGCCCCTTGCTTCTCCTATTGGTTCTAACAAAGGACTTGCAACTCGTGAATTTATCCAGATACTCATTGATGAAATCGACCTTCCCATTATTGTAGATGCAGGCATCGGCAGACCTTCTCAGGCTTGTGAAGCCATGGAAATGGGTGCAGCTGCCATCATGGCAAATACTGCCCTTGCAACAGCAGGCGACCTGCCTCTTATGGCATCTGCCTTCAAACAGGCAATCGAAGCCGGCAGAAAGGCATATTTGTCCCGTCTTGGACGTGTTCTTGCAAGAGGTGCAGCGGCATCTGACCCCCTTACAGGATTTTTGAGAGATTAAAAGGAGGGAATACATCATGGAAAATCAATTTTTAGTTGACTCTGACTTTCTGTCCCCTGAAGCACTGGAACGGAAACATCGTCTGGAAACAGACCCTTCCAGCAGAAAAAGCCATATGGAATATTTGCACGGTATGGAAGTCATTGAATCTGACATCTGCGAAAAGGTAATGTCTGAAGTAAATGCTTATGATTACGAAAAATATACTGCCGCAGATGTTATGGCAGCTTTAGAGCATGATACCTGTACGATAGAGGATTTCAAAGCACTGCTTTCTCCTGCAGCACAGCCTTTCTTAGAAAAAATGGCACAAAAAGCACATATGGAAACAAAGAAACACTTTGGGAATACCGTATATCTTTTTACGCCCATTTACATTGCAAACTACTGTGAAAACTACTGTATCTACTGCGGCTTTAACTGCTATAACCATATCAGGCGTATGAAGCTGAATATGGAGCAGATTGAGCATGAAATGAAGGTCATTGCAGACAGCGGTATGGAAGAAATTCTGATTTTGACAGGAGAAAGCCGCACTATGAGTGATGTCAAATACATTGGGGAAGCCTGCAAACTGGCACGAAAATACTTCCGTATGGTGGGGCTTGAAATCTACCCTGTCAATACGAATGAATACCGCTATTTGCATGAATGTGGTGCAGACTATGTCACCGTATTTCAGGAAACATACGATGCAGACAAATATGAAACCCTCCATCTCATGGGACATAAGCGTGTATGGCCCTACCGCTTCGATGCACAGGAACGGGCATTGCGTGGCGGTATGAGAGGTGTGGCATTCTCTGCACTTTTGGGGCTTTCCGATTTCCGAAAAGATGCCCTTGCCAGTGCATTGCACGTTTATCACTTACAGCGGAAATTTCCTTCTGCGGAAATGTCTTTGTCATGTCCAAGACTGCGTCCCATTATCAATAACGATAAAATCAACCCTCTTGATGTAGGGGAAACACAGCTTTGTCAGGTACTTTGTGCATATCGTATCTTCCTACCTTATGTGGGAATTACCGTTTCTTCCAGAGAAAGTGCAGAATTCCGTGATGGTATTGTAAAAATTGCTGCGACAAAGGTTTCTGCCGGTGTTTCCACAGGCATTGGTGACCATGAAAGCAAATATACAGGCAAGGAATCAGAGAACGAGGAAGGCGATGAACAGTTTGAAATCAACGACAGCCGCTGTTTCCAAAAAATGTACGAGGATATGGAAAAGGAAGGCTTGCAGCCTGTCCTCAACGACTACCTCTATGTATAAGGTGCTATGCGTTTCCAATGCTTCTCTTTGCCAAGGGGACTTTCTCACTCAAATCAAAGCCATCGCACAGGCAGGTGTGGACGGCATTATATTAAGAGAAAAGGATTTATCCAAAGAGGACTATAAAGCTCTTGCAAAAGAAGTATTGGAAATCTGCGAAAAAGAAAATGTCCTCTGTATGCTCCATAGCTTTTATGATGTGGCAATCTCCCTTTCTGCAAAAGCGATTCATCTGCCCCTGCCTATTCTTCGGCAAATGACAAAGGAGGAAAAGAAAGGGTTCTCCATATTGGGGGCATCCTGCCATTCTGTCGAAGAAGCATGGGAGGCAGAAAAACTGGGCTGTACCTATATCACGGCAGGACACGTTTTTCCCACAGACTGCAAAAAAGGTATCCCCCCACGGGGACTTGTCTTTTTGCAGGAGGTTTGTAAAGAAATATCCATTCCTGTCTATGCCCTTGGCGGCATTGACAGCAAAAATGCCCTTTCCGCCTGCAAACAAGGAGCAAAGGGTATTTGCTTGATGAGTGGGTTTATGGTTTGTGAAAATCCATCTGCTTATTTAAAAGAAATACAGGAAAATTTACGAAAATAAAAAAGCAAAAGGGTATGGGAAACAAAGAAGTTTTCCATACCCTTTTGCAGATGGGACAACATCCCAAGGTCTTACTTTTTTCTCTTATCTTCTCTTATGTATCTTATATGCGAAATGCCGCCTCTGATACCGTATGCTGTTGCTTTGGCATTTCCGTCTTACCTGCTGCCAAATTCTTTTCCGCAGAGGACAGCATCAATTTAATACGGTTCAGCTGATTGACTTCACTGGCACCTGGGTCATAGTCAATGGCAACAATATTGGAAACCGGATATTGTTTCCGAAGCTCCTTGATAGCGCCTTTTCCTACAACATGGTTCGGCAGACAACCAAAGGGCTGGGTACATTCAATATTGGGAACGCCGCTATGAATCAGTTCTATCATCTCCGCTGTAAGGAACCAGCCTTCCCCTGTCTGGTTGCAAAGGGAAACCACCTTCTTTGCATATTCCCCAAGGGTACGAATATCTTCCGGACTGTCAAAGCGTTTACTTTGCTTCAGTGCCTGTATCAAAGGCTTTCTGTAATATTCGATAATTTTTTCCGCTGCACCGGACAGCATACGAGCCTTTGCACTGCCACCCAAATATTTTTCTTTTTGGGTGGCATTATAGCAGCAATATAAACCAAAGGTCAAAAGGTCAGGCACTACGGCTTCAGCCCCCTCTCGCTCCAAAAGATTTACCAAGTCATTATTGGCTGTGGGATGAAATTTTACCAAAATTTCCCCTACAATCCCTACACGAGGCTTCTTCATATCTTCCTGAATGGGCAGACGGTCAAAGTCTTTCACAATCTCTGTGAGATTTTGTATAAAGGTTTTTCTGTCCCCCTTCACAACATCCTTTTTCACTTTTTCATTCCATTTTTCGTAAAGGGCATTGGCAGAGCCTTTTTCCTTTTCATAAGGACGCACACGATATAATACACGCATGAAGGCATCGCCATAAATAATGGCTTGTATAAGCTTATGCAGCATTTTCGGTTCATAGCGGAAACCGGGGTTTTTCTCCAATCCCGCAGGGTTAATGGAAATAACGGGAATATTAGGCATACCTGCATTTTCCAGTGCCTTACGAATAAAGGAAATATAGTTTGTGGCACGGCAACCGCCACCTGTCTGAGAAATCAAAAGTGCTGTGCGGTTCAAATCATACCTTCCGGACAAAAGCCCATTCATAAGCTGTCCAATGGTAATCAGTGCAGGATAGCAGGCATCGTTATTGACATATTTCAGTCCTGTATCAATGGCTGTCTTATCCATAGCTGCCATGACCTCCAGCTTATATCCGGCAGAGCGGAAGGCAGGCTCCATAATATCAAAATGGATGGGGGACATCTGGGGGCAAAGAATGGTATACTCCTTTCGCATTTCTTTGGTAAAGACCACCCGCTTCAAGGAAGCATCGCCTTTTTTCGGACGTATCCTCTTTTCTTTTCTGTCTTCCATAGCTGCAATCAAGGAGCGAACCCGGATTCTTGCAGCACCCAGATTATTGACTTCGTCAATTTTCAGTGCCGTATAAATTTTGCCTGCTGCTGTCAAAATGGATTTTACCTCATCTGTTGTCACGGCATCCAAACCGCAGCCAAAAGAATTGAGCTGTACAAATTCTATATTATCCTGCGTCTTTACAAAGGCTGCCGCTTCATACAAACGGGAATGATACGTCCACTGGTCACGAACCACTGTAGGGCGTTCTACCTTGCCAAGATGTGCTACGCTATCCTCTGTCAAAACGCCAATATTGTATCCTGCAATCAGCTCCGGAATCCCATGATTGATTTCCGGGTCTGCGTGATAGGGACGACCACCAAGTACAATCCCTGTCATATGGTTCTTTTTCAGATATTCTATTGTTTCTTCGCCTTTTTGGTGCATATCCTTGCGGAATTCCCCCCATTCCTGCCAGCCGACCTCTACCGCTTTTTTGATTTCCGCAGGGCTGCAGCCAAGGGGTACAAATTCCTCCAGCATACGCTTGATAATGGTTTTTGGCTTATCCAGAGCAAGGAAGGGATTCAGAAAACGCACGTTGCGTTCCTTCAATTCTTCCATATTGTTTTTAATATTCTCATGATAGGATGCCACAATGGGGCAGTTGAAGTTATTATCTGCCGCACCGGTATCCCGTCTTTCATAAGCCACACCGGGATAGAAAATAAAATCTACACCCTTTTCAATGAGGTATTTGATATGTCCATGCACCAGCTTTGCAGGGTAGCAAACAGATTCACTGGGAATGGATTCCATGCCTTTTTCAAAAATTGCCTTGGAGGAGTAAGGAGAAAGCTCCACCCGATAGCCAAGGGTAGTAAAGAAGGTAAACCAGAAGGGATAATCCTCCCACATATTGAGAACACGGGGAATCCCCACTGTCCCTCTTACGGCTTCTTCCTCTTTTAGCGGTTCATAGTCAAAGAGTCTGTGGCGTTTATATTCATAAAGGTTTGGTGCTGCATTTTCCGACTTCTCTTTGCCCAATCCTCTTTCGCAGCGATTTCCTGTAATAAATCTTCTATCATCATTGAATCGGTTGATGGTCAAAAGACAATGGTTGGTACATCCCTGACATCTGCCCATGGCAGATTTGATTTCAAGATGATTCATGTCCTCTCTGGAAATAAGAGTGGTTTCATAGCCTGCTGTATATTTATCTTTTGCAATAAGCCCTGCACCAAAGGCACCCATGATGCCTGCAATATCGGGGCGTACTGCTTCTCTGCCACTAATTCGTTCAAAACTCTTTAAAACCGCATCATTATAGAAAGTACCGCCCTGCACCACCATAGATTTTCCCATAGCTTTGGGGTCTGCAATTTTGATAACCTTCAAAAGAGCATTTTTAATGACGGAATAGGCAAGACCTGCGGAAATATCTGCTACATCTGCCCCTTCTTTCTGTGCCTGTTTTACACGGGAGTTCATAAATACGGTACATCTGGAACCAAGGTCAATGGGATTTTTTGCTGTCAATGCAATTTTTGCAAAATCTGCCACACCATAGCCAAGGGATTTTGCAAAGGTTTCGATAAAGGAGCCGCAGCCGGAGGAGCAAGCCTCATTCAGCAGTACGCTGTCAATGACACCATCCTTGATGCGGATGCACTTCATATCCTGTCCACCAATATCCAGTATAAAGTCTACATCCGGACGGAAGAACTGTGCCGCCTTATAATGGGCAACAGTTTCGATATAGCCCAAGTCCATCATCAATGCTTCCTTAATCAATCCTTCGCCATAGCCTGTGACACAGGAATTCCGAATGGTAACACCTTCTGGCATGGCATCATACATTGCATTGAGGCTTTTCATGACAACCTGCAAGGGATTGCCTTCATTTCCCCCATAAAAAGAATACAACAAATCCCCTTTGTCACTGACCAAAGCTACCTTTGTGGTGGTAGAACCGGCATCAATGCCCAAAAAGGCATCTCCTTGGTACTGGGAAAGCGGTAATTTTTTCACTTTATTTTTATCATGGCGTTCCTGAAAGGCGGCATACTCCCTTTCATCCTGGAACAAAGGCTCCAGTCTGTGTACCTCCGCTGTCAGCTCCATACCATTTTCCAATTTGCCAAGGAGTATATCAAAATTCAAATCTGCCTCTCCCCTATTGGAAACGGCTGTACCATATGCCGCAAATAAATGGGAGTTTTCGGGAAGGAGTGCTGTTTCCTCGGTCAAATGCAAGGTTTCTACAAAACGCTGACGCAGCTCGGAAAGGAAATGTAAAGGCCCTCCCAAAAATGCTATATGTCCACGAATAGGCTTCCCGCAGGCAAGTCCTGCAATGGTCTGATTTACCACTGCCTGAAAGATAGAGGCTGCCAAATCCTCTTTTTTTGCCCCTTCGTTGATGAGCGGCTGTATATCTGTTTTTGCAAATACGCCACAGCGAGATGCAATGGGATAAATCACCTCATGATTTTTTGCATATTCATTGAGTCCCATGGCATCGGTCTGCATAAGGCTTGCCATCTGGTCGATAAAAGAACCTGTACCCCCTGCACAAACACCATTCATACGCTGTTCCACATTGCCGCCGGAAAAATAAATAATCTTTGCATCCTCCCCACCCAATTCAATGGCTACATCTGTGCGAGGTGCAACGGTTTCTATGGCATTTGCAGTTGCCACAACCTCCTGTATAAAAGGTACCTGCAAAGCAGATGCAAGGGCAACGCCGCCACTGCCTGTAATCATAGCAGAGAATCGGCATACACCCAATTCTTCTTTTGCCTCCCTCAAAATTTCTACTACCGTTTTTTGAATTTCGGAAAAATGGCGGCAATAGCGGCTGAATACCATCTGATTTTCCGCATCTGCCAAAACTACCTTCACTGTGGTAGAGCCAATATCAATGCCCATTCGGTATATCTTTTCCTGATTTTGTTTATATTGCATTCTTTACACCCCCGTTGCTGCAAGCTGCAGAATCCTCCTGATTCTGCAATAGGCATATCCTATCCTGCATATATTGATATTTTTGTTCATCATCTATTTCATCATCCAATACCTTGAGGGCAAGGATACCATCCTGCATGGCAAGAATCATGGTAATACATTCTTCGGTATTGGTGTCTATCCATAAATCACCAATCTGTCTGCCCCGCTCCAAAATCCGTTTTAGGCAGAGCTTTCTTTTTTCTGTATTTTCCGCAAAAAAGCCTGCCACTGCTTCATATTTTTTTATGCCTTCATGCAAAAGAAAGTAAAAATCACGGAAGGACATATCCATATGGATATATTCCCGATACAGCTTGAAACGCTGGGGAGCAAAAAAACCATCCCATAGCAGTGTCTTTGTGGATACATCCGCTTTTTTCTCCCTCCAGACTCTTTCCATTTCCTCAATGGGCATATAGTAGTATGGCTTCACATACATTTCTATGACCTGCTGCACCAAATCCTCTCTGTTTTTAAAAAAATAGTAGAATCCACCCTTTGTGGTACCTGCTTCTCTGATAATTTCATTGGTAGAGATTTCGGAAAATCCTTTGCCCAAAAATAACCGAAACGCAGTTTCCAAAATATGTAGTTCTGTTTTCACAAAATCCCCCCTAAAAATATCTTTCTATCTGCATACAACAGACCGGTCAGTCTGTTTTCTTTATTATATGCTTTCTTCTTCCTCTTTTACAATTAAGAAACCGCTAAGAAGTCATAAACATACAGAAAAATACAGCTTTTTCTTTGTTTTTCATCTCTTTTTTTCTGCTTTGCAAAAGTCATCCACAGCCAAAAAACATAAACTTTCCGAAAAAGACACAAGCAAATATAGAGATAGAAATGCCTCTTTTCCTATGGTAAAATTTCTATGAAAAAATTGACAAAATGGGAAACCAAGACTCTTTTTGACAGGATATAGAAGAAAGGGAATTGCAAAGATTAAAACATAAAAAAGACTGTACACAGATTTTTCTGTGAAACAGCCTTTTTTTATTACACGTCATACCCGTTCCATTTCTACAATCTTTTCCAGACGATGGGCAATAATCTGGTTTTTGGTCAGCACGCAAATTATATTGATTTTGTTCATGCCAATAAACTCTCCTTCAATGGTGGTTTTCTGTATGGTGGTAATGCGTACCTGCATACCGCTTCTAAACTCTGTACCCCCAAAAGATACAGATTCAATGGGGAATATTTCATGGCAGTGTTCCATAATCTCCTCCATATTTACCTGCCCCCATGTTTTTATACTTCCTCGGCGGAGCTTTCTCAGCGTCAACAGCTTGTCTGCAAAAAACCATATGGCATAGGATGCCAATGCTGCAAACAGGACATCCTGCCAGGATAATGCCATCACTCTCTCCCAAATAGACATTTTTCACACTTCTTTCCGTTTTTTATTCTTCCGCTCCATTCTGATGCAGATGACGATAAATATCTCTCTTAGAAACCCCTCTGTCCTTTGCCGTCTGCTTCATTGCGTCTTTTTCGCTCATACCGGCTTTCCGATAGCCTTCCATGTGTTCTTCAATAGAAATGCTTTCCCAGCTTTCTATCTCTGCTTTTCTTTGTTCTTCTAAAGAAAATCCTTCTGCCACAAGTACAAACTCTCCCTTGGGCGAATTTTCTTTGTAATATGCCAAATGCCCTGCCAAGGTATCCCTTCTGACTTCTTCAAACTTCTTTGTCAGCTCTCTTACTGCTGCGACTTTTCTTTCTCCTCCCAATACCCCCATAAGCTCCTCTAATGTATCCAGAAGGCGATGAGGTGCTTCATAAAATATCATGGTGCGATGTTCCTTTTCCATAGAGGCAAGAACCATACGCCGTTCCTTTTTATCATAGGGCAAAAAGCCTTCAAATACAAACCTTCTGGTATCCATACCGGATAAAACCAACGCCACCACAGATGCAGATGCACCGGGTGCGACGGTTACAGGAATATCCTGCTCATAGCAAAGCCTTACCAAGTCTGCACCAGGGTCAGAAATCCCCGGCATCCCCGCATCACTGACAAGGGCAATACTCTCTCCTGCCAGCAAACGCTCCACCAGCTTCGGGCCCTTTCCTGCTTTGTTATGCTCATGGTAGCTTGTCATAGGCGTTTTTATATCAAAATGATTCAGCAGCTTCAGGGTATTTCTCGTATCCTCCGCTGCAATGACATCCGCCTGCTTTAATATATGCAGTACTCTTAGGGTAATATCCTCTAAATTGCCAATGGGCGTTGCACATAAGTACAATGTTCCTGCCATATTCACGCCTGCCCCTCTCCATAGTAAATTTCATATATTTCCTTTGTATACCCACCTGTATCTTCATAAATGATAAGAGGCGGCTCTACCTTTACCATAGGCTTTCCCCCTCTGGTCGCTTCCACCAATACCATAGAGGGCATTTTTTTCTCATTGGAATGTACAAAACGCAGACGCTTTGGTTCCAGCCTGTACTGGCGTAAAAGCACCAATATATCCGTCAGCCTTTGGGGACGATGCACCATATAAAACCGCCCACCCGGACGCAATACCTTTGCTGTTGTTTTGATGACATCCTCCAAGGTACAAAGGATTTCGTGACGGGCAATGGCCTTTGGGGCAGAGGGATTTTGCAGTCCTCCTCCTGTGTGCATATAAGGCGGATTGGATGTGACCACATCAAATACTGCGTTGCCAAAAAGAGCGGCACCCTCCTTCATATCCCCCTCGACAATTTCCACTTTATGGGCAATATCATTCAGCTGTACACTCCTTTTTGCCATTTCTGCACTTTCCTTTTGAATTTCCAAGCCCACAAAACGGCTTCCCTCTGTGCGTGCTTCCAAAAGAATGGGGATAATCCCTGTCCCTGTGCCTAAATCCAGTGCCGTTTCTCCTTTTTTCACACGGGCAAAGCCGCTTAAAATCACTGCATCAATCCCAAAGCAAAAACGGCTGGGATCTTGGATGATTTCATATCCTTTTCGGTGGAGATCATCCACTCGCTCCCCTTCCCGTATTTCCACATCAGTCCTCATGGTGCTTCATTCCTTCCGAGGCAGCGTCTTGTTTTTTTCTTCTGCGGGATTTCAATACCTTGATTTCATCCACATGGTAAAAGGCAATGGTAGGGGGGTCATTTTCTGACTTTCGTACCGCTGCCTTCACCTGCTGCATCAGCACATTCGTAGAAAGAATTTCTCCTGTCCCATCAGGTGTGGAGATACTATCCCCCACAAAGGGCAGCTTTTTATTGAGTTCTTCATAAACATCTTCTTCATATTTGAGGCAGCACATAAGCCTGCCACAAATTCCGCTGATTTTCGTGGGATTCAGGGACAAATTCTGCTCCTTTGCCATTTTAATGGAAACAGGCTGAAAATCTCCCAAAAATGTGGCACAGCACAAAGGTCTGCCGCAAATCCCAATGCCATTTAGCATTTTTGCCTCATCACGAACGCCGATTTGCCGCAGTTCGATACGCATACGGAATACCGCTGCCAACTCTTTCACCAATTCCCGAAAGTCTACTCGTCCCTCAGAGGTAAAATAGAAAATCAGCTTGTTTCTGTCAAAGGTCATTTCCACATCTACCAGCTTCATATCCAACTTCAGACGAACAATTTTTTCAAGACAAATCTGAAAAGCGTCCAATTCCTTTTTCCGATTGCTTTCCACAATCCTTTTATCTTCTTCTGTGGCTTTTCGCAGTACTTTTTTCAAAGGGGGAATGACCTTGTCATCCTCCACCGTACTGTTTCCCTTGATAACTACACCGTACTCCACGCCTCTTGCTGTTTCCACAATGGCATAGTCATCCTGCTCCAGCTCCATGCCGTCAGGGTCAAAGTAATACATTTTTCCGGCTTTTTTAAACCGAATTCCAACGACTTCTATCATGTTTTTTCTCCTTTTAGCTGCATCAGCATAACCTCCATGGTCAGTCTGAAATTTGCATTTTGTGTCAATCGGCGACGTGCGTTGGCTATGGCATCTGCCTGCCTTGCAGCATCTGCCGCTTCTGTTCCTGTATGTTCCAATATTTCCTCCTGTATATCCTTTTGGATAATAAAAGAAGGCTTATGCGTACACTCTGCTGCCAATATATCCCGATACCACAGCAGCATAATATCCAAAAAACGCAAATCGTTTTTATATACCTCCAATTCCTTTGCCCAGAGCAAAACTTCTGCAAAAGGCGTTTTGGGCAGGCGTTCCAGCTTGTCCAAAATATCCTGCCGCATTTTATGAAAATCCACATCCTCCAAAAGAGATAATGCCTGCCCGATGCTCCCTTGGGCGTAGGTACTGTACACAGCCGCCTCTGCTTGGGAAAGCATCTTCTTTGTTTGCAGATATTTCTCGATTTCATGGGCAGGAACCGGCTGCATCTGCAATACCACTGTACGAGAAAGCACAGTGGGCAAAAATCCTTCCACACGCTCTGCCATCAGCAGAAAAATACCATAGGAAGGAGGCTCCTCCAATATCTTTAAAAGGGCATTTTGTGCCTGCACTGTCATGGTGTCTGCCTGCTCCACCAAATATATTTTATATCGATAACGATATTGCTTTAATGGAATATCTTCCAAGATTTGTTCCCGCACATCATCTACGCCCAATGTCTTTTTCGTGGGACGCACTGTCAAAATATCCGGATGGGTGCCGGAGAGAAAAGCAGAGCAGCTTGCACAATGTCCGCAAGGCTTTTCTCCCTCTCCTTCGCACTCCAATGCCATGGCAAAGGTATGGGCAAGCATCTTTTTCCCCATACCCTTTCTCCCTGTAAACAGGCAGGCGTGGGAAACCTTGTTCTCCTGCAAGGCACGGTACAAATGTGTCACAAGACGTGCATTGCCCCAAATATCCGAAAAACGATACATCCTTTGCTCCTTTCCCAGTAAAGACTCCCAGCTGCTTTAAAATTTATGGAACTGCTCCACATCCAACACAAATACGGTTGCACCGCCCACCTTGACTTCGATGGGTGCCAAAATAAAGCCGTGCATGGCCCCACAGGAGGAAGGCAATGTTGCATACTGGCTTCGTGCCTTACTGTTTTCTTCAATTATTTTCAGAGCTTCTTCTATTTTTTCATTTTCCACCCCTGTCATAATGGTGGTATTACCGCTTCTCAAAAAGCCGCCTTTCGTAGAAAGACGTGTTACCTGTATTTCATGGTCGTTCAAAGCAGCAATCACTTCTCCTGCATCCTCATCCTGTATAATGGCAATAATCAGTTTCATTTTATCTCCCTCCATCCATCATTTCAAAATGCAAAAATAAAATTTATACATCTAGCCTTGCAAAAGACCATCCAGAGCCTTTTGCAGCTCCATAAAAACCGCTTCCGGCTCTTTTGTTCCATCCACAGCATAAATCCTCTTTGGATACTCTTTGCATAACGCCTGATACCCTTCATAAACCCGTTCATGGAATTCCAGCTTTTCCATCTCCAAACGGTCTAGGGTGTGACTTGTTTCTGTTTCCTTGCGGAAAAGCCCCACCTTGGGCGGTACATCCAAAAATATCGTCAAATCGGGAGAAAGCCCCCCTGTCGCAATGGCATTGACCTGTGCCACCATAGAGCCAAGCTCTCTGCCATAGCCTTGATAGGCAATACTGGAATCTGCAAAACGGTCACTAATGACAATTTTCCCCTGCTCCAAAGCCGGCAATATCTTTTCCGCAGTATGCTGGGCACGGCTTGCCGCATACAAAAGCATTTCCGCCTTATCCGTCAACGCTTTGTTGTCTGTATCCAGAATCAGCTCCCGTATCTTTTCCGCCACAGGTGTGCCGCCCGGCTCTCTTGTAACCAGTACAGAAAAGCCCTGTTTTTCCAAATAGGCTACTATCCTTTTCAGCTGAGTAGACTTGCCGCTGCCGTCACTGCCTTCTATAGAAATAAAATATCCTCTCATACCCTTTTCATCCTTCTTTGTGCTTTGCCCCAAAGGACAAAGGCTTTTTTACGAATCAGGAAAGGAATAAAACCGAGGCTTGACTTGTTCTGCTTTATCCCGATTCCCTCCGTATTGTATTTTATTATACCATATCTTTCTCTTATCCTGCAATAATCAAAGAAAAGCCCTGTATTTTCCTTTGAAAATACAGGGCTTTTTATGGTGTATCGCCTTTTTTTACAAAAATCTTCTACGCAGAATCAAAAGCTTCTGTCCCGTATACACCAAATCCGGATTTTCAATTTCATTGACCATGAGAATATAAGGAATTGTTGTCTGATATTTCTTCGCAATGGTCCACAGACTGTCCCCGGACTGAACAGTATAAATGACTGCAGCTGCACCGTCATCCTGTGGCTGATCTGTTGAAAGGGTTATTTCTGTCACTGCCTGCCTGCTTTCCTGCCGCAGCACACGCACCTCCAGCATAATTTCCGCCCGCAGTTCTCCTTCTCTTAAAGAAGTCAGACGAAAATCCACTTCCTTTAAAGCCGCCATGGCTTCTGCCCTATCGCCTTTTTTTGCTCCCTTCACCTCAATCCGCTGCGTAAAGGGATAGCCTCTTTTCATAACGCAGACAGGTCTGTCATCCTTTTCGCAGAGATATAGAATTTCCACCTGCAAAACCCCTTCTGCCTCTACAATGTTTTCGCCTACAGCAAGCTCTCCCAAAGACACACTGCCCCATGTGGCAACTGCCTGGAGCATAGGCTCCTCTCCTGCTTCCAGCACCACTGTTTCTTTCTGTACAAATTCATTATCCGCACGCCCTGCCACCCAAGGCAGTGCTATCTGTTCTGTCTGTAATTCCAGTTGCTTTCCCGGCACATAGGCATCTGTAATCCATTCCTGCTCTGTTTCCGCCACTGCACACACATCTGCACCAATGACTGCTGTCACAGAAAATAATCTTGCTTCGCCGTCCTCATCTACCTGTGGGGCAATAGACCATTCCGGTATGGAAAGCCTTACATCTACAGTGGTTTGGGAAGTGACCTCCGGTGCATCCACAAAGCCATTGAAGGGAATACTGCGTTCTATGGATACGGGTATTCCATCTTCCTCGCCGTTATATACAACCGAAACAGGCAGCACTCCCCGAAGGGAAATTTTTCCATCCATCGGACGCACTTCTTCTCGCACAACGGCAATATCGTCACAAAGGATTTCGCCAATATTAGGCTGCTCCGGAGACAGAGAAATTTCATGTTTCACAGTAAACCTGTCCTTTTTTTCGGCTATGGGAGTGTCCACACGCACTTTTTCTTTCAGAAGCTGCACCGATTCTCCTGTGGCTTCCTCTAAAATATGTACCTCACCTTTTTCCCATGCTGCTGTTTCCACCTGCACCACAGCTTTGATGCCGATTTTGCGGTCATTGACAATCGTTCCCTCCAAATGCTCCAAAACCAGCTCCAAATCGACTATATGCTCCTTCCGAAGCCCCTCCACCTGCACCACATCATTGATGGGCAAGGACGACGTAAGGGAATAGACCGGCTTTTCGCCTTCTGCAGCACCATACAGCACCCAAAGCTGCAATGCTCCGGAAAAAGCCACACGCTCCTCTCCCGACTTTACCTCCTCCAGACGGACTCTGCCCTGACAACGGAGTATCTCCTTTACATCAGCCTTGCTGTCCGGTACAATCACATCCCCTTCCAGCAAAATCTGGGATGTTTGTTTCCCTTTCTGCTGTTTCAGGGTGATTTTTTCTTTCGCCAAATCCAAGGGCATTTTCATAACCTCCTTCACCATATATACGGCAGTTTCAAGGAACATCCCTCACTGTACGGATGCCTCACAGCCTTTCTATGTAAATATATGATGTGTGTGAAAATTTATGCTTTTTTATATTTTTATCCACAAAAAACAGGAACCTCTTTTGTGAAGCTCCTGTTTTTTCATATTACTCTTTATTTTTTATGGAACAAACGAAACATAACTTTTCCTTTTAAATCCTTTTCTGCAATCACCCCCATATTTCTGCTGTCAAAGCTGCTTTCTCTATGATCTCCCAATACAAATACTGTCCCCTCTGGCACAATCATATCAGAAATCCCCGTGGTTTTCCCCATGGCGTAGGGTTCTTCCAATATTCTTCCATTTATAGAAATACCTTCCGGCAATATTGCCATATGGTCACCACCGGTGGCAATAATGCGTTTTATTATCGTACGGCTTTCTCCATTTTCTTCATATGGAAAAATCACTACATCGCCCTTTTTGTATGAACCATGCAGTGCCGTCAGTCTGGTGACACAGACAATATCTCCATCTACATAAGAAGGCTCCATAGAGCCGCCTACGATTCTGACGGGCCAGCAAAGATAAAAAAACAACATGAAAATAATGGCTGCCCATAAAATATCTTTGCCCAATCCAATCCAAACATTTTCTTGTATGCTTTCTGTTTTTTTTCTTTGTTTCTTTTTTTCCTGCATATGTTTCATCCCGTCAATCCCATTCTTTTGCACATTTTCTATATTACATCTGTTTTCTCACTGTTTTATATTCGTCTTCCAAGCGATAATAAGGGCAATCCTGAAATCTCTCCCCTAAAAATTTTTCCATTTCATCCTCATCCAGCTGTACCGCACAATAATATTCCTCATATGCTTCATCATACCTATAATACATACAGGTTTCACAATTTACACGCATTGGTTATCCCTCCTGTTTCTATCATAAATGTTTTTTCCTTCCTGTGCAATAAAAAAAAGACAGTTTTCCATAGTCGAAAGCTGTCTAAAAAGTACTACACAATATTTGAAGTCATTGGAATAAAAATCCACTTTAGGAAACATTATCCCCTTTTCGGGCGTATCTGCAATCTCTCTTGCCTAGATTTTCTTCATAAAACAGGTCATACAACGCATAAAAACTTCGCTGCACAGAAAATACACAGGGAGATTTTGATACAAAGGATGATACAGGTATAGAAAAAACAATCCATGGAATTTTCAGATACGCCCTGACAAAATAACAAACATCATTTAAAATAATTGTATACCATCCACAAATTTATGTATAATATCTCCATCCTGTGATAAATATACGGCTTTTTCCAAACGCTGGGAAATGCTATATTCTCCTCTATCATATCTTCTGTCATCCAGCACAAAAGCATCAAAAGCATATCCCTTTTCAAAGGAACCGACCTTTCCAAAAAAAGCACCGCCACCTTTGGTCGCCATATAAAATACTTCTGAAACAGTCAAAGGTGCAAGACTTTCATCCATTAAACGCCACCGCAGCTTCGAAGCACGAATGGCTTCTGCCATAGCAAAAAACAACGAGCATCTTGTTCCCCCTGCCACATCGCTTCCCAGTCCCACAGACATCCCTTCCGCCAAATAGCGTCTGACGGGGGCAACCCCCGATGCCAGATTGGTATTGGATTCAGGGCAATGAGCGATAAAAACATTTTTTTCCTTCATCAGGGCAATTTCTTCTTCTCCACTTAAAACGCAATGTGCCATGACCGTTGGACAATCCGCCCCACCAAACAAACCGAATCTGTCATAGGCATTTCCGTAGCAAGTAGATGTGGGAAACAATTCCCGTACCCATTCCACTTCCCCACGGTTTTCAGAAAGATGGGACTGTACCGGCACATGATATTTTTTTTGTATCTCTCCCAGTTTTTCCAATAAATCCTCTGTACAAGAAGGCAGGAAACGAGGTGTCAAAATAGGCTTTACCCGTATAAATTTGCCGCTGCTTTCTTCTAGCCACCGAATCGTATCAGCTGCAGATACTTCTGCACTTTCTTCCCGCAAAATATCCGGACTGTTGCGATTCATATTGACCTTTCCCACAAAAGCTCCCAAACCCGCTTCTGCCAAAAGCTCCATAAGAATTTCCGTAGACTCCCGATGAATGGTGCCAAAGATACAGCCTCTCGTATTGGGACCTTTCCGCATTTCTTCCACAAAATGTGCATAATTTTTTCTTGCATACATCCTATCCTGATATTTGGCTTCCTGCGGAAATGTATGGGTATCCAACCATTCCAATAATTCTAAATCCATGCCTAAACCACGAAAACCATACTGTGGTCCGTGTACGTGTAAATCTATAAACCCCGGCAATACCAATTTCCCTGTAAAATCCAATATAGGGAAATCCTTGTATTGCTCTGGTATTTCTGAAAAAGCACCTGCCGAAACACCATCCATGCAAACAAGATACCCATTTTGCAAGGTTTCCAAGGTCTGTGTATCCTTACTATAGCAAATATCCCCTTTGCAAACAAAACTTTTCATCTCTTTCCCTCCATTTTTGCATAAAAAAATACCGTACTTCCGCTGGGTATAAGAATCCCACATAGGAAACCTTATAGCACGGTTGTTTACGGTAACCGGTAGAAACATCCAACCAATTATGGACTTATATAAGCTTTGCAACTTGATATACTATACCTTTGAAATCTGTCTTTGTCAATGGATTTTTATATTTTTTCTAAAAACTATATATCTGTGAACAATTATCTTCGTCTGGTCATAATTGACATTCCTAAAATTTATACAGAAATAAAAAAAGTGGGAGTTACAGGGCTCGAACCTGTGACCCTCTGCTTGTAAGGCAGATGCTCTCCCAGCTGAGCTAAACTCCCATGAAACGACTCAGATGGGGCTCGAACCCACGACCTCCGGCGTGACAGGCCGGCGCTCTAACCAACTGAGCTACTGAGCCATATATAAAATATGGCGTTGTCGTTATAACGCATATTAAATTAACAAAGAAACAGGGGCAGAAGGACTCGAACCCTCGACATTTGGTTTTGGAGACCAACGCTCTACCAACTGAACTATACCCCTATATATTCAAATCGAAATGGTTCTTCCATACACCTTCAAAACCGAATACAAGAATCTGTCATAAATCTTTCTTTAGGTCAAGCCC
>SAMEA104404100__coassemble_1662_pt1 | contig 19305 bp, 20 predicted proteins | sample SAMEA104404100__metabat2_low_PE_071 | metagenome-assembled genome bin SAMEA104404100 (sample SAMEA104404100) | Balaenoptera acutorostrata
AATGTTGTACCATTTTTTATCACAACATCAGCATCTGATATAATATCCCCATTGATAAACAGTAATACAATGGGTGCATCACTTGTCTTTGATTTATCACCATATTCCACCGTATATCTATCATCATTACTATTCATCAAGGCTGTGACCATAGGATTTGCCGCAAATACGCTATTGGTATGCATCATAAACATAGCTATAGCTAACATAAAAGATACAAATTTTTTTGTCATTTCGTTTCGCCTCCTGAAAAAGTAATTTCACATAAACCATACACATATTATTCCCTTTTATACAGTAAAAAGGACATCAGATTTATCTATCAACCATAGCTCTCCCCCTTCCTCCTCCAATCAATTTTAAATTTATAACCTTTTTAGCACTGCTTATATGTACCATTCATACGCAGACTCTTAAAACCAACATCTGAAACATCACTTCATTCATATATTTTTTCCATCTTCTATCTAAACATAGTATATCATATTTTTTTACACTTCCATACAATAAAACCCTTATTCCTCCACAAAACCGTTCTTCCAATCGTTAGATTTTCAATCTAACTTTTGGGGGTCGGTCTTTTATATATTGCCTTTTTTCAAAATACAGGAAGTAAAAATTTCATTCGTACCCCAGTCTTTTTCGCAAACTTTTCAGTCAATGACAAATTACAGCGTTTTATATGTCATAGAAAATTTTGAAAAAGCGAAATATAATGAACCCAAGTTGAAACAAAAAGATTGGAGGAATCATAAATTTATATCTACTGAAATCTACAAAGTAAAATATTGAACCATTATTTTATTTTTATGCTTATGTCAATATACAAAAATTTATTTCTTCTACTTCTTCTATTGACAATAAGCCATATAGAATTGCCTAAAAAAGGGGCAAATACCGAAATTTTTGATGTGTAACAACAAAAGAAGAAGTAGAAGTACTGGTATCTCAAAGAAAGGATTGTGTTATTTTATGGATTTTTATACTGAAGATTTTCTTATGAATAAAGCTGAAAATTTAGCAAATAAAATAGTCAAAGCCTATAAGAAATATCATGTCTTTATTTCCATTAAAAGGAAAAACATTCTGATTCGTAATGATAGGTTTATATACAAAATAAACCTGCAACAAGGAACAAGAATTGCTGATCTACATAAATATGCAGCAGAAATGAAAATGAAATTAAAATTGCAACTCTTTTTTATAGAAGAAAAAGAATTGGCTCTCCTGCTTATCGTATCAGAAGATAAGACAAACTACAATCATTTGAAATACATACAGCAGACACCTGAATATGAACAAGCAATACAACAAATGGAACTTGCACATCCAATTGGAATTGATAGTATTGGCAGACCAGTCATAGAAGATCTCGCTTTATATCCACATATGATTGTTTCTGGTACAACAACTTCGGGAAAAAGTGTATCCCTCAAGATTTTACTTATGAGTATGATGTATCAGTATTCCCCTGCCAAAGTAAATTTTGTCATTTGTGATATGGCAAATGATTTTTCAGAATTTCTTGCTATTCCACACCTTTCGTGTCCAGTTATTGAAACATTTGACCAGTTCTTTCCTGCCATGCTAGAACTGAAAAAAGAAATGGAACGTCGTGTGCAACTAAAGAACAGCAAAACCTTCCCTCAACTTCCACATATCATTTGCGTGGTAGACGAGTTTACTTCTTTTATATCAGGGACAGATGCAGAAAGTAAGATGGTAAGAGAAGTAATCACAGAATTATTGCGGCGAGGCAGACATACCAAAATACATATGGTACTTGCTGCACATAATCCAACGCAAAGATGTTTAAAAGGACTTGACATCAGTGACCTTCCCACAAAAATGGTTTTTCGTGTTGCTCGACAAAGCAATTCCATTACCGTCTTAAATGAAAGAGGTGCCGAAAAACTGAGGGGCAACGGTGATATGCTGTTTCAATCAACTCAAAGTGGTGATATACAACGCATACAAGGAGCTTTTGTTCCGCCAGAACAAATACCATCTTTCATACAGACAATCAAAAAGAAATGGATGAAAAATTTATTTTTGTGGACTCATAAGTTTCGGATGACAGAAAACACCTTACAGCAAACACCATTTCACACAGAGGATGATTCTTTTGAAAAGGTGACAGCAACAAAAGGAAGCCTAGAAAACACTTTACTTGCAAAAATAATCATGTGGTCACTGACACATCGTTCTATATCTTGCAATATGATGATGGAAACCTTTCATTTGGGATGGCAGAGAGCAAATAGATACATGAAAAAACTAAAAGATATCGGAATTATCGGAGAATTAGATGCCAAATTGCCACGAGTAGTCCTACCTGATTGCACAGACAAGCTGTCTTTGGAGATACAAGCATTACTGAAACAAAATGACTTTTCCATTGAGACTGTATCAAATGCTTTCCACAACAGAAAGGAACATATATAACAATGCTTTCGTATCTTCTCTGTAATCGTTTATATATTCTACCCCTAAGGAGGTAAAACATATGAAAAAAAGTATTCTAAAACTAGAAGCATTTACAAGTAGCAGTTCTGTAAATAGCTTCCGGACAATAATCAAAACAAAGCATGGCAGAATCCTATTTCTATCCTTAGAATTTCAGGAAACTACTTGCACTATAACGAACTGCTTTTATACAGACCGTAATCAAGGAAAAACCGGTGTAGAGCGGTATCAGACAAAGCCCTTGAAACTACAAAATTTCCAATTCTCAAGGGATAAGCTATTGTCTGTGATTGAAGCGATGCTTGACAAGAAGTTTTATAGTATCAAATACATCAAAAACGAAACAATCAACCTAACACTGGACGAGTATCTACAAACAAAAGAAAAGGCTGCAAAATTCAAATATCGTTTTCTCATTATGGTAGGTGACGGCGAAATTTGTAATGGACTGCCTGCTCGATTACGTACTCGTCTAAAGAACAAGCTCCATCGAGCCATATATGTTGAATTGGTGTACTACAAGAATGGAAAAGGCGTTGTACAGCAGTGCTGCTATTGCGATAGAAAATATCAACGACAGGATATTACCATAACACCATCCATGCTAATCAGCTGTTTCTTTCCCTATACCCGTGAGGGAATCTTAAATTTATTGAATCATGAAATATGCTGTGATTTCACGCATATGATTGTAACAGATGACATCAATTTAGATTCCAACACGACACCCCTTTGTGGGGCAATTTAGGAGGTGGCTCATATGGCGAATCTAGTACAGGAATATATTGATATCAAAAATGTAAAACATAAAGTGGAACATCTGGTGATTTCCATGGATGAGAAAGGTAATCAAGAACGCATCATAGAGGAAGTATTTCAAGCGTTGACAAAACCTAGCAAGCATATGCCTGCCTAAAGCAATTTGAAATTACATGATGAAAGGAGGGATGTCAAATGGCGATTGTGCTCTATGCCAGAAAATCGGTAGAACGAGAAAACAGCATTAGTTGTGAAACCCAGCTGGAATATTGTAAAACGGCAATTAAGCCAAATGAACGGGGTGAAAAAATCATTACCTTTATTGATAACGGCTTTTCCGGCGGAAATACGGAGCGTGATGGTTTTCAGAAAATGATGAAACTGGTACGGCAAGGTAAAGTCAGTAAAGTCATTGTTTACAAGCTTGACCGTATCAGCCGTTCCCTATCCGATTTCGTAAACATATTAAACGAATTTAAAGCCCACAAAGTTGAGTTTGTTTCATCTCAAGAGTCATTTGACACATCCTCCCCTTACGGTGAGATGATTGTCAAGATTCTGATGGTATTCGCTGAATTTGAAAGAACATCCATCATCAACAGAGTAACACAAGCCTATGCACACCGAAGCGAAATGGGATTTTATATGGGAGGCAGACAGCCATATGGATTTGAGCTTGTCCCTACCATCATCCATAACATCAAAACGAAAAAGCTAAATCCCATCCCTTCTGAGATTGAACAGGTACAATACATATTTGAGGTCTATGCACAGGAAAATGTATCTCTGCGACGACTTTTAGATATTCTCATTGCAGAAAACAAACGTCCTCTCAATGGCAGCAACTGGACAACCTCTAAACTTTCTACTTTGTTGAAAAATCCAATCTATGTGAAAGCAGATTCTGATGTCTATCATTACTATGACTGCCATGGTGTAAAAATGGTAAATAACCTATCCATGTTTACAGGAGAATTTGCTGCACAACTGTATGGGCATACCAAACACAAATCTGATAATCCTGACTGGTCAGATATGAAACTGGTGTTATTATCCCATCGTGGTATTGTTGACTCTGATATTTGGTTGAAATGCCAAAGAAAATTGGAGCGGAATAAACAAATCGGGAACAGTCTTAGCAATCGTACCAGTTGGCTATCCGGCAAGGTAATCTGTGAGAAATGCGGACATACCATGACCACAATCAAAGGTAAAGCCAACCAAAATGGGGAGATTCGCAGATACTTTAACTGTACTGGCAAATCTCATAAGAAAATCTGCACAGGACCTAAAGTCACTATTTATGCAGAAGATTTAGAGAACATGGTCTATGACTGTATCTCTGAAAAGCTATCAGAGCTGACCGGCAGAAAACGTACCACAACAAAAGGGAATTCTGCTGAAATCAACGACTTAAAGCTGAAAATTCTTGCAATAGAAAAAGACGAACAACAGCTGATGGATAACATCTTATCCGGTGGCTTCAATGATGATCTGCTTGTACTTGCCAACCAAAAAGCAACACAGCTAAAACGGGATCGTTTGGCTTTGTATGAGCAAATAGATACACTCCATAGCAAAAATGAAGAAACGGATTCTGTTGTCAATCTAGCCAAGTCTTGGAAAACTGCTGATTACAACCACAAAAAAGCAGTTGCAATGATTATGATAGACAAAATCATCATCAACAAAGATGGGGATGCCAAAATTATCTGGAACATATAGAAACTGCTTATATAGCCTTCACAAAAGGCTCATTTCATTCAAGCCTTTTGTGAGTAAACAGAAGTATAAACAGATGCGTTCCATTAGCATAAAATGCCTTGAAACACCCTGTTTTCCTCAGTCGAACAAAGTCCGACTTGCGGATTCCATTTAGAAAACTCTTTGTTTTCCAAACCTTTCCGCCTTCTTAAAATATGATAAATATAGATTTCTCTACAATCTAAGAAACCGCCAATACAGCGGTTTCTTTTTCTATAAAATCTACTTAAATCAGTATGATTCGCTTCCCCAAAACGCTGGAAGTGTACAATTTCCCTTTCTCGTAAGAAACGCAAAGGAGCCAACACCGCAGGATCGTCCGTCAAATCAATCAGATACTCATAGGTGCTGCGTGCCTTCTGCTCTGCTGCCATATCTTCGTAAAGGTCTGTAATAGGATCTCCCTTAGACTGCATAGCTGCGGCATTAAAGGGTACTCCTGATGCACCACAAGGGAAAATACCAAATCCATGGTTCACATAGTAGGTATCCAGTCCTGACTGCAAAAGCTGTTCTTTTGTCAATCCCTGTGTCAACTGATGCACAATAGTACCCATCATTTCCACATGGGCAAGCTCTTCTGTAGCAATATCATTCAAAGTTGCCTGTGCTTGTGGAGATACCATGGTAAACTTCTGACTGAGATACCGTAATGCAGCACCAATTTCCCCATCACCACCACCATACTGCTCTATCATAATCTGTGCCAGACGTGCATCCGGCTGTGTAATTTTCACAGGGAACTCCAGCTTCTTTTCATAAATCCACATTTATTTGCACTCCTTTCCCGCAAGAGAATAGTTAAATTCTTTCTGCCAAGGCCAAGGCTCATTTTTCCACTGCCAGCTATTTGTATCTACGGCATAGCTGCGGAAGGAGCAAAGAGGACCAAATTCTGCTTCATATTTTGCACGAACCGCATCGGCTGCCGCAATCACTTTATCATAAGCCGCAATAGCTTCGGATTCGGTTGGATGCGTATTCAAGTACAGCCCCATGTCTACTGCAATAAAATCTAACGCTGTCAATTTATCTAAAAGTTCTTCTCGGTTCATTTTCTCTCCCTCCTTCCATTCCAGCGGATATGCGTTCCGGATTTATAGGGCATAGACAGTGCAGAAAAGGCAGTGCCACATATAAGACTCTGTTCCGGTGCAGAAGGAATCTCATATGGCTCTATGGGAACCATTGCCTGTGCCAATCCAATCTTATCCAGAACACAGGCATTACAGGACTGTTCTTCCGCAGACTGCGGACGTTTTGGATATTTTTCCTCTGAAAACTCCGATTCTGATAAGAATACAGAAGAAATTTCTTTCATAAGGATACCTCCTCTAAACTTTACACTGTATCATATGTAAAGGACAAGAAGCCGGTGCAAGGACAAAAAGAAAAGTTTGATGAAGCTTTTCCACATAAAAAAAGGTATTCCCGGAAGAATACCCCTTTTGTTTATGTGCTACCGCAATTAGTCTTTTCTCATATTAACAGAAGCAATCTGGAATTTATCGTGTACTGCAACCATAGCTACGTCAATATCTTTTTCTGCAATCAGAACTGTAATCTTAATTTCAGATGTAGAAATCATCTGAATGTTTACACCGGAATCATACATTGCTTCAAAGAACAAGGCTGCAACGCCGGGATTTGTTGCCATACCGGCACCCACTACAGACAGCTTCGCCACATTGTCATCATGTACGATTTCCTGTGCTGTCAGTCTTTCTTTATTATCCTCCAAGGCTTTTAACGCAATATCCAAATCATCTGCCCCAATGGTGAAGGAAATATCCTGCAAACCATTATGTCCAGTAGATTGCAAAATAATATCCACACTGACTTTTTCTCTTGCCATGAGGTCAAAAACCTCAAATGCCTTTCCAGGCTCATCCTTTACACCCAGAACAGAGATGCGGGATACCTTCTTATCTGCCGCAACACCACTGATTAACATTCTTTCCATTTTAGAATCCTCCTTCACTACTGTCCCCGGTGCTCCTGTAATACTGGAACGCACCACTAGCTTTACATTATATTTTTTTGCCACTTCCACAGAGCGACAATGCAATACCTTTGCACCCAAAGAAGCCAGCTCCAACATTTCATCATAGCTGATTTCGTCCAGCTTTCTTGCATCCTTCACCACACGGGGATCGGCAGTATATACGCCGTCTACATCTGTATAGATTTCACAAAGGTCTGCATTCAGTGCCGCAGCCAAAGCTACCGCAGAGGTATCAGAGCCACCTCTGCCCAATGTTGTAATATCGCCCAGTACATTTACCCCTTGGAAGCCTGTTACCAGTACGATATTGCCTCTTTCCAATTCATTGTCAATACGTTCTCTGTTGATTTTACGAACTCTTGCATTGCTGTATGTTTTTGTGGTTTCAATCCCTACCTGCATCCCATTTAAAGATACCGCTTTTCCGCCCAATGCGTGGATTGCCATTGCCATCAGTGCAACAGACTGCTGTTCCCCTGTGGAAAGGAGCATATCCATTTCTCTGCGGCTTGCCTTGGGATTGATTTCCTTTGCTTTTGCAATCAAACCATCTGTTGTTTTGCCCTGTGCAGATAATACAACAACAACCTGATTTCCTTCTTTTTGCAGTTCCAAAATCTGCTTTGCAACACGAAATACTCTCTCTGCATCTGCAACAGAACTGCCACCATATTTCCTTACAACTAACATCTTCTTTTCCTCCCCTTATTCATTGACTGCCGTTACACCCTCTATATCAGGCTTCAAAAGAGTCATTTCCCAATGATTGGGTAATTCTTCAAAATACACATTCATCTGTTCTTGAAATTCTTTTGCATTTTTTTCGGTGGTTATGGCCATCAGTGTAGAGCCTGCACCGCTTAGATAACAAGCCAAGGCTCCATTTTCCTTTGCCTTCACAAAAATTTCTTCCATATTGGGAATCAATGTTTTACGATAGGGCTGATGAATTTTATCTTCCATTGCCATCTCCAGATTTTCGTATTTTCCCTCTGCCAAAGATGCTACCAACAGTGCCCCACGGGACACATTGTAAACCACGTCGGCTCTTGTGTAGGAGTTTGGCAAAACGCTTCTTGATTTTTCTGTGGAAACAGGAAAATCAGGTACCATTATAGCAAAAACCAAGTCATCTGGCAATTTCATACACATATGTCTTAGCTTATCATTATCCATTGCCCCCACAACCATGCTGCCAAAAATAGCAGGAGCCGCATTATCAGGATGTCCCTCCAATTTTGCTGCCATCTGTGCCAGTTCTTCTTTATCACAAGGTCTGCCGGCAAGCTCATTTGCCGCCATCAAACCACCCACAATGCAAGCTGCACTGCTGCCCAGTCCACGCACCATGGGAATAAAATCCTCTTGTATCAAATGCACCCCCGGAACAGAAAGCCCTTTTTCTTTATAAAAATAGCACATGGTTTCATATATCAGGTTACTTTCATCTGTCGGTATGGGAATGGGCTGCTTTCGTTTAATCTCAATCTGAAGTCCGGAAGGAAGCTCCTCTACCCAAATATGATTGTATAATTGCAGTGCAACACCAATGCTGTCAAAACCCGGACCCATATTTGCAGAAGTTGCCGGTACCTTAATATGAATCATCGTAACATCCTCCAATCCTCGAAGCATATCCCAATTCCCCTTTTATAAAATTGGCATTTTGGACATCTTCCTTATTTATCTCTTGTTTATCCCCTATCATAAAATAAGACACGCACCCCGTCATACGGCGGCACGCATCCTAATTTTACAAGACTTTCGTTGTTTTCCTTTATTCTCTCGCAATAATATTGATAGACTGTACACCCTTTAGACGCTCCAAGTGTTCCATAAGCCGCCCAAATTCACCCAACATCTCGTTTGTTTCAATGGTAATGGTAACATTTGCAATACCGTTTATGGGAATCGTTTGATTGATGGTCAGAATATTTGCCCCTTCTGTGGCGATGCTGTTCAGTACCGCAGAAAGCAGTCCCGGTGTATCGTCCAGATTTGCAGATATGGTTACAGTTTTCCCTCTTGTATTTTCATATAAGGGATGCACTGCATCTCTGTACTTATAAAAAGCACTGCGGCTGATACCTACACGATTAACCGCATCCTGCACTGTTTTTTCCTTTCTGCTTTCCAAAAGGTTTTTTACTTCCATCACCTTCAAAAATATCTCGGGCAGTACACTCTTGTCCACGATAAAGAAATTCTTGTCCTCCTTCATGGTCCATTCTCCCTTTCATTGTTTGCCATTTGTATACATTTGTATTCAATACAAGGAATATACCATATTAAATCAAAACTTTCAACCTTGTAAGACAGGTTTTTTGAAAAAAAGTCTTTTTCTGTCTTTTGCACAAAAACACTCCCCATTCTGAAAGTATCATTGGAAATGTTTTTTGGAAATGTTTTTTGGAAATGTTTTTTCTTTTTCTGTTTTTTCTTCCATTCCGTTAAAACTGGACTTTTTCCTTGTATACTGTTAAAATATGAAATAACGCATTTTCTGTTTTGTACAGAAATAAATCGATTTATATATTATATATAAAGGAGCTAAGTCCATGAATCAAGACCAATGTAGTGCACAGCATGAACATTTACTGCATTTATTTACAACCGAATATGAAAAATATGTTTCCCATATGGATACAGATACGCAAAATAGGCTGCGTCAAATTGCCCCTATGGTATTTTCCAAGTGGTATTATACAACGCTTGCTTCTGATACAATTCTTTCCCCTATCAATATCATTTCTTTGGATTTTGATACAGAAAAGAAGGAAAAAATCTACACACTGCGTACAAAGGTTAATGAAAACAAAGAACTTCAATATGAGTTCTCCTTGCTTACCTATTCTATGTTGCATCATCCTATCATCGAGGATATTCACATTATTTTAGACCATTGCGTACCGGACTGTGCCGTAGATAAGAACGGGCAATTCTTCCCGGATAGCAAAAAAAAATTGTTGGAGCATCTTTCTTTGTACGATGAATTCTATTTGGAATATCTCGTGACTCTCTGCCATCAAATGGGATTTTTCCATACAATCCCTTCCATCCATGTGCATAAGATACAGAAAAACGAAACAGCCGATTCCTTCTTTTCACTTTCTTTGGAAAAGCAGCTTCGCATCCTATTGGATGAAGCCTGTTATCTGGCTGCACAGCGGTTTCAGCATATCATGGATTTGGATGCCGGTGTATTGGATGATGGATTTTTCCACGACTTTCTCACCAGTCCACAATCTGTAGATGACATATTTACAGCTTTCTATAAACGCTTGCAGATAGAGGTTCATGCTCTTTGGGAAACACCTCCCGAAGATATGACAGGAGAAGATAAAGCCTTATTATCCTCTCTTCTTTTTGCAGGGATTGTTCTGGATAAGTGGTTTTTGACACCTATGAGTACATTTCTCAGGGTAATTCGTCCCATCTCTTTTATCCCCATGGATTTTTACCGTGTGGTGAATAATTTATCAGGCATAATTCTTATGAAACACAATTTAAGTGCAGAATTGTTTTCTCCTGCATCCTATTATAGCTTGACTGCCATCGGCAAAGCCATCTGTGATGTAGATACGGAAGCGGAAAACAGGCAAGCAATGCCAAGTACCCTGACCTTTGAGCAAATCCTGCAGGTCATCCTGCCGGAAATAGAGTCTGCCCTATACGAAGAACTGCATCGATTGGAAAATGATATCACTGTCCTACAGCTTTTTGTTGTCATGGAAAAGAACAAAGAAATCTGGAAAATCGTTGAAACAAATAAGGATGTTAGCATACATACCTTCTGCCATGACCTCTGCATCTCTTTTGATATAGAAAATATACCGGATTATGTTTTGTCTGTACCTGACCAAAACGGATTCCCTGTGGAATATTCTCCTATAGGCTCCAAAAAATCTATTAACAAAACAAATCATCTGTCCTTGGCAGAACTCCCTCTTTCTACAGAGAAGTCTGCTCGCTTGATTCCCAACGGAGATCCTCGAGATACGCTAATCATTACTGTGAGAGAAGAAAAAAAAGGAGATCCCTATCTCAGCTATCCTCGTATATGTGAGCAAAGTGAAAGGGTAACAGAACGAGAACAAATTGATGAAATATTCTAATTGCATTATCTGGAAAACAAAACAACACAATAAGGAGGCTTGTTTATTATGTCAACAGAAACACTGATTCATCAGCATGGTGGTGATTTGGATGCCATCGAAAGAAAATATGGAATCCCCAAGGAAGAAATACTGGATTTCAGCGGCAACATCAATCCTATGGGATTTCCGAAAAGTGCGGAAAAGCAGCTGGCAGAAAATCTTCATATCATTTCCACCTATCCAGACAAGAATTATACCGCCTTACGGCAGGCAATCGGCAGATATACAGGTGCAGACCCTGCCCATATTGTTGTGGGAAATGGCTCTACAGAGCTGATTGGCACCTTTATCCAGACCGTCAATGCCAAAAAGAGTATCATCATGGGGCCTGCATACAGCGAATACGAAAGAGAAGTCACACTCCATGGTGGTCATTTTGACTACTTCCCTCTGGAAGAAAAGCAAGACTTCCAAATTGATTTGGATAAACTTCTTGCCTCTCTCTCAGAGAATATCGGTATGTTTATTGCCTGCAATCCCAACAACCCTACAGGCTCTGCCCTCACCACAGAACAGCTGCGTCGTATTCTGACTCACTGCAAAAAAATCGGTGCCTCTGTGATGATTGATGAAACCTATATGGAATTTTCCGACAATCTGGATGAAATCTGTGCCATCCCCCTGGTAAAGGAATTTGATAATCTCTTTGTTATCCGTGGTACATCCAAATTCTTTGCAGCACCCGGTATCCGTCTTGGCTATGGCATTTCTTCCAATGAAAACTTCAGAAACCGCCTGAAAACAAACCAAGACCCTTGGAGCGTAAACAGTCTGGCAGCTTTTGCAGGAGAACGGATTTTTGCAGATACTCCCTTTCATAAGGCTGCACAACTTCTCATTTCTTCAGAACGCAAAAAGGCTATGGCAGAGCTTTCCACATGGAAAAATATCAAAGCCTATGCCTCCTCTGCCAATTTCATCCTTTTGAAGCTCCTGACAGACAAAATTACAGCAGCAGAAATTTTTGAAAAACTGATTGCAAAAAAGATGCTCATTCGAGATGCTTCTTCTTTTGCATTTTTGGATTCCACCTTCCTTCGCTTCTGCATTTTAAGACCGGAGCAAAACGCTGCACTTTTGGCAGAGCTGAAAAAATTGGTAGAATAAACGGTAAGAAAAACCACTTATGTACAGGCTTCTCACGGGTATACTATTTTCAAAACAAAATCCTTTTGTTTTGAGGTGATAAAATTGGAAAATGAAATCAGCCGCAAAACTCTTTGCGGCTCTTTATGTCTTTTGCGGCAAAGCCTTGCCAAGTGGGAAAAAGAGAGAAATAAAAACATAGTTTTTCTCAATGGTTCCGCTGTTTTTTCCGCTCTTTGCCCCCTGCCTTGCGGCACAGATACCATAGGCGGTGTACTGGAAAAAATAAAATCCTGTATTCCCCTTGCTTTAACGCAAAAAAGTCTTTCTCTTTTTTTAGATGCCTGTGCAAAACCACAAAAAGAGAAGTCCACTGCATTTTTAGAAAGCTGCAAAACAGATTTTCTCCTGCTGCTTCTTTATGCCCAAAGTCACCAGGAACTTTGGGAGAACATTGCCGCTCTTTGCGAGGAACTGCGGCAAAAATCTACAGACTAAAAACCCCCCCCCTGTTTCATGGAAAAGGAGTGCTTTTATGGACAAAAAACCATATCGTGATTTAAACACCTATTACAGAACTATTTTTAATGGAAAAACAGCCAAAATCTCTCTGGATGGCGGTTTCACCTGTCCCAATCGAGATGGAAGCCTTGGAACGGGGGGCTGCATTTTTTGCAGTGCTGGAGGCTCTGGAGATTTTGCAGAAAGTGCATCCCTTTCCATTCCCCAGCAGATTGCAAGAGGAAAGAGGCAAACGGCAGAAAAATGGGAAAATCCCCATTACATTGCCTATTTTCAAGCCTTTACCAATACATATGCCCCTGTTTCTGTATTGCGTCAGAAATATGAGGAAGCACTGGCACAACCGCATATAGAAGGACTGTCTATTGCAACACGCCCTGACTGTCTGCCCTTTGATGTATTGGAGCTTTTAGGAGAGCTTGCACAAAAAACACATCTTTGGGTGGAGCTTGGTCTGCAAACTGCCAAGGAAGAAACGGCAAAATTCATTGTACGAGGATACTCCAACCCTGTATTTGAAAGAGCCGTAGGGGAGCTTCATAAACGGAAAATCCCCGTTGTTGTCCATTTGATACTGGGACTTCCTCATGAAACAGAATGGGATATGATGGCATCCATTGATTATTTAAACCATCTGCCCATTCATGGAGTCAAGCTGCAGCTCCTTCATGTTTTGCAGCATACCCCCTTGGCAAAGCTCTATGAAAGAGGTTCCTATACGCCGCTTTCCAAAGAAGTCTATGTGGATTTGGTATGCAAATGTATTGCCCGTCTGCGTTCGGATATTGTAGTCCATCGCCTTACAGGGGATGGCGACAGGAACCTCCTTTTGGCACCCTTATGGAGCCTTGATAAGCGGAATGTACTCAATACCATTCACAGAGAGCTTCGTTTACGCAATATCAAACAGGGAGATGACTTCCAAGGGACAGATGCACCACATTCCTTTTAAAAGGATGGAGAATGCTTTGTTTGCAAAGACTTGTTCTCGTGGGGGATTCTCTAAAGTCTGCTATTTCTCAAACAAATTATGCCATATATCCACAACAAAAAAGAAAAACAGACAAATTCAGAAAAAGTCCTGTCTTCTTCTATCAAAAATCTTGTAATCAGACTATAATTTATGGTATGATTGAGTGTAACATAAAACAAATGAAAGGAGGATTTTTCCATGGCTGAATCCATTCGCCAGTTAGCAGAGCATAAACTGATTATTTTATATCTTCTGCAAAAAATGGGCATTGCACTATCCAATAGCGAAATTTGTCAGTTCCTTTTGGAAAAAAATTATATGGATTACTTTTCTGTGCAACAGTATCTGGCAGAACTGGTAGAAGCTGGCTGGCTGGAAAAATCCAGAGAGCAGAATAATACACGATATACCATTACAGATGAGGGAGAGGAAACAGTAAATTATTTTCTGAATCATATTTCAGAGGACGCAAAAGTAGAAATCAATACCTATGTAAAAGAAAACAATCGTCGTATCCGTGCAGAATATGCTGTTACAGCCAACTATTTTCCTGAGGCAAATGATGATTTTCTTGTAAAATGCGGACTGAATGACGATGATGGCAATACCCTTATGGAAATCAGCGTATCTGTGGCATCAAAACAACAGGCTCTCTCTATCTGCCGAAATTGGCGAAAAAATGTCAGCCGTCTTTATGGGAATATCCTGACTTCCCTTGTAAAAAATACAGAAGCCGAAAACAGCAATTTTAAAGCCCGGCAGGAAAAATTCCCCCTGCATAATAAAAATCAATACTAGGTCGTATCTGAAAACTCCCTTGTACAGGATTTTTTTCATAGAGCAAATGACGCAAGGTCTAACAACGCAGCGATGTAAGAAATATACCTGCGGCTTTAGACAAAGCGTGCTGTCAGCATATAAAAAATAATCTCCAAGGTTTTGTTTGCATATGCGACCTAGAATTGCATACTGATTCACCGCCCCAAAGTACCAATCACACAGGGCATACAGACTATAGCTCCTGTCACTGCTTTTCTCTGAAAGGAAACCCTTTCAGAGTCTTTTTGTCATCTGTTTTTATATGCTCTCTTTGTATGATTTTTACATTATGGTGTCAGAACTATCTGAAAAGGAGACTTGATACAATGAATACAAATACCACAGACAGCAGACATAAAGAGCACCGAATAGAAATAATAGAAAAACGCATTTTGTGGATTTCCTTTGGTGCAGGACTGCTTTTTGCCATTATAGAATTTTTCATTTCCATTTACACCCATTCCCAATCCGTGCTAATGGATGCTGCCTATGATGCAACAGAGCTTATTGTCATCATATTCACATTATTTTTAACCCCTTTGTTTCATAAACCCATTTCCGAAAGGCATCCCTATGGCTATTTACAGGTCGAATCCATATTTGTTATGGCAAAAGGATTTATGATGCTTTCTGTCACAACAGGACTTTCTGTAAACAGTATTGAAATGGCACTATCTGGTGGGAATCCTGTAGATGGTATTCAAATTTCATTCTTTCAGCTTATTTTGGGTATTGCCAGCCTTTTTATCTATCTTTTCATGTGGTATATGAACCGTTCCATTTCCTCTCCAACTGTAAAAGCGGAGCTTTTGGGATGGAAATTGGATATTGGCTATAGTATTGGCATGGCATTGGCATTTTTCGCTTCCACTTTCCTGAATCAAACACCCTTTGCCTTTATTTCTCCATATTTTGACCAAATTGTAGCTGTTGTCATTATATTGTTTATGCTTCCGGAAAATTTAAAGCTGCTTTGGCGTGCCTTACAGGACATATTTCTATTTTCTCCCGAAAAAAAGATTACAGAAGAAGTCAAATCCATTTGCAAAGAAATTTTACAGAGCTATGATTTTGAGCCTGTTTTTTATGATATTACACGCACAGGACGGCGGCTATGGGTATCTGTTTATTGCAAAGTCAAAGAAGACTATCTTTCCCTGCAAAAACTGCAGCAGGCCTCGCACCATATGCGAGGTACTCTGAAAAACAAATTTGATAATTGTTTCAGTGAAATCATTATTGCATCTGAAGAATTAGAAACCTTATTAGGGCATATCTGAAAACTCCATGGAGTATCTTTTTCCATATACCCACATCACGCTTTAGCTGCAATTTCCTCTTGATAAAAGAAGCATAAAATAAGCGATACATGAAAACCATGTATCGCTTTAGCTTCTCCATAAACCTATTCTTTTATCCTCCAAGACTGCAGAACATTTTGAAAACAAAGGATTCCGGTGCATCTGCTGCACAAATATCAGCTGTCAATCGGAAATAGCTGCCCATCCTAATCTTAACGATGCTAGTTTTCCAAATGGACTCTGCAAAGAGAAGTGATATTTTGATATTTTTATGGGGGAAAACAGGGTAGCTTGCCAAAGGCATTTCATGCTCATGGATGCCATCTGTTCATACATCGTCAGCCAAAACTACCGTACTTTCCTCCTTGTAGTTTATTTCTTAGTGGTGTTCGCCACATTCATGAGCGTGTTCATGTTCATGGCAAACAGAACCTGTGGAGTGCAATTCCCCTCTCAAATATGCTTCTACAGCCTGACGGGCATCCCCTTCTGCACCTGTCACCACTTCTACATTTCTTTCGTTGAAAATATCTACAGCACCGCCGCCCATGCCGCCTGCAATAATAACTTCTACGCCTTTGTCCGCCAAGAAATTAGGCAGGAAACCGGGCTTATGTCCAGGGTTGGGTACATTGGTTTCTGCTGTAATGTTACCATTCTCTGCATCGTAAATATAGAAGTTTTCACAATGTCCAAAATGAGGCCAAATTTGATTTCCGTTACAAGCAACTGCAATTTTCATAATAATCTCTCCTTCTTATGTTACACACTATCTACTTCTATTCTAATCCTTTTCCACTATCATTATGCCTGCATCCTATTGCAATCCCATGAGCTGCATAGTATTGTCATAAACGGCTTTCAGGGCAGAACGTGCAGGACAATCTATATCTGCAATACTCTTACCTTGGTTCATAGCAATAGATGCTTGTTTATCATAAGGAATCCGCCCTACAAAGGGTATCTCCTGTGCAGCACAAAACTCCTCAATGATTTTTGTCTTTTCTTCACTTACATTGTATTTATTTACACAAACGGCTGCTTTTGTCTGGAACATTCCTGCTGTTTTCAAAATACGCTCCATGTCACTGATGCCTGAAACAGAAGGCTCCGCTACAATTAAGACAAAATCCACACCGCTCATGGAAGCGATAACCGGACATCCAATCCCCGGAGAACCATCAATGATTGCAAGCTCCGTTTCTGGTGCTGCATCAAACAAAGCATTTTTCACCGCTGTAACCAGTTTTCCGGAATTTCCTCGTCCCATTTTCAAGCTTGCTGTTGAAAACACAGTTTCCCCTTGATATAACTCCTTCTGTCCTGCAATATCATCTACCATTTCAATGGCTTTCGCAGGACAGACATAGGCACAAACACCGCATCCTTCACAGCCATACTCAGAAATTTGATATTTATTCTCCTTTTTCTCCACTGCACCATATCGGCAAACCGCATCGCATTTGCCACAGCCGACACAGGTATCCCAATGAATCATTGCCTTTTGTGAACCATAGTGTTCGCTTTTTTGCGGCTCCTGTGCCAACGATGCAACCATATGCAGGTTTGGAGCATCTACATCGCAGTCTGCAAAGGCATGGGCATTGGAAAAACGGATAAAAGCAGCGGCTGTGGTGGTTTTTCCCGTACCGCCCTTCCCGCTAAGAATCAGCAGTTTTTTCATGCTTCTACCCCCTTTTTTACTGTATCCAGTAATGCCCTAAAGGCTTTCCTTGTTTCTGCATCCCTTTCCGAAGCGATTTCGCCATTTGCCCCCATCTGTGCCAAATCCTCCCGAAAAGGAATACGCATCAAAATTTCTATACCCTCTGCCTTGCAAAAGTCCTCCAAAGGTTCATAAGGTATATCCTCTTTATTGATGACAATACCGCAAGGTTTTCCCAAAAGATGCACCAGCTCATAAACCATCTTGAAGTTATGAAATCCAAATGCTGTAGGCTCTGCAACCAGTACACAGTAGTCTGACTCGCTCACACATTCCATGACAGAGCATCCACTGCCAGGTGGACAGTCAATTATTACATTCTCTCCTTGCATCCCTGCATCCAAAGCCGCTTGAATCACAGGTACTGCAGACACTTCACCCATCTTCATTTCTCCTGTCACAACACGGACTTTTTCATGTTGTCCCACGGAAACCGTGCCTACCGTATGTTTTTCCTCATATATCGCCCCAGAGGGACAGACCAAAGCACATCCCCCACAGGAATGACAAACCTCAGAAAAAAGCATAGGTTTTTGTTTGATAAACACAAGGGCATTAAAGCGGCAAAAATCCACGCATTTTCTGCATCCGGTACAGCGTTCTGCATCAAATGCGGGTATCCTTGTAAACACCTCCTGATTTGTGACACCCTGCGGCTTCAAAAACAGTCTGCCATTGGGTTCCTCTACATCACAGTCAATATAGGAGGCAGCTTTTGCAGCAACGGATAAATTTACAGAAACAAAGGTTTTTCCGGTTCCGCCCTTGCCGCTTAATACTGCAATTTTCATACTTTTCCGTGAAAGCCGGCATGGAAATGGTCAAGAATGTCCAGCTTTCCCTCCTGCAACAGCTTTATATTTTCTTCTGCATCTGTACCTTGTGCTTTATATATTTTCATATCCGCTGCCAGCAATACCTCTGCTGCATTTTCTCCACAACGAACTGTAATGAGTACATCCGGTTCATGGTCTACTACAAACTGTGCAGATTTCAAACCTGCACCGCCTTCTGCATCCGCTGCGGGATTTATGTCCACTTCACTTTTCCCTGTTTCTGTATCACAAAACAGGAAATACGGTGTTCTGCCAAAAGAAACACACACATCTTTTTTGTTATCATCTACAGGAATTGCAATTTTCATTTGATTGTCCTCCTTCTGTAGTCTTTCCATACTTTCAAGCTACATCCATTGTATAAATTTTATTACAAAATCTGCAAGCTTTTTTCTTTCCTATTCCTCGTTTCCGAAGAAGATTTATGGCATATGTCATTTATAATTCTTATTATACTAATTTTTCGTCATATGTCAATAACTTTTAGATTTTTTCCCAACAAAAAAGAATGACGGAAAATAACTTCTGTCATTCTGATTGAAGCTGCATAAAGAAGAAAACCCCTGACTACAAATAAAATCCTCGATTTCAGGTTTCATGGAGCAAGAAACCTATGCCACAGTCCCTCATTATAAAAAGAAGAATCCAAACCCATAAAGAGTTGAGATTCTTCTTTTTCAACCTGCGGATAACAGGACTTGAACCTGCACGGTTGCCCGCTGGAACCTAAATCCAGTGCGTCTGCCAATTCCGCCATATCCGCATACAACATATTATAAAAAAGGACGCCACCTTGCTGCGACATCCTTATCGTCTTGTGGAACTTCCACAAAAGACGAACCAGGAGGGATTCGAACCCCCGACCCACGGCTTAGAAGGCCGTTGCTCTAT
>SAMEA104404100__coassemble_1680_pt1 | contig 19119 bp, 14 predicted proteins | sample SAMEA104404100__metabat2_low_PE_071 | metagenome-assembled genome bin SAMEA104404100 (sample SAMEA104404100) | Balaenoptera acutorostrata
CACCGGGAATCCCTCTTTTTCCAGCAAATCTGCAGCCAGCCTTCTCCCCACTTCGCCTAAATCACCTGTCACAATCACATCATAGTCCTCTGCCGTTCTCCCTGTATCCCGTAAATGGGCGGCAATGAGAGCTGCCGCTGCAGGAGCCATTGCAGCCCCCATGTTGTTCACGTCTGTAATTCCCATATCTACAATTTTTCCTGTCGTAATTTCCCGCACAACAGGGCCTTTCCCGTTTTTGGACAGCACCAAAGCACCATCTCCCGTTACCGTACGGGATGCCAAAGGAGTACGCTGTATTCCCAAAGGAAGGGGAAAACGAAATTGCTTTTCCGCTGTACAAAAATGACTGGATGCACCTACCAAAACATTGGTGGCATAACCACCATCAATGAGCATAGAACCAAGGCTCATGGCTTCTCCCATCGTGGAGCAAGCCCCAAAAAGCCCAAAAAATGGAATGGAAAAATCCTTAACGCCAAAGGTTGTTCCCGTACATTGATTCAGCAAATCCCCTCCCAGAACATAGTCTATATTTTGCATACTACACCCTGCTTTTTTTACGGCAAGCCGCATATTTTCCTGCACAAAACGGCTTTCTGCCTTCTCCCAGCTATCCTCCCCAAACATAGCATCCTTTACCACGCAATCAAAAAAGCTGCCCAAAGGTCCCTGACCTTCCGTGACTCCCACTGTAGAAGCCACACCACGAATGATTACAGGTTCTTTCAGCCGTACTGTTTGTTTTCCAAGCTTTTTGTCCATATTCTCCTCACCTTCCTGCAAAATAATAAACCAAGCCTACAACCATAGAAGTCAAGGTACCATATACAACAACAGGGCCTGCAAGAACAAACATCTTTGCAGCCATGCCCAAAATCATACCCTCTTTTTTAAATTCAATCGCAGGAGACACCACGGAATTGGCAAAGCCTGTAATAGGTACTTCTGTTCCTGCACCACAATATTTTCCAAGTCTTCCATAAATACCAAAGGATGTCAAAATCGCTGAAATGCCAATAAGCGTCATCGCTACCAAAAGCAGTCCTTCCTCCTCTGTAAATCCCCATCTGCTGTATAGCCGAAAAAAACCCTCTCCTATGGAACAAATAAGTCCACCGGAAAAAAATGCAAAAATACAGTTTTTTCCTATTGGACTTTTTGGAGAAGCCTTTTCCACCATTTGTGCATAGACCTTTTGTGCTTTTTGATTTGTTTCCATAAATGCCCCACACCTTTCTTTCCGTTTTCTAGGGCGTATCCGAAAGCTCCTTGTACAGGATTTTTCATAGAGCAAATCACACAAAGTATAAAAACGCAGCTGCATAGGAAATGCACCTTGCGGATTTTAGACAAAGGGTGATACAAATATATGGAAAAAACAATCCATGGAGTTTTCAAATATACCTAGCTTTAGTATGCACACTTTTTTTCGTTTTTTGCACAATAAAAAAAACAGCTCTATCCAAAAGAGCTGTTTAAAATTTTATTTTTAGCAAGGCTTGGGCGTATCTGAAAGTTCCCCTGTGCCAATATACAAAAAAGACAATCCATAGATTTTCAGGCATACCCAAGTCTGTCTTTTTCTTCTGCTACTTTCAATTTTCTATAGTGAAGTAGTTTTTCCATACATTTTCTATGCACAATGATACTGACAACAGAGCTAACAATATCCGTCACTGCTTCCGCATAGAAAATATTCTCAACACCAAACATCGGCGGAAACAGGAACATACAAAGGAAATAAAAGCCTTTGCGGAACATAGAAAGAGAAATGGCATATTTTATGGCAGAAAGTGCCGTAAAACCATCTACAATGGTATATTGCAATGCCAGCGGAATAATCATCCACACCATAGCTTTAATGGCCTTAATAGATAAATTGATGTAAAAAGCATCCTCTGTAAACAAGCGGACAAAAAGCGGTGACACAGTATGGGCTGCAATCATCATAATCACCGTAAAAATGACGCAGAGCATCGCTGTATATTTCTGTCCTGAGCGGATACGTTCCAGCTGACAAGCCCCATAGTTGAAGCTGAGAATGGGCTGCGTGGAGCCGGTAATCCCTGCCATAGGCAATGTAATCAGCAAAAAGAAACTCTGGGCAATGGTATTACAGGTCACAAGCTGATCGCCATATCCCGGGCCACCATAAAACTGTAATACCATGTTCATGGCAATTATCAAACCACTGTCCAAAGCAATAATCAAAAACGGGGAAAATCCTGTCAGCATAACACGGAGCATAAGCATCCTGTCATATCCCCCAAATGTAATCCGAACAGGCGGTCTTCCGCTAAAAAGAAAAAGAAGCACAAATGTACAGGAAAGCATTTGAGAAAGCACCGTTGCCACTGCCGCCCCTGCTACGCCCATATCCAAAATAAAAATAAAAACAGGGTCCAGCAGCATATTAGCGATGGCACCTACCAAAACAGACATCATGCCCATACGGGAATACCCCTGACAAATAATAAAGGTATTCATACCCATGGCAAGAATAGCAAAAACACTACCTGCCACATAAATAGACATATAGGTATTGGCATAGGGAAATGTCACCTGACTGGCACCAAAAAACAGAAGCAACGGTTTTTTAAACAAAAAAACAAGAATTGTGATTATAACAGCCATTATAATCAACAACAAAAAACAGTTTGCCAATATTCTTCTGGCTTCCTCTCTTTTATTTTCTCCCATTTTAATGCTCATGAGAGGAGAACCGCCAATGCCAATCCAAATCGAAAAGGAGGAAATCAGCGTAACAATTGGCCCGCATATTCCTACACCAGCCAAGGCCGTTTCCCCAATTTCAGGTATATTTCCAATAAAAATACGGTCTACAATGCTGTATAATACATTGATAAACTGTGCAAGCATGGCAGGAATTGCCAGACGCAATACAAGACCACCCATGCTGTCTGCCCCTAAGTTATTCTCTCTACGCATATCCTTTCCCCCTTACCGATTCCTCTATATTTCCATATACATTTCTGCATATGAAGCAATTCGCTGAAATCGTCCTTAAAATACCACAGTCCCTTCTTTTCGTCAACATCTTCCAATAAAATTTTCGAAAAATCTTGCTTATATAAGTCATTTTTCTGGAAAAATACGCTTTTCTTTCTGCCTTGCAAAAAAGATTGTCCTTTCTCCTTGCACAATTACTACTTTTCTGCTATGATATTATACAAAATATGATGATACGAAATAAAAATTGCCTTCGTATCCTTTGTCAAAACGGTAAGGAGATGTATGTGAAATGTCTATTGAAAAAGTAAGAACTTATTTAAAAGAAATGGATTGTCCAAAGGAAATATTGGAATTTGAAACCTCAAGTGCAACAGTAGATCTTGCCGCAAAAGCAGTTGGTGTCATCCCTGCTCGCATTACCAAAACCCTCTGTCTGATGTCAAAGGATGGCCCTATTGTCATTTCAACTGCCGGCGATACCAAAATTGATAACCATAAATTTAAAGCAGCCTTTGGTATGAAGGCAAAAATGCTTTCTCCAGAAGAAACGCTAGCTGCAACAGGACACGCTGTAGGTGGTGTATGTCCCTTTGCACTGCCAAGTGATACCAAAGCCTATGCAGATATATCCATGAAGCGTTTTGACACTGTATTCCCTGCTGCCGGCAGCAGCAATTCTGCCATCGAAATGACTTGTGATGAATTGTATCATTATGGTAAATGTACAACGTGGATTGATGTTTGCAAAGGTTGGGAGCAGGAATAACCTGCGTCACTGCCACACTTATTTCAAACAGCATTGACAAGACCAAGCCTATAATTTGGAAAAATAAGGAGTTTTATATGAAAATATCTACAAAAGGACGTTATGGGGTTCGCCTGATGCTTAGTCTGGCACTGCATTATGAGAAAGGAACATTGGCTTTAAAGGCCATCGCAAAGGAACAGGGGATTTCCGAAAAATATTTGGAGCAAATTGTAAATCCCCTTACAAAATGCGGTCTGGTACAAAGCTATCGGGGAGCTCAGGGAGGATATATTCTCACAAGACCCCCTGAAGAAATTACAATCGGGGAAGTTCTTCGTCTTTTAGAGGGCCCTCTTTCTCCTGTAGACTGCGTGGATAACCCCACCTGCCCCAATTCGGACAGCTGTGTTTCGCTTTCCATCTGGAGAAAAATGAAGGATGCACTGGATGATGTTGTAGACAACATCACCCTTGCAGATTTGGCTGAGGAGCATCAAATGAAACAAAAGCGTTAAATTTCTTTTGCACTGAAAAAGGAGCTGTACAAAAAGCACCCAGTGCCTGTACGCTCCATAAATCATCTACAAAAGCCATAAAATACAGCTGAAAATCCACGGGCTCTGCATTTTCTGCTGTGTTTTATGGCTATCTTTTTATGCACTGTGTATTTTCTCGTGCTTTTTTATACGCTGCTTTTATGACATGACAAGCCGCACTTCCGTTTCAGGGAAATAATGGGCTAATATTTCTTCTGTATTCTTTCCTTCTTCTGCCATTCCTTTTGCCCCATACTGGCTCATGCCAACGCCATGACCATTGCCGCCACCATAAAGTGCCACTCCTGTCAATGCACCTTCTGCATTTCGCATTTCTTTGATTGCAAAAAATCCACTGGGAAGAATGGCTGTTTCTGTCAGGGATTCCCCATCCTTTCTTTGAAGGTAAATAGGTTCTCCTTTAGTCATTCTCTTGGGGGACAGTACTTTTCGGATAGCATACTCCCCTTTCACACGCACAGATATTTTTTCATAGTCCAGCTGCAATATTTTGATAACACCGCCTTTTCCTCGTTCCACCACAGAAATCCCTTTTAGCTTGCCCGCATTCTCTACTGCACCCTTTTCCCAAGTACCCTTCTCCTGCTGTACCTCCACTTGATGCGGGACTGTCTGTACAGCCTCTATCAATTTTTTCTCTGTAATTTCCCCAAGCTGCCCGGCACCAAAATATACCTTCCATCTATTCCAAGGGGAAGTCTTATCGTATCCCCCTATTTCTTTATTCTGCCAGAAGGCAAGCCAGTCCTCCTCTGACTGGGGTTCTTTTTCCCCAATCCCATGCACGCCTCCCTCCAAATATACCTTGTTCTTTTCCCCAAAGCTGCCATCCTTTAGCCAGACATCCTTTGCCGATGTGCCAAAGCCACAGGAGGTTGAGTAGAAATAGGTGCTGACCACTTCGTTTGCATGAGTCACACAATACCCCTTTGTTGCATCCACTGCCTGATTGGACAAAGGGTCTGTGTCCGCACCCAAATATACTTGACTTGCCACTGTGTCATCCAAATGTGCTCCATATCCGCAATAGGCATTGGCATAAATGCCATTATATGTGTAGCTTCTGGCTGTAATTGCCTGTGCCTGCAGGGGAATTTCCCCAAAGCTTACTGGCATTTCATGAGGAATAACGCCTTTCAGATAGGTTTCCAGAGGCAATTCATTGATAACAGAAACTCCATCCTGCCTTCTCTCCAATTCCAAAATACCATAATAGCTGCGTGTTGTGCCATCGGTAAATGTCACCTCTATGGGCATCTCCTTTTCCGCCTTTGCTGTCACAATGCCGTTATCAAACCAAGGCATATCCCATGTTAATGCTGCAACATTGGAAAAAGTTTTTTCTGCCAGACCGCTTTTTAATCGAAAGCCTTCTTCTGCAGACAGGGTTATTTTTTTCTGTCCTGCACCGCCTACCAGTATTCTTACAGCTTTTGGCTGCTGCCTTTTTGTTATGACAGCACCACAAACCTTCCCTTCCTTTTTGTAATACCTTGCATCATCCATACCGCAAATCAAAGCAGATACAGTCTTTACATCATATCTTCCCTTTGTAACATCATAAATGCGGAAATCCTCTGCCCAAGGCAAAAGTCCCTGCTTCTGCAAATAGATTTCCTGCCCATTGACACGTTTCACTGTTTCTTGTCCCATTTCCTCTGCAGGACGCACTTCTGTAATATCTCCCTCTGCAAAGGATACATCGCAGATACCGGATACATCCAAACCGTCATAAGCATAAGACAAGGTATCTGCCCCCGTTTCCAAGAAAATCTGTCCCGCCTCCTGATGACAGTAAATATTCTCCACAGTCGGGGCAGTATCGTCTACAGAAAGGAGTGCTAAAATTTCCCCATCCTTTGCCCAAAAAGAAATTTCTTCTCCACCATAAGGTGCAAGTACCACTCCTTTTGCACCATAGCTACCTTTATCAAAAACCCCTGTTTCCTCCTGTAATTTCAAAAGGACACCTGTTTTCTTTTGGATACCATACCCATCTAAGCCTTCTTCGCCAACTCTTGCTTCCAAAGCCGTTTCCAAAAGCTGTACCCACAAGCTATAGGAAACAGGCATATTTTTATTTTCCTCTGTCAGCACAATCTTACTTTCAAAATCAGGGGCAAGCCTGTCCATTAAGAATTGCGTCTGTGTCAATGTCAGATCATCCTTTGGATGAAACCCGCCGTCCTCGTCACCGGACAGCATCCCCATGACCACAGCACCGTTAATATAGGGATATGCCCATTGGGATTCTTCCACATCCGGAAAATCGATTTCCTTGTCCATCTCCTCCAACTCTTTCGGTGTATAAAAAGCCAATGCCATCATTTTTGCTGCCAATTCTCTGGAAACAGCCTCCTCATCACCAATTCTGCCTGCTACTCCTTTTTTCATCATATCCTGCTCTGCTCCGCATCCGCAGAACACGAGGCACATTGCTGTGCATATTGTGCATAAGAAAAAAAATATCTTCCGCAAATCCTTCTCACTCCTTTTGTACATTTTTACCTTGGAAAGCTTTTCCTGTCTTTGTACAAGTCTATGCAAGCGAAAACATTTTAGAAGATATTTTTTCGTCTGTATGTTGTTGAGCAAAAGAAAAACCCCTCGCAAAACGAGGGGGTATTTTCCGGCGGAATCCCGAAATGTCGTTCTCACCTTTTGACACCTAGCCTTAGCCAGGTGGGCAACCGCAGCCTAAGAGTCTGCCTTCCTCCGCCCAAAGGGAATTATGAAGAGGCCTGACATATCCTTTGCTTATAGGAATCCCTTTTCAGTCATGTAGGTTCAATAATGATGAGCTATCGAACACTTCAGGATATTTCCTTGCACTTATTATACTACGCTTTTTTACATACTTCAATACAAAACTGCAGGATTCTGAAATTTTTTTATTTTTTTGATTGCAATTCTGCTCCAAAAAGCCATAAAGTGCCGCCAACAATGGCAATATCCGCCAAATTAAAAATAGGTGCTTTTTTAAATTTTATATACAGAAAGTCTGTGACAGCTCCTTTCCAAAGCCGTTCCAGAAGATTTCCAAGGGCACCGCCCAAAAGAACGGCTGTCGGCATGGCACGACTGTCACGCCTCTTTATGAAATATATCAAACTCCCCATACAGCAGGCTGTAATAAGTCCTGCGGTTTTTAAAACCATTTTCGGATTTCCTTCACCTAAATTATATGCCATTCCACTGTTTTTTATGTGGCAAAAATAAAATTTATTTGGGATAATCTCCTTTTTCTCCTGTAAGAGTAAATATTTGACTGCCCATTTTTTTGTAAAAAGGTCAAGTCCCAATACACCTATAACTGTACCGAAATATTTCATCCTTCCGCCTCCTTTTTTTCAGTTTACTATGAACAGGTTTTCCCTGTCAAATTCTCTTTTTCGATATGTTGGAGGGACTTCCTTCTTTCTCCAAAAGAAATTTGTCTTTTATGTGAAAACAGCTTGCTATTTCTCCTGAAAAGGTATTATAATTTATCTATATGACTATTCTCGAAGGAAGAAAGAGGTGTTTGAAATGGCATTGGTAACAACAAAAAAAATGTTTGAAAAAGCATTTGCCGGCGGGTATGCCATCGGTGCATTTAATATCAATAACATGGAAATCGTACAGGGGGTTGTAGCTGCGGCAAAGGCACAGAACTCTGCTGTTATTTTGCAGGTATCCAAAAGTGCATTAAAATATGCACACCCCAAATACTTAAAGGCCATGGTAGATGCAGCCATCGAAGAAACAGGTCTGGATATTGCACTCCACTTGGATCATGGCTCTGATTTTGCAGTATGCAAAGACTGCATCGAATATGGCTTCACATCCGTTATGTTTGATGGTTCCCATTTGGATTATGAAGAAAATGTAGCAAAAACAAAGGAAATCGTAGACTATGCCCACGCAAGAGGCGTTGTTGTGGAGGCAGAACTTGGCAAGCTGGCAGGCGTAGAAGATGAAGTCAATGTAGACGCAGCAAACGCCACCTACACTGATCCCCAGCAGGCAGTGGATTTTGTAAAACGCACAGGCGTAGATTCCCTTGCCATTGCCATTGGCACAAGCCACGGTGCCTATAAGTTCAAAGGCGAGGCAAAGCTGGATTTCGCTCGTTTGGAAACCATTACAGAAAAACTGGAAGCAGCCGGACTTCACAACTATCCCATTGTGCTTCATGGGGCATCCTCTGTTGACCAGAAATGCGTTGCTATGTGCAATGAATATGGCGGAAAAATTGATGGTGCAAAGGGGATTCCTGCAGAAATGCTCCGCAAAGCCTCCTCTATGGCAGTATGTAAAATCAATATGGACACAGACCTCCGCCTTGCTATGACAGCGGCAATCCGGAAAGCCTTTGGGGATAAGCCCGATGCTTTTGACCCTCGTGGCTATCTGGGTGCAGGTAGAGATTTGATTCAAGAACTGGTAGAGGACAAAATTAAAAATGTAATTGGTTCTACCGACTCCATGAAGGAATAAGGCAAAAAAGGGGCTGTAAATAAACTTCCCTTAAAAAAGTAAAGAAATCGCTGCGGTCTAACGACTCCAGCGATTTTTTTGGTATAATGAATGTATGCTAAAAACCAAATATACCATAGCTAATGATATAGTAAGACGGCTGAAATTACCATTAGAAATTGAAAGATTCAATAATATGTCTGATTCAGTATATACAGTTTGCGAGGTAATTGATCACATTGACCTATCCAAATATTTTGTAGTGAAGGAATACCAAACAGGTCGCCTATGGACAATATTCCTATTATTCAACAAAACTTATAGAATAAAAAGAGGTGATTTTGATGGACACACAAAAAGTTATACAGTGCTACAATAGTATTATAGTTTCCTTTCTTTCGAAATTTAACAGCAGCTTTTCCGAAGTCCTAAATACAATTGGGACAAAACATATTCAATTAACGCATGGTGATAGATTACGTCCAGAGATATTGTTTATAGGGTTTCCTAGCAAGCCTAGATTTGCTTAGCTTATCATACATCGGGACGTATAACGTATTGGTCATTTAATATAGGTGATTATAACCTTAAGTGATAGAAGTACTTTTAAGGAATTTTTTTAGCCTTTTTTCTTCTATTGTTCTATTGTATATAAAACCTATACATATCGTTTTTATAAACTATTCCTATCCTTTCTTTCATCATGCCCACTACTGCACCAAAAGGGGCATTGCAAACGCAACACCCCTCTTGGCTTTTTATTCCTGATATTCTGTATCATCTACATCCAGTGCTTCCACCAACTTCACTTCCGGATACTTCTCCATGAAATTATGGAGCGTATACTGGTTGGCAAAGAGCAAAATGGGACGCTCGAAATGGTCATACACCAGCGTACTTCTTGCCACTACATAGTCCTTAATATCCTTTGGAGAACCGGGTGCAACCCAACGGGCCACACTATAATCAAGCGGTTCCATACGAACCTCAGAGTTATACTCATTTGTCAGACGGTATTCAAAGACTTCAAATTGCAGCTGTCCTACTGCCCCCAGAATAACGTCGTTAAATTCATTGCGGTATACCTGAATTGCCCCTTCCTGTGCAAGCTGCTGCACCCCTTTTTGGAACTGTTTCCCTTTGAGAGAGTTGACAGGATGTACACGCATGAACAGCTCAGGAGGGAAAATAGGCAGAGGTTCAAAGAACAGCTTTTCTTTTCTGTCTGTGAGAGTATCCCCAATCTGGTAGTTTCCTGTATCATAAATACCAATGATGTCCCCTGCAATGGCAGTTTCCACCGTTTCTCTCTCATTTGCCATAAGATGCGTGGACTGGCTCAACTTCATCTGCTTGCCCGTACGGGAAAGGGTTACGCTCATCCCTCTTGTAAAGGTGCCGGAGCAAATGCGGAAGAAAGCAAGTCTATCTCTATGGGCAGGGTTCATGTTTGCCTGAATCTTGAATATAAAGCCACTAAAAAATTCGTCCGTGGGCTTCACTTCTCCTGAGGTGGTTTTTCTTGTACCGGGTGCAGGCGACCATTCCAAGAAGTGCTGCAAAAATGGCGTAATACCAAAGTCAGCCAAAGCAGAGCCAAAGAATACGGGAGATAGCTTTCCATCCTTCACCGCCTGCAAATCAAAGGGGTTTCCCGCCCCATCCAAAAGCTCCATTTCTTCCCGAAGAATATCTAGGTTTGCATCAGAAATAACGCCCTTTAGTGCATCCCCAAAGACACCCTTTGCACCCAATTCCACAACGCCGTTTTTCTGTTTATACAAATATACCTTATTTTCCAAACGGTCGTAGATGCCTTCAAAGGTAAGACCATTCCCGATGGGCCATGTGACAGCAGTGGAAGGTAGCCCCAAGGCATCCTCAAGGTCTGCCATACAATCCAGAGGATCTCTGGACTGCCTATCCAACTTATTGATAAATGTAAAAATCGGAATCTTTCGCATACTGCATACCTTAAACAGCTTGACAGTCTGTGCTTCCACACCCTTTGCAGCATCAATAACCATAACCGCACTGTCCACAGAGGTCAAAATGCGGTAAGTGTCTTCCCCAAAGTCATTATGCCCTGGTGTATCCATAATGGAAACCACTTTCCCTTCATACTCAAACTGCATAACAGAAGAAGTAACAGAAATCCCTCTTTGTTTTTCAATTTCCATCCAGTCGCTTTTTGCAAATTTATCATTTCTTCTCGCCTTCACCGTCCCTGCTTCTCGAATAGCACCGCCATGGAGCAGCAGCTTTTCTGTCAAAGTGGTTTTCCCTGCGTCAGGGTGCGAGATGATGCCAAAAATACGTCTTTTCTGTATTGCTTCCATGTTATCCATCATAAAAATCCTTTCTGTGTAAAAATCTATCTATAAGGTTATCCTAAGTTTTATCCATAACATTTTTATTTTAACCGAAACCAGACAAAAAAGAAACAAAAATTTATAGATTTTCATGCAGAAGGTAAAAAAAAATGTATTTGAGAAAAATACATTGACGTGGGTTTGTCTTTGGAATAAAATAAGGGTAAGAAAAATATAACGTATACGGAGGAAAACAACATGATGAAATTTACAAACACAGACAAAGCACCTGCAGCATTGGGCCCCTACTCTCAGGCAGTAGCAGCAAACGGTTTCCTGTTTACATCAGGTCAGATTGCCATCGATCCTGCTGTAAATGAAATCACAGCAAAAACAATCGAAGAACAGGCTGAACAGGTAATGAAAAACCTGCGTGCAGTTCTGGAAGCAAACGGACTGACCTTTGAAGATGCAGTAAAAACAACCTGCTTCTTGGCTGATATGGGCGATTTCGCTGCATTCAACGAGGTTTATGGCAAATACTTCACAAGCAAACCCGCTCGCTCCTGCGTTGCAGTAAAAACACTGCCCAAAAACGTACTGTGCGAAGTAGAAGTGATTGCACTGACAAAGTAAGAATCAAACTTCATTTTAAAGAAAATTTTCTGAAATAATTGCAAGAGTCTCGTGAAAACGGGGCTTTTGCACGTTTACCGGAAAAAAGGGGGGGAACCAAGACCTCGGAAGTTTCCACCCTAGCCCATGAAAAAGGCCTCGTGAAAACGAGACCTTTTTCTGTTTTTTACTTTTCCTTTGTTCGCTTAATAATATAATCCTTGAACTGTTCCACGGCAGGCGGCAAATAGCGATTTAACACATATGCCATATAAACCATACGCTTGGAATAAGGTGTATCCAATTCCAATTTTTTAATCTTGTAATTCTGGATAGACGGGTTATCTGTGATGATGGCAATTCCCTGATTTGCTGCCACAAGCCCCTCCATAGAATTAACATCTTCAAATTGACAAAGAATATTGGGCATAATCTGTGCCTTTACAAAAAGGTCATCAATGATACGACGCATTCCGCTTTCCTTGGTATAGCAAATCAAAGGGTACGGACAAATATCTTGAATCGTCACCTTTTTCTTGTCTACCAGAGGGTGATTTTCCGGCACAATCACCACAAGTCCCTGCTCATACACAGGAATAAATTCTACATCCCGTTCATTTTCCACCATAGAACAGAAAATCAAGTCATACTTTTCCCGTTTCAGATTATAAAGAAGGGTTTTTGTGTTCCCCTCATAGCAGGAAAAAGAAATATTTTTATTCTGTGGGTCATTGAGGAAACCCACAATAATATCCGGAACAAAATTAGTTCCCACAGAGGTCATATAGGCAAGACCAACATGACCGCCTCCTTCCGACACAAGCCGTTCAATCTGATTTTTCCCAAGCTCCAGCTGTGTCAGGGCATTTTCTACATAAAACATATAAATTCTGCCAAACTTGGTAAGTACAACATTTCTACCTTGTTTTTCAAAAAGAAATGCACCCAGCTCTTTTTCCAGTGCAGCAATGGAATGACTCAGCGTAGGTTGAGAAATATTCATTTTTTCTGCTGCTTTTGTATAGTGTTCTAATTCTGCAAGCGTTTTAAAATAATATAACTGGTTCAAATTCATCCTGCTCTGCCCCTTTCTACTGCTATTATAGGCAATCCTCCGCTTTTCGGCAAGAGTCATTTTCTCAATTTTTCACATTTTTATAAAGCCGGAATTTCATACATACCTTGATGCCATAGCCATACAAAATACAATATCTAAAAATCGAGGGAGAAGCATTGCAAAAACCCCAGAACTGCAGAAAGCAGCAAAATGGACATTGCCTACGATTCCTTTTATTTCTGCTCTTTTTTCGCCGGAGTCAGAGAAAAAATAAATTCACTGCCCTCACCCTCTTTACTTTGCACCACAATACTTTCCCCATGTGCCTGTATCAGCTCACGGACGATGGAAAGACCAAGACCTGCACCAGATTTATCCAAATTTCTAGTATCATCTCCTTTATAAAAGCGGTCGAAAATACTTTTTTGCTCCTCCTGTGAAATACCAATGCCATCATCCCCTACAGAAACAAATATTTTCCCATTATTGCCATAGGTCGTTTCCACACGAATCATTCCATGGGTATGAGAAAATTTCACAGCATTTCCCATAAGATTATGGATGACACGAGAGATTTTATCTCTGTCTGCATAGACATAGGTTTTTTCCTCTGCAAAAGTAACACGCACAGACAAATCCCGTGCTTGCATCTGCGGCTCCAAAATAGAGCTGTTTTCTCGTATCAATTCGTTAATATCGAAAACACTTTCTTCCAATATAATTTTACTGTTTTGTGCCCTGCTCATATCCACAATTCCTTCCGCCAAGCGAGAAAGCCGCTGTGTTTCCTCCAGCACAATACGAAGATAATGCTCCTGCTTCTCCAGAGGAATGGTGCCATCCAGCATCGCCGTTAAAAATCCCTGCATAGAAGTAAGAGGCGAACGCAAATCGTGGGATACATTGGCAATAAATGCCCGACGGGATTTTTCAATATTGGAAAGGCTCTCCGCCATATGGTTAAAGCTGCCTGCCAGCTGTCCCAGCTCATCGGCACTTTGAATTTCCACCCGTTTTTCTAAATTCCCTCCTGCAATTTCCTTTGCCGCACGGTTCATTTCCTGCAGCGGCTGCGTCATTTTTTTGGATGTAATCAAGCTAACCATTGCCGTTAAGCAAAACGCAATGAGCAAAGAAGAAATACCTGCCCGGTACATTTGGTTAATGGAAAGCTGTATTTCCGGCATGGAACGGCACATAAAAATACCCGAAAGATTGCCCGTGGAAATGGGATACCCCACAACAAGCATCGGTGAACCAAACATGGAATTTGTGCCTGTTTGCAAAGAAACAACGTGTCCATCTAAAACGCCCTCTGCCAAACCATCAAAGGCAAGTACCTGTCCCAATAGCTTTTTATTCATACCGGGAGATGCCAGCACCACGACTCCATCTTCATCCATAAGCAATACACCTGCTCGCATATAATCCTCCAAAACCTGCATTTCATAAGCAAGCTTGCTGATATTTCCAATATTTCCCGTGTGGTATGCCTTATCTATGGCAGTTGCTATTTTCTCCCCCTGATAGATAAGCTCTTCCTTTGTTTCATTCATGTAGTAACGTGTAAAGGTCACAGACAGCATAGAACCTGTCAATACAACACAAATAAAGATTGTTCCAAGATATAATAAAAACTGTTTTACAGTCAGCGATTTGATATACATTTTCCACCTCCACAAAGAAAAATTTAAAAATCCGTTCCCAAAAAAGCATTTCATGGTATAATATAAAATAAAGCATCGGAAAATTTTCCGTTTTTGCTTTATCTACTACAAAGAAAGGAGTACGGGAAGTGGCTTTTGCCTTCCCGCCATAAAAAAATGCGTAATCCAGAAACCGACAAAAAGAAAAAAATCACTCTGACAGATTTAATTCTGTTTCTCGCAGCAATCTTTATCATGCTTCGAACCCCATGGGGACATATGGACAGCTTCGACCATTTGATTCTGTTCCTCTATGCCCTCTGCGTTTTGCTTCGTATTTCCAATCTGCGTAAAATGCGTATACGAGAAATGGAAAGAGAACGGAAAAAAGCAGAGCAGGCTCAAACTGCCCCAGAGCAGAACACTTCTGTTCTACCGGAAAATGCTGCTTCTGTACAGGAAGCAGATAACAATGATGCAGGTACAGAGGAGAATACAACCGTCTGAGTCCAGCCTTTTACATAGCAAATAGAAGCTGTATCGTTTTCAAGGGACGATACAGCTTTTTTATTATTGTTTCTGTCCAAATTTGTAGCCTACGCTCCAAACGGTGCGGATGCCCCATTTATCCTCTTTTCCCATTTTTTCTCGTATACGTTTTACGTGTACATCAACAGTTCTGGTATCTCCTACATACTCATAGCCCCAAATCCGGTCTAAAAGCTGTTCTCTTGTAAATACACGGTTGGGATGCTGTGCCAAATAAGAAAGCAGCTCAAATTCCTTAGGTGGGAATTCCAGATTTTTTCCGTGATAGGTTACGGTATAATTGGAAAGGTTGATTTCCAAATCAGGAAAACGAAGTACTTTTTCCACATCTTTTTCCTGTTTGGTGTCATAACGGCGAAGCACCGCTTTCACCCTTGCCACCAATTCCTTAGGGTCAAAGGGCTTTACCACATAATCATCTGCACCCAATTCCAGACCAAGCACCTTATCAAAGGTTTCTCCCTTGGCTGTCAGCATAATAATAGGCACCTTACTTTCTTTTCTGATTTCTGCACAGACCTGATAGCCATCCATACTGGGAAGCATCAAATCCAATAAAATCAGATGGGGATTATATGCACCAAACTTTGCCAGTGCTTCCTTTCCATCATAAAATTCCTTTGTGTCATATCCATCCTTCATCATATACAAAGAAATCAATTCTGCAATATGCTTGTCATCATCTACAATCATAATACGTTGCTTTTCACTCATAGTCATTTCCGCTCTCCCTTCTATTTTAGTTCAACCACTGTCACGCCTGCTTCACCTTCCCCATAAGTACCGGGTCTTTGGCTTTTTACGTGGGGATTTGTACGCAGATACGACTGCACTCCTGCACGAAGTGCACCTGTCCCCTTCCCATGAATAATGACAATTTGTTTTAAACCGGATAAATAGGCATCATCAATATACTTATCAATATTGGCAAGGGCCTCATCCACCAGCTGTCCTCTGCAATCAATTTCCGCAGAAATGAATTGGCTTTTCTTTGCCTTGGCTTTCAGATTGCTCTGCCGTTGTTTCGGCTCCTTTGGCTTGGGGCTGTCATCCAGCATCAATTCCGCAAGGGGAATTTTCGCCTTCATAATACCCATTTGTACCATAACTTCCTTATTTTTATCCGGTGCGGATAACGCTACACCGTTTTGGTCAAAGGAAATCACATAAACCCGATCCCCTGCCTGCAATTTTTCAGGCGGCTTATGGTTTGGCTTCACTTTTTTGGATTTCAGGAAGTCCTCTTGCACACTGGACAGTTTTTCTTTTAGTTTTGCACGATTTTCCAACGCTTTTTGCTGGTTTTTCTGTTTGGCTTCCCGATTCATTTCTTTTATGATGGCATCGGCTTCTTCTTTTGCTTGTGCATAAATCTGCTTTGCTTCTTCCCTTGCCTTTTGCAGTATCTTTTCTTTTTGTTGTGCCGTTTTATCCTTTTGGCGTTCCACATCCTGCTTTAGGCTCTCTGCCTCCTTGCGGTACTGCTCTGCTCGCTCCTGTTCAAAAGCAACGCTCTTTTTACTGATTTCCAAATCTGTAATAATATCTTCAAAGCGTACTGCATCCTGGGTAATAAATTCTTTTGCACCCTCTATGATATGATCTTGCAGACCTAAGCGTTTGGATATGGCAAAGGCATTGCTCTTTCCGGGAATCCCAATCAGCAAACGATATGTGGGACGGAGTGTTTCCACATCAAATTCGCAGCTGCCGTTCTCCACTCCGGCTGTAGAAAGGGCATAAACCTTCAATTCGCTGTAGTGGGTTGTTACCGCAGTACGGACTCCTCTTTCGTGAAGGTACTGTATAATGGACATAGCAAGTGCTGCACCCTCTGTAGGATCTGTTCCTGCCCCCAACTCATCCAGCAGTACAAGTGAATTGTCTGTGACATTGTCCAATATCCGCACAATATTGGTCATATGAGCGGAAAAAGTACTAAGACTTTGCTCTATGCTCTGTTCATCCCCAATGTCTGCAAAAACTGCATCGAATATCCCAAGCTGGGAATGCTCTGCCGCAGGAATATGAAGCCCCGCCTGCCCCATAAGGGTAAATAATCCCAATGTTTTCAGTGCAACGGTTTTCCCACCTGTGTTTGGCCCTGTAATCAAAAGTGTTGTAAAATCCTTTCCCAAATAGATGTCAATGGGAACCACAGTTTTGCTGTCCAAAAGCGGATGCCTTGCTTTTTGCATATGAATATACCCTTTTACGTTAAAAAGCGGCTGTGTACCTCCCATGGACAAGGATAGGCTTGCCTTTGCAAAAATAAAATCCAGCTTTGTAAGAATTTCCAAATTAGCACCTAGCTGTGCCTCATTCTGCGTTATCATCAAAGAAAGATTGGCTAAAATCCTCTGTATTTCCTCCTTCTCCTTTGCCTGCAATTCCTTGATTTTATTATTGAGCTGTACTACGCTCAAGGGCTCCATAAACAAAGTAGAGCCTGTATTGGACTGGTCGTGTATCATGCCGGGGAATACGCTTCTATATTCACTCTTTACAGGTACACAATATCTGTCATTCCGAATGGTAATCACAAAATCCTGCAGCATATTGCGATATGCAGAAGAAGAAATCACACCATTCAAATGGTCTTTTACACGGTCGTTGGAAACCTTGATTTCACGGCGAATACTTCGCAGCTCGCTGCTGGCAGCGTCTGCAATTTCTGTATCAGAAACAATACAGCGATTCAGTTCCTCCTCCAAGTCTGGCAAGAGCATCAAAAGCTCAAAATATTCATCCAAGGAAGGGTAAACCTCACTCTTGTTTTCATTTTTTGCATAATTCTTTACCTTTCGGCAAACATAAAGAAACTCTCCCATGTGCATCAGCTCCGGAATAGACAGCACCCCGCCCATGGCTGCACGCTTCAACTGCGGGCGTACTTCCCGAAAACCGCCGAAAGATGGATTCCCTTTTCTAAGTGCCATGCTGACAGCTTCTGTTGTTTCCTGCTGCCGCAATGTAATTTCTGACATGGAAACAGAAGGAGTCAATTCCTCTGCCATTTCCTTTGCCATAGGAGATACTGCAAAACCAGAAAGCTTTTGTATCACCTTATGATATTCCAATGTGTGCAATACTTTTTCATTCATTCTGTTACCTCTTTAAATGTATTCTAAAACAGCTTTCATGCTGCTTGCTTTGCTGTATTATACCACAACCACCCTATTTTTTCTACTTTTCAAATATAGAATCAGAGAAAGAGCCTTACTAATAATCCCAGAGCTTTGTTTTTTCTCTGTGCAATCCCAAAAGGTTTTGTGAAAATTCTGTAAAGGTTTTTCTTTTTTCCTAAAAAACTGCTAAAATCAAGGGGTTTTCTCAAGGAACTTTTTCCCTCCTATGTTGACAAGGCTTTTCTTTTCCTCTAAAATAATAAAACATATTCATATTGAATTTTAACAATTCTAACATGGAGGTATTCGATGAAACCATATCAGATTATTTCCGACAGCTCTTGTGATATTCCAAAGCACCTTTTGGACACGCTGGATGTCGGTATTGTACCATACTACGCATCTTTTGATACAGTAAAATATCATAAGGAGTTAATTGATTTAACAGCAGATGAATTTTATGAAAAAGTAAAGGAAGGAAAAACCTATCCCAAAACCTCTCTGCCGCCCATTCAAGATTATATTGATATTTTTGAACCCTATTTAAAAGAAGGAAAAGATATACTTTGTATCTGTCTTACCGCAAAATTCAGCGGTTCTTTCCAAAGTGCCAATAATGCAAAACAAATTTTATTGGAAACATACAAGGACAGCCGCATCGAAGTATTGGACAGCATCAATGTAACCGCTACACAGGGACTTCTGGTTCAGGAGGCTTGCCGTATGCGTGATGCCGGCTTTGACCTTGACAAGCTGATTGCTGTCCTTGAAAAATTAAAAGCCACATCCAAAATCAACTTTACCGTGGATTCTTTGGATTTTTTACAGCATGGGGGACGTATTGGAAAAACCGCCGCCCTTGCCGGTACCATTTTAAATATCAAGCCCATTATCACCATGAAGGAAGGCGAGCTTTTTCCCGAAAGCAAGATTCGTGGCTACAAAAAAGCCTTAAAAACGATTTTGGAAATGACAAAAAAGGAAATTGCTGATGCCAAAGCGGATTATCGTCTTTGTGTAATTCGTGCAGAAAAGGAAAAACAGGAAGCAGCTATGGAATTTGTAAAAGAACT
>SAMEA104404100__coassemble_1696_pt1 | contig 18996 bp, 20 predicted proteins | sample SAMEA104404100__metabat2_low_PE_071 | metagenome-assembled genome bin SAMEA104404100 (sample SAMEA104404100) | Balaenoptera acutorostrata
TGCTGCGTTCAGGTCGGGCATTTTTGTTTCAGCAATCTTCATTACTTCTGCCTTTGCAATTTTTGCAACCTTTGTTTTGTTGGGTACACCGGAACCGGATTCGATACCTGCTGCCTTTTTCAACAGAACTGCAGCAGGGGGTGTCTTTGTAATGAAAGTAAAGCTTCTGTCCTGATATACTGTAATAACAACAGGGATAATCAGACCTGCCTGAGAAGCTGTTTTTTCGTTGAATTCTTTACAGAAACCCATGATGTTCACACCATGCTGCCCCAGAGCAGGGCCAACAGGAGGAGCGGGAGTCGCCTTCGCTGCGGGAATCTGTAATTTAATATAACCTGTTACTTTTTTTGCCATGAGTGGCACCTCCTATAAATGTGGTAATTAACGGGATTTTCCCTCCCACGGCGGCAGAAACCGCCTATAAACGTCAACTAATCTTGTCGATCTGAGTAAAATCAAGCTCTACCGGTGTTTCTCTGCCAAAAATGGAAAGGCTTACAACAACAGTCCGCTTATTTGTATTGATTTCCTGAATCAGACCTGTGGAATCCGCAAAGGGACCGCTTGCGACACGGACAGCATCACCTACAGCAACGTCAAGGCTTTCCACCTCGCCGCCAATGCCCATAGCGTAAACCTCCGCATCTGTCAAAGGAACGGGTTTGGAACCAGGGCCAACAAAGCTGGTAACACCTCTGGTATTTCTTACGATATACCATGTTTCATCGTTCATTACCATGTGCAGCAATACATATCCCGGGAAAACCTTCTGCTGTACTACTTTTTTCTGTCCGTCCTTTATTTCCACCCTGTCCTGAAGGGGTACACTGATTTCCGGAATCAGATGCTGCATCCCTCTGTTTTCAACAGTTTTTTCTATATTCGCCTTTACCTTGTTTTCATATCCGGAATAGGTATGCACAACATACCATCTTAAATCGGCAGGAGTCTTCATTTCTTCCGGTTTATTGATTTCTTCAGACATACAACCATCCTTTTTTCAACTTTGTTCCTTAACCTAAGAGATTGATGATCGCACCGTAACCTGCGGTAAATACTGTATCCATGCAGGTAATGATCACACCTACGATCAAGGATGTTACGATGACCGTTGCCGTACTTTTTACAATGTCCGCACGACTTGGCCATACAATCTTTTTGAACTCTGCTTTGTAATCAGCAAATGTGTTCTTTTCGCTTCCTTCGCTTTTCTTTGCTTGCTTGGAAGCCGATTTTTTTACTTCCTTCGTTTCATTTGGGCTTGTCATGTTCTTTTCTTCCATACGTTTCACTTCCTTATTTGGGAGTTGCCCCATTACTTCGTTTCTTTGTGTAATGTATGGGCTTTACAGAATTTGCAATACTTTTTGATCTCCATTCTGTCAGGCATAACTCTCTTGTCCTTGGTTGTGCTGTAGTTTCTCTGTTTGCACTCCGTACAAGCTAAGGTAATCCTTGTTCTCAAAACTTCCACCTCCATATCATTTTCTGCATAAAAAAAAGACCTGTGTCTTTCTTTTTTTAGAATACCACAGGTCTTTTTGCTTTGTCAATAAAAATCTTTCTTTTTCCCCGATTTTACTGCTTTTTTATATATTCCTCCAGTGCTACCGTCAGCTGATCCGGACAGCTGGTTGTTCTAAAGCCGCAGGTGATTCCTTTCATGCGTTTTACAATTTCTTCCGGTGTCATACCTTCCGCCAGAGCCGCAATACCTTTGTGATTTCCATCACATCCACCTACAAAAGCCACATTTTTCACCACACCGTTTTCCACATCAAAATCCACTTTTTTCGCACAGACACCCTTTGGTGTATAACTGATATGCATTCTCTTTTTCTCCTTTTTATCATATTTTCGACAAAATAATCTAAACAGAAGCATACCACATCCTGCAACAAAAAGCAATGTATTTGCTATCTCATGTCTTTCTTCCAATTAAATACGTAATTAAAAATATAACGGATGCCGTTAATACCATAGTCGCCCCAGCCGAGGTATCCTTGCTATAGGAAAGATACAATCCCGCTATTGCGGAAAATACACCCAAAACAGTTGCCGTCCAATGATAGCTTCTTGCACTTTTTGTTATATTTCTTGCAGATGCCGCAGGAAGAATCAGCATGGCATTTACCATCAGTATGCCAATACTCCGAATAGATACCATAACTGCCACAGCCACCATGACAACAAATATATTTTCCACAAATACCACATGAACGCCTCTGCTTGCCGCCAAAGAGCGGTTGATGCTCAAAAGCAAAAGCTGATTATAAAATACCGCCCACAAAATGTATACCAGTATCAATACAATAAAAAGCAGTATCAAATCCATCTGACTCACTGTGAGAATATCTCCAATAAGATAAGCAGAATACTTGGAAAATCCCCCATGTCCTGACAATATCACAATACCCAGTGCCATAGCTGCCGAAGAAAAAACACTGATTACCGTATCACTGGAAACCAAATTCGCACTTTTCACCCTTGTGATAACCAGACTCAAAAAAATACCAAAGGCAATCATGGACAAAAGCGGGCTTTTCATTCCTAAAAGTACGCCAATCCCAATGCCTGTAAAAGCACTATGCCCCAAAGCATCAGAAAAAAATGCCATTTTGTTATTCACCGTCATAGTTCCCAAAAGAGCAAAAAGCGGTGCAATGAGCAATGCAGCCAAAAAGGCATTTTTCATAAAATCATACTGTAACATCTCCCAAGGCAGCTTTTCTAAAAAGCTATAGATTATGTGCATTCTGCCGTTTCCTCCTCCAGATACCCAAATACACTGCGAAAGGCTTCTGTTCTGTATACTTCCTCTGCCTCTCCTTGGGCAATAATGGTTTTATCCAAAAGAACAACCTGGTCTGCATATCTTCTGATTAAACTCAAGTCATGAGATACCAAAAGGATTGCCATATGGTATCTGTCACGCAAGTAGGTTACACGACGAAAGAACAAATCAAGACCTGCCATATCCACACCGGAAACAGGCTCATCCAAAATCAACAGGTCGGGAATCGGCATGGTTGCCAATGCCAAAAGCACTCTTTGCAGCTCGCCGCCGCTCAATGCCCCCAGCCGCCTTTTTGCGAGATACGCACAGTTCATTTCTTCCAATTCTTGTATAATTTCCTGCTGTGCCTTCTTTTCCGACCGCAGCCACACAGGGATATTTTTTCCCGACGCTGCCATCATAAAATCCAAAACTGTTACAGGGGTACTGCGGTCAAAATCCATCTGTTGGGGGACATATCCAATTTTGGGCTTTTCGATTTTGTTTCCTTCATGGTTAGTATATAAAATTCCCCCTTGATAGGAACGCTCTCCCAAAATGGCTTTCAGCAAAGTCGTTTTACCTGCACCGTTTTTCCCTATCAACGCCGTCAGCTGTCCACAGTGAAATTCTAAATTAATATGCTCAATAAGCTTATCCTGCCCGCTGACTACCTGTAATTCATTCAGTTTAATACTGCATAATCCGCAACGATTGTGATTTTTCATCTTTACGCCTCATCAAATATACCGGTGATAGCCGCTAAATTATCTTCCATCCCTTGTATAAATTCATCCTTATCACCATTTCCTCTTGTTAAAGGATTCAATTCTATGACAACTCCGCCGGTTTCCTCTGCCATCATTTTGGCATAGCTTTCACCGCCATCTGCTGCTGTTAGGAAATAATGGATACCATCTTCTCTTGCCTCATCCATGGCTTCTGCCAATTCACCGGCAGAAGGTGTCTGGTGTTCTTCCGGAAAAATACCAATCTCCTCATTCAAACCGCACCATTCTTCCAAATACAGAAAACCCTCATGGAAAGCCGCTGTGGGAATTCCTCTGCGTGCCTGCAATTTTTTGCCTTCCATCTCCAGTTCTTTCATTTTTTCTGTAAAGGATTTGATATTTGCACGGTATATGTCTGCATTTGCCTCATCCAACTCAATCATGGTATTCCCAATAGCCTCTGCCTGTCTTGCTGCATTGACAGGGTGCAGCCATACATGAGAATTGACTGTATCATCATCGTCAGCACGGTCAGCTTCCTCATCACGCTCCTCATGGTAATCGTCATCCTCCTCATCGTCATGTGCATAGCTGTGTTCTTCTTCCAAAAGAATCTGTGCATATTCACCTGTTTCTACTATATATAAATCAGGGTTCTGTGCTCTTGCCTGATCCAGAAAACGCTCCATGCCCAAACCATTCATAAAAAATACATCTGCCTGATCCAGCATCTTCATATCTTCTGTCGTCAAATCATAATCATGCAAACAACCTGTCTGGGGTTGTGCCATATTTTCCACTTCCACCCCTTCTGCACCATCTGTAATATATAGCGTCATCAGATAAATCGGATAAAAACTGGTTGCTACTTTTATATTTTCTCCTGTAAGAATTTCCTGCTCCGATGCAACAGGCTTTTCTTTGGCACATCCGCTCAGGCAAAGTGCCAACATCATGCAAATTCCTAAAAATTTTTTCATAGTTTCCTCCTTTATATGCAACTTGATTGTATGCTTATGTTTCTGCCTTGTCAAGTCTATTTTTTCCCTGTAAATCATGCTATAATGAAAAAACAGTATGTGAAAAAGGAAGGCATATGGAAATAGAAATTCCTTCCTGCTTTTATATTATCACAAGAAAGGACATAAAACAAAATCATGATTAGAAAATTCAAATCTTTTGTCCCCCATATCACAGAAAGCTGTTATATTTTTCCTGCTGCCACCATTATTGGTAATGTCACCCTGGGAGAAAATATCATTGTATACCCAGGCGTTGTCATTCGTGCAGAACGACAATCCATTGCCATCGGAGATAATACCAATATCCAAGAAAATACCACTATCCATATTGAAACAGGCTATGATGTGAATATCGGCAGCGGTGTCACCATTGGGCATAATGCCATTATCCATGGTTGCACCATTCAGGATAACGTATTGATTGGTATGGGTGCCATTATACAAGAAGGGGCTGTCATTGGCGAAAACTCCTTCATTGGTGCAGGTGCTCTCATTCGCAGAGGTATGATAATCCCTCCCGGCAGTATGGTTTACGGGTTTCCTGCTCGCATTGTTCGTCCCATTACAGATACAGAATATATAGAAATCAGAGAATCTACAGAAGAATATCAAATCTCTCGTCGTGAGTTTAAAAAACAAGATGCTATATCTTCATAAAAGCCGTTACAGGAGTTTCAAATTATGAAAAGCTGTTATATGCTGCTTAATTTTGCTATGTTGTAAAGAAACATTGCCCATAAGATTTCGGTCAAGTCTTTGAAAAGACTTGTAGCGTTTCAGACAAAGTCCCAAGTTTTTTTGCAAACTGAGGTACGCCCTAACCTAAATTTAATTTTTCTATAAAAAAAGTAGAAATATACCTTGCACTTTTTCAAGTTTTGATATAGAATAGATGAGAAGAATGACGAAGGAGGTGTATTCCAATGGCTCATAAAATCGGACCCGAATGTATCGGTTGTGGCGCTTGCGCTGGCGAATGTCCTACAGGTTGCATCCACGATGCTGGTGGCGTTTTCGAAATCAACGCTTCCGAATGTATCGATTGCGGTACTTGTGCAGGTGTTTGTCCTACAGGTGCAATCAAAGCAGAATAATGCAAAAAAAAGTGAGTTTATCTCACTTTTTTTTTGCTCAAAAACATAATAAAATGATTCTACAAAGCAAATGCCTGTCTTTCTCAAATTAAACTAAAATACACCTGTGTCAGCATAATGATTTTCTCATAGCTCTGTAGCAAATACTTGTTAAAATCGGAATACATACCAAATACATCGTAATATTTTCCCATGTAAAATTATATGTATTGGATACCTCCCCAAACTCCAGAAAATATCTGCAAACCAGACCTACCATGCTAAAAAGAAATGTCTGTATACATACCTGTACTGTCATTTTTTCTTTCTCCGCATACAGCATTGCAAAGGCTTCTCCCATTGTGAAAACATAGCTTATTGCAAGCCATATCTTTGAAATCGTCAAGGGAAATTCTTTGCTATATAAGGGAAAGCCACAGCATCCGATGAAAACAATCCATCCAAAAACGAAGATATGAAAACCCTTTTTATGTTTCTCCACAAAATCTTTCATTGCATCACCTCTACAAATCCTGCATTTTATGCACATTTTCCCCTATGAGATAGTGGCTGAATATTGCCATGCTCATATATATGCGTGCATGGACTTTTATAAAGCCTTGTGTATCTTCTGTTGCCATAGCTATTATATCTTTATACCAAACTCCCATAAAAGACATATTTCCTTCTCGATACTATGTTTTTTTGCTTTGCTGTTTGAAAGAAATGTTGCAGTATCTGTGTCAATAGCTTCTTTCGCTATCTCATATTCTGTTCTGCCATCCCTACCTGAAACTCCATTTATTTTTTCTTTCTGGGGCTTCTATTTATTTCCCTAGGTCGCAATCATCAACAAAAAATCACCGATATTGCATAAATATGTTCGTGTCCTGCATCTTTATATCGTTCTGGATGTGCAAAAGATTCCTCCACATTATAAATAGAAACTTCACTTTTTGATGATGTAATCTGTATCAATACAGGGATTTCTTTTCCATATACAATTTCTGTTCTTTCTGTTAATACTGCCGTTGTAACGCCCAAAGGAGGAAACTTTTCTTTTCCCTCATCTGATTTCCATGTAGTGCAGCCATTTGTAAAACCAATACTGTAGGATTTCCCAAAATCATCCCCTGCTATCGCAAAACGTCCTTTTTCATCTATCTCATCATGACTATCTTTTCCTATAGTTTGCCATTGTCCGTCCTGTAATTCTGAAACTCGTATTTGCATTACTTCAGTCTTTCCATCCACTGCAAAATCAAAAATATGTTGGTTTCGTTTTGTACCACACAAAGTTAAAATATCTTTTTCTTCTTCTGTCAGTTTGGCAGGTTCTATATAATCTTGTTTTTCTTTTTCTCCCTGTGTACCACATCCACCGAGTCCAAACATAAGTACCAATGCTACACATATTGTACATATTTTTTTATAAAATCCATCATTTTTCTCCACAATAATTATTTTTTAATTTTTATAATCCACATTTTCTATTATTTATACACAAAAAAAGGGACGAATAAAATCCGTCCCTTTTGAGTTTGCTTAATAGTCTTGAGTATCGAACTAAGTTAAATTAGATGAGACCCTGAGCCATCATAGCAGATGCAACCTTCTTGAAGCCAGCAATGTTAGCACCAGCAACCAGGTTGTAGCCCAGACCATATTCTTCTGCAGCATCTGCGGAAATCTTATGGATGTTCTTCATCATGCTCTTCAGTTTTGCATCAACTTCTTCGCCTTCCCAGCTGTATCTCATGGAGTTCTGAGCCATTTCCAGAGCGGAAACACCAACACCACCAGCGTTAACTGCTTTGGAAGGAGCAACAATCATGCTGGATTCCATAGCACGAGCCAGACCTGCGTTTGTTGTAGGCATATTAGCTACTTCGATGTAGTATTTTGTGCCATTCGCAATAATCTGTTCGATTTCAGGTACATCCAGTTCGTTCTGGTATGCAGCAGGCATACAAATATCTACTTTCTGTTCCCAAGGTTTTTTCTTAGGGAAGAATTCAACGCCAAATTTTTCAGCGTAGTCCTGAGCACGGTTTCTACCGGATGTTCTCATTTCTACCATGTAATCGAATTTTTCCTGAGTTGTGATACCATCGGGATCGTAGCAGTAGCCGTCAGGACCGGACAGTGTAACAACTTTACCACCCAGCTGTGCAACTTTCTGTGCAATACCCCAAGCAACGTTACCAAAACCGGACATAGCAACTCTCTTGCCTTCAAATGTGTCGTTTTCATGCTGCAGTACTTCGTTTACATAGTATGTAGCACCATAACCTGTTGCTTCAGGTCTGAAGATGGAACCGCCGTATTCAAGGTTCTTACCTGTCAGAACGCCATTTTCCCAGCAGCCTTTGATTCTCTTGTACTGACCATACAGGAAACCGATTTCTCTGCCTGCAACGCCCATGTCACCAGCGGGAACGTCAACGTCGGGACCGATGTATCTGTAAAGCTCTGTCATGAATGCCTGGCAGAATCTCATGATTTCAGCATCGCTCTTACCAGCGGGATCGAAGTCAGCACCACCTTTACCACCACCGATGGGCAGACCTGTCAAGCTGTTTTTGAATGTCTGTTCAAAGCCCAAGAATTTAACAACGCCGGAGTATACGTTAGGCTGGAAACGAATACCGCCTTTGTAGGGCCCAATAGCACCGTTGAACTGTACTCTGAAACCACGGTTTACGTGTACCTTACCTGCATCGTCAACCCATGTTACTCTGAAAGATATAGATCTTTCGGGTTCTACCATTCTTTCCAGCAGACCAGCTGCTTCATATTCGGGATGAGCGTCGATAACCTTTTCCAGAGAGTGGAATACTTCTTCTACTGTCTGAATGAATTCGGGTTCGCCAGCATCACGTTTTTTAACCTGCTCAATAACTCTTTCGATATAAGCGTTCATAACTCATTGACCTCCTACTGTAACTGTCTTTTTTTTAACTGTCTTTGTGCGTGTTTCAGCACATTCTGTCTCTCTATGTGAGAGGGACAATTCAGCAGAAAAGGACTTATTGCCGAATGTTTTTCCAACACCCTGCATCAACCTTTTCACATTTCTGATTATAACACATATTTTTAGATTGTGTAGCATTTTTTTGAAGTTTTGCCTTTATTTTTACACAAAAATTTATGTGTAAAATTATGCAAAAAAACTTTTTCTCTTTTTTTAAAATGTGCTTTCTACATTCCACCGATTTTGGCATAGTTTTCACAATATCTTTTTGACTTTTTTCTAACAATCTGCACAAAGTTCATTTTCTCCCCCAGAGTCAAATGTCGCTCAATAATAAAAAAGCAGTCCTTCCCTCTCTTTGCTGAAAGTGAAAAACCGCTTTTTTTCTTCCTATTTTTTAAATTTTTGTAGCAAGGATTGGAAAATCCCATTTTTGTCTTCTTCTGCAGTATCCTTTCCATCGGCTACATATTCAATATACCTGCCTGTGCCGATGGCAACACAGCTTACGGCATCTTCTGCCACCATGGCATGAATCCCTGTTCTGCTTTGAATCAATTTATCCAATCCGTAAAGCAAGCTGCCTCCCCCTGTCATAACAATTCCTCTTTCATAAATATCCGCTGCCAGTTCAGGGGGTGTTTTTTCTAAAACGCCATGCACTGCGTCACAAATTGCCAGTACAGATTCCTGCAGTGCTTCCAGCATTTCATCAGATGTGACAGTGATATTTTTGGGAAGCCCCGTAATCAGATTTCGCCCTCTCACGTCCAATGTGACAGGCATTGTTCTTTCAAATGCGGTTCCAATCTTAATTTTCAGCTCCTCTGCCGTTCTTTCCCCAATCAAAACATTGTGCTTTTTCCGCATATAGCGAATAATCGCTTCATCAAAATTATCCCCTGCAATCTTCAAAGAATAGCTAACCACTGTGCCGCCCAAAGAAATTACTGCAATATCCGTAGTGCCGCCGCCAATATCTACTAGCATACTACCGCAGGCTCTGGAAATATCAATGCCGGAGCCAATGGCTGCTGCAATGGGTTCTTCGATAATATGCACCCGTCTTGCACCTGCCTGTCTGGTCGCATCCTCAACAGCCCTTTTTTCCACTTCCGTCACACTGCTGGGAACACACACCGCAATGGTCGGTTTCACAAAAGAGCGTTTTCCCAAAGCCTTCTCAATAAAATACTGCAGCATTTTTTCTGTGACATCATAATTGGAAATAACCCCCTCCCGCAAAGGACGGATTGCAACAATATTTCCGGGAGTTCTGCCAAGCATCCGCCTTGCTTCTTCGCCTACTGCCAAAATGGTGTTGCTGTCTTTGTCAATGGCAACTACAGATGGCTCTTGAATTACAATGCCCTGCCCTTTAATATAAACCAAAACTGTTGCAGTTCCCAAATCAATGCCTATATTTTCTCCAAAACTCATAAAGTCAAACATATCGTTTTCTCCTTCGTCGTTCTATCTTTCTCCATATACAGAGCTTTTCTCTGTAATTTCTAATATATTTCTATCATATATTTGCAGAATATTGCGATATATTTCTGCAGCATTTCCCCTTCTTTTCAGTATAATGGAAGAAACGCCCCTTGAAAAGCTGTTTTCCGAAAAAAAACAAATAAATTTCTCACTTATTCTATTTTTTTCTGCAAAATGGAAATTCCTTTTTGCATCTGCACATCTTCTTCTCTTGGAATCTCTATGCTGTCTTTCCATTTTTCAGGTAACTCCACCAAATAATCCGGTTCCAACCCTACGCCATGAATGGAAGTGCCTTTGGGCGTATAATATTTTTGTATCGTAACATTCAGACCTGAACCGTCGGGAAGCTGATACAACCGCTGTATCAATCCTTTTCCAAATGTTTTTGTACCAACCAATTCTCCTCTGCCTGTATCCTGAATGGCACCTGCCAGTATTTCCGATGCACTGGCACTTTGCCCATTTACCAGTACAGTCATGGGAAGATTCAAATATGCCGCATCGCATACAAGGTCATTTCTTCTGCCTTCTTTGTCCATGGTATATACCATAATCCCCTCCGGCAAGATTTCTTCGCCAATGGCATAGGCAGCAGGTACCAAGCCACCTGCATTGTTTCGCAAATCCAAAAGGATACCTTTCATATCTTGCTTTTTCAGCTCCTCCAAAGCATTCTGGAACTGTTCTGCCGTATTTTCCCGAAAGGCGTGTAAAGCAATATATCCAATGCCGTCTTCCAACATTTCATATTCCACAGTTTCAATCTGAATATCTTTACGCAGGATTTCCGCATCCCATGTTTTTTCTGTATCCTTTCGGTATATGGTCAGTACAACAGAAGTTCCTGCTTCCCCCTTAATTTGGGATACCATTTGAGAAAGCTCTTGCTCTCCCATCTCTTTTCCATCTACTGCTAAAATCAAATCACCGGATTGCAAGCCTGCTTCTTTTGCACTGCCCCCCGAAATCACGTTCACAATTTCCACTTTTCCATCTGAATTTTGCATGACATCCACACCAATGCCTACAAAATGCCCACTGTTTCTTTCTGTTTGGCTCTCCATACTTTCTTTTGTCAAATAGGTCGTATAAGGATCTCCTGCACCGGCGGCCAAACCTGTGTACATCACTTCCTGTGCCAGTTCTTTATCAAATCCATCTACATAGTCCCGCTCTAAATAATGTAAAATCTGTTTTGTCTTTGCATTTCTCTGCAAAGCCTCTCCCGGCAAAAAATTCCACGGAATCACACCTCGCTCCATCAAAAAGCTTCCGCCAACGCCAATCACTGCGGCAGTTACCAGAGCCGACACAAAGCCCTTCCAAAAATCCTTATTCCTCAAATTCTATCACCTCACAGCAATCTCCTTTGTATCCTATGAAAACCCCATGGATTTCATACCTGTTCTCTTTTTTTGCAATCCTTTGCAAAATGATACAACGGCAGTGATTCTCTGTTCCCACAGGAAGAACCCACTGCCGTTGCTCTTTTTCGGAATGACTCTTTGCATCCCGATATATACAATCTATCCTATACCTGCAAATGCTTTCTGATGGATGTCACACTGCCTACTACCCCCAAAAGGATGCCAAAAAGCAGTGCTACAGGCAAAACAAAAGTAAACACTTCACCCATAGGTTTAAACTGTACAAAACTCCGTACAAAAGGCACATAATCATAAAATACATGAATTACCTTTGCATAAATCGGCATACCCGCCAAAGTAGGAACGATTGCACCAACCAGTCCAATCATAATACCTTCAATAATAAAGGGCCATCGAATAAACCAGTCTGTCGCACCTACATATTTCATAATGTTGATTTCAATGCGTCTGTTCGTTACGGAAATACGAATGGTGTTGATGATAATCATAACAGAGATAATACCCAGTATCAGCATAACAAGCAAACCGAAAATCTGGAATACCTTGCTGATTTTCACCAAAACCTCCGAAACAGACTGTCCATATTCCACATTGTCAATACCATCCACCTGCTCCAAAGCCTGCAAGACTTCTTTTTGGGAGTGTATCTCATCCAAATCAATCTGGAAAGAATGTGCCAAAGGATTGCTTTCATCATCCAAACCAATGAAAATATCTTCTTCCGCACCCCATTCTTCTTTCAGCATTTCCAAAGAGTCTGCCGGAGATACATAGGTTACTTTGGTGACGTGCTGTATCTTCTCCAACTCGCCTCGCATTATCTCAATATCCTCACTGGTAGCACCGTCTTCCAAAAATACGGAAATGCCAATAGAATCCTCCATCTGCTGTATCATATACTGCAAATTGCTCACTACGCAATAGGAAAAAGACATAATGGATATGCAGGCAGCCACCGCAATGATGGATGCCACAGTCATCAGCAGGTTTTTTTTAAGCCCGCCAAAACCTTCTTTTACAAAATATCTGATTGTACTAGGCCTCATCGTCATAACCACCTTTTTCAATATCTCTGATAATATGCCCCTGATTCAGTGTCACAACTCGTTTTTGCATCTCATCTACAATATCTTTTGCATGGGTAGCCATAACAATGGTCGTACCACGTTTGTTAATATCATCCAAAAGCTGCATAATGCCTCTTGCAGTATCCGGATCCAGATTTCCTGTCGGTTCATCACAAATCAGAATAGGCGGATTATTCACAATCGCACGGGCAAGTGCCGTTCTCTGCTGTTCCCCGCCGGAAAGCTGGTTTGGATAATTTCTGCCTTTTTGTGCAAGACCAACCAAAGAAAGCACTGCCGGCACATTTCTGCGAATGACACGATTAGGGGCTTCAATAACCCGCATAGCAAAAGCTACATTTTCATAAACCGTTTTGTTGGGCAAAAGACGAAAATCCTGAAATACGACACCCAAGCTGCGACGCAAATATGGAATCTGACTTCTGGATAATTCATTTGTTTTTACATTATCTATCGTAATTTCGCCCGAAGTTGGATCAAGCTCCTTCAGCAAAAGACGAATCAGTGTAGATTTCCCAGAACCACTGGAACCTACAATAAATACAAAATCACCTTTTTTAATATGTAAAGTTAGCCCCTCAACACCTTTTGAGCCATTGGGGTAGATTTTTGTTACATTCTCCAATCGAATCAACTCATATCTCCCTTTCTTCAAGAATATTGGAAAATCGTGCCATTTCTTATGGAACAAGCGGCACAAGTCCGCATAAAAACAGTAATTTCCTTCAAAAAACTCCATAAAAGTATATCATAAAACAAAAGAAGGAACAAGAGTAAACCCTTACAGAATTCCAAAGATTATAGAAAATATAGAAATGAAAGGGAAATGTCGCCTTTCTCATTCTTTCTTGTACAAAAATAAGTACATAAAAAGAGAACCCCCGTTTGGCAAAAGAAAACTTCCCCCCATAAGGTTCCCTTTTTAAAATACACTTTTTTCTTTTCAATCAAATCACACTGAATACTCAGTAGCTCATTTTATCCATATACATCATATACTTGCTTACCATCAATGTAATTTTGAAAATAATGGCATCATCAAAATTTCTCAAATCCAAGCCTGTCATTTTCTGTAATTTATCCAAACGATATACCAAAGTATTTCTGTGGATGTAAAGCTGACGGCTTGTTTCAGATACATTCAGATTGTTTTCAAAGAACTTATTAACAGTCGCCAGCGTTTCATCATCAAAATCATCCATTGTCAAGCCATGCAGTACTTCTTTAATGAACATACGGCAAAGAGGTAGGGGCAGCTGATAAATCAAACGACCAATCCCCAGCTTTTCATAATTGACAATAAATTTGTCCATTTCAAAAATCTTGCCAACCTCCAAAGCCATTTTTGCTTCTTTGTAGGAACGGGAAACGTCCTTCAAATCGCTGACTACCGTACCACTGGAAATATAAACATGACTGTTTGTTTCTTCGTTCAGTGTTTCTTCAATGGCTTTTGCAATGCGGTCAATTTCCTCACTGCTTTCTTTTTCTCTCAGTTCCTTTACCAAGATGATGCTGTGTTCATCTACTGCTGTCACAAAGTCTTTTGTTTTAGCAGGGAAGATACCTCTGACAATTTCTACAACATTCATCTCTTTGTCAATGTTAGTTTCAATGAGATATACAATGCGGCTTACATTATTTTCAATATGCAGCTTCTTTGCACGGCTATAAATATCTACCAAAAGCAGATTATCCAAAAGGAGATTCTTGATAAAATTATCTTTATCATACCGTTCCTTGTACGCAACCAAAAGGCTTTGAATCTGGAACGCTGCAATTTTACCAATACGGTATCCTTCTTCATCCTCTCCCTTCACCTGCACCACATATTCCGGAACACCATTATCATAAATCTTAAAATACTGATAACCCAAAATCAGCTGACTTTCCGCCTGAGAACCCACAAAATTTTCCACTGCATCAATCTGTCTGCCAATCATATTTTCTTCTGTTGTGGCAATCACCTTGCCTTCTTTTTCCACTACACTCAGTTCTTTTCTTGTAATGTTTTTCAGTCCGTCTATGGTACTTTGCAAAATCTGGTTTGAAATCATAGCTTACCACCTCAAAATATAGTTTTATCCTTCATCTTCACCCATTAACAGGATATTGTCAAAAGTACCAAAAAACATACTTCCGTCCTGTTATTCAAAAAGCCTAGATACATTTTATAACATAATGCCAAAAAAAGAAAGAGAAATCGTAAAAAAAACATACAAAATCTCTTTCTCCGCTACATTTTCATAAAAAACAAGATTTTTTTTATTTAAAGTGCCTTGTAAAAAGCTTTACGAAATATATAAAACGCTTTTTATCACGCCTGTATCCTTCGTCTTTTTGCCTAAGCCTCCATATCTGTTCCCAAAACTTCTCGCACATCCATTAAAAGGAACAGTGCAGTTCTATCAATATTTATAATAATATTCTTTACTGTTCCAATCTCTTTTTTAGTAAAGACACAAAACAATACCCTTTTATCCGCTCCATACGGAGAAAAGCCTTCTGCTATTTCTACGAAATGGCTGTTCATCCGGCTTTCCAATTCCTTTTTGATTTGTGCAGCCTTGGCAGATACCACTGCTGCTGCCCGCACATCGCCGGTACCCTCCATAACCCAATGGGCACATTTTTCCACGACAAAAATAGAAAGGATGGCATATAAAGAATGCTCCACACCAAAAGATACTGTACCAAGAAGTATAATGGCTACATCCATAAAAAATACCAATGTTGCCACAGAAACATACTGCCATTTATGATGGAGCAATGCGGCTGCCAAATCCACACCACCTGTAGTCGTGCCGCCCAACAGCACCATACCAAGCCCTGCCCCTGTCAATACACCGCCATAAACGGAAGCAAGCAATATATCCCCTTCATACATAGGCAAAAACGATGCCACAAAAAGCATCAAAGAAAATAAGAGTGCCGTCAAAATGGTTGTGGATAAATACCTTCGTCCCTTTTTCCACCATGCCAAAAGAAATAAAGGCAGATTCAGGACTACATTAAAAAACCATAATGGAATGGGAATCCCCAAAAACCTTTTGGCCATATCATCCAGTATAATGCCAAGACCTGATAATCCACCGGCAACCAAATGTGCAGGTTCCATAAAATTCTGAATCCCCAGTGCCATCAAAGCACATCCTATGCTTACGATACCATACCCTCTTTTTTTCTCGGTCATTGCCTCTCGTCCTCTCCAAAAAGCCTATCTTCGCTTTTGTTTTTTCAGGACTGTCAGTGCAAATTTTGGCAGACGCATCATACGTTTCCATCTGGTAGGCTGCGTAATCAAACGATAAAACCATTCCATGCCCAGCTTTCGAAATACCTTGGGGGCACGTTTTATATTCCCTGCCATAACGTCAAAGCTGCCGCCTACGCCAATGGCAATTTTTGCTCCTGTTTCCTCCAGATGGTCGTATATCCATTTTTCCTGCTTGGGTGCACCCAATCCTACCAATAGTATGGACGGTACACATTTTTTTATGTCTGCCAATATCTTTTTTTCTTCTGCACCATCAAAATATCCGTTATGTCCACCAACAATTTTCAGTGATGGATATTGTTTCTTCATATGTCTTGCTGCTGTTGCTGCCACACCGGGTGCACCACCAAAGAAATAAACCGTGTGTGGTGTATCGGCAATGGAGGCAAAAAGCCGTTGTGTCAAATCATACCCTGCTACACGCTCCTTTAAAACAATTTCGCTGTAGCGAGATGCCCATACTACGCCAATGCCGTCAGGAACTACCAAATCTGCTTTCCGCAGAATCTCCATCAACTTGCCATCCTGCTGTGCTTCCATGACAATTTCCGGGTTTGGTGTACAGATATAATGCTGTTTGCCATCCTCAAGGAAGCCTTTCGCCTTTTCTACCGCTTCCTCCATGGTTAGAGCGTCAAAAGGCACATCCAATATCTGTGTCAGTCTTCTCATGGTATCTCCCCCTATTTTCGTTTTTCCAACAGCTGCTGCAAATATTTTTCATTCAAATGTGATTTTCTATTGAGCATTTCTGCCTTTTCCTGCAATTTTGTTACATAGGTTTCCCGATTTTCCAAAATATCCTCTACCAATTCCAGTGTTTTATCCTTGTCAAAATTCCGTAAATCTCCACCGCTTGGCATTTCCAGCTTTTCCAAGTAGTAAGAAATTTTCGGATCATAGACAAAGCCCACCAAAGGTACGTGCTGTCTTGCAGCAAAAATCAAGGTATGCAAACGCATACTCAGTATGAAATCTGCCAAAGAAATAATCCCCATCACTTCATGAGGTGCATAATTTCCATGCAAAATATATGCAGGCTGCTTCATCCGTTTCTTTACCTTTTCACTGACCGTAATGTCATTTGGCATTTGCATAGACACAAAGACAATATTTCTTCGATGCTTTTCCACAATGGTATCACAAAGGGATGCAAAACGAGAAATAAAACGATCCATTTCCTTCCAATTTCGTACAGAAACCACCACAAGCGGGCGTTCTAATGGAATCCCCTCCTTTGCCAAAATATGCCTTGCCGCATCCCTGCTGATGCCGTCCATAGTAAAGACAGGATCTGCCGTTACAAAGCACTTTTTCGGATTCACCCCCATAGACAGCAGTTCTTCATAGGAATTTTCTTCTCGCAATGTAATCAGGTCTGCTTTATTTACCACCTGTTTTACCAATCTGCGGTTGCGTTTCCCTGATACAGGGCCAATACCATTGGCATAAAGCATCACTTTTTTCCGCATGGTCTTTGCTGCTGCTGTAATGGAAAGGTAATACATCAAAGAACGGGTGCTGGTACTGTCCTGCAATAAAGAGCCGCCACCACTCAGCAATACATCGCTTTCACGAATTGCACGCAAAACTTCCCGCATCCCAAAACGATAAACCGCTTCGATGCCATATTTGTCCCGTGTTTCCACAGGCTTATTGGACAATACGGTAATATGATAATTCTGCCCCATTTGCTGTATATTTTTGTGCATAGACAACATAATAGCTTCGTCACCTGTATTATTAAAGCCATAATAACCGCTCATGACCACATGATACTGCTTTTCGTGATTCTCTCTCCATGCTGCATCATAGGCTCCTGCACTGTCCTGTGCCATTTTTGTAACAGAATAGTAACGGAAAATCACATCTCTGCCATAAAGTCCTCTTTCCTGTCTTTCTTCTTCTGTCATATTGCAAAAGGCATAGAGGGTATCTCTGTATAAAATATCTTCTGCAGACATTTCACATCCACGACAGCAGAAATTATTCTCTCTTGCAGACTCCAGCTTTTCCTCGCCAAACAAACCAATATAGCCTTCGTTCCCTGCCACAATAACAGTCTTTCCTGCTGCCATGGCCTCTAATGCTGCACGGCTCACACCAATAAATACGTCTGCTACAGAAACAAGCTCGTTAATATCCGTTCTTGCCCCTGTCATGGTAATACACTCTCTCCCCAAATTGCGGTTAATCTCTTTGCTCTTTTCCAGAAGCTCGTCAAATACATCTCCGCCGCCTACAATCAAAACACGCAGCTTTGGAATCTCCCTTGCCAGCTTTGGTGTAATATGAATAAGCTGTCTTGCCACCATAGCACGGCTCTCATCCATGCGACTTACATAAACCAAAGTAGGTTCTTCTGCCTTTAGCCCAAATTCCCTTCGTATTGCACTGCCGTCTGTATTCGGAGAAAACTTATCTGTATCAATACCGTTAATGGTTACAAAAATATTCTCACTGCGAACATGATAATTGTCCATGAGATATTGGCGAATATCCTCACTGACTGCCACAACCTTCTGTCCCCAATTTGTCAGATATTTCAGTCCCATGCCTGTATAAAATACCCAGTGTGCAGAAGTCACAAAGGTAAAGTGCATCCGTCTGTGCAGCAATCCACAAATAAAACCGGGGATTCTTGCATGAGAATGAACAATATCCACTTTTTCTTTTTTTATGATTTTTTTCAAAAGAAAATAGGATTTTATCATCTTCAATATATTTCTCTGGTTCATGGGAACCTTGTAGTGACGAATTCCTACTTCCGCCAGTTCTTTTTCGTAGACACCTCCGTTGGAGGCCACGATAATGTCATAACCCTGTTTTTTTAATTCTTTGGAAAGCTCTACCACATGGGTTTCCGCACCGCCTATTTCCAGTCCCATGAGCGTCATCAGTATTTTGTATTTCATATCCGTCCCACCTGTCAAATATCAATTTCCTTCACTTTGATTTTTGGTTTCGCATACTTTGTATATACCTGCATTTCTGAATTTCCTTTTAACTCCACCTTGCCCTGTGCACAATAGCCGTCTTCTTTTTCCACAATATCCCCTTGTATTGTCAAGGTAACTGTGTAATACTCCTGAAATTCCACTAAAATCATTTTCCCGTCATTTCCCGGAACATTTTCCTTCTTTGGTGCGTGTGCCCCATGTATAATGTTT
>SAMEA104404100__coassemble_1701_pt1 | contig 18947 bp, 15 predicted proteins | sample SAMEA104404100__metabat2_low_PE_071 | metagenome-assembled genome bin SAMEA104404100 (sample SAMEA104404100) | Balaenoptera acutorostrata
GTTATTACAAAAGATGTAGATGTTTCTAAACTGATGGTAAATCTTCTGGAAGAAGCATAATGGAAAATTAGGGCGTATCTGAAAGCTCCTCTGTGCAGGTATATGGAAAAAATAATCCATAGAGCTTTCAGATACGCCCTAAGTATATTTTTTATTGCAGGCTGTCTAGAAAGGCGGAAGCCTGCAAACAAAGGTGTCGGGCAAGATGTGCCATGGTGTGGGTATGAAATGCCCTGAAGCAGTTGGTTTTCTAAAATACAAGCAGAAGAAAAGCAATGTGCAGGTAAGAAAACCTCCCTTTTTCCTTTGCAGAGGTCATGGGGACGGAGTTCTTGTGTTTTTTAGACTTTGATGCCTATATTTCAGACTCCTTTTCCATTTCCCGTATGGTTTCTCCCATACGCTTCATGCCAACTTCGATTTTATCATCGCTGAGAGCAGCGAAACTCAGACGGATATGATGGTTTTCCATGCCGCTGATATAAAATTGATTTCCGGGAGAAACCAATACATTTTTTTCTAACATTCGGTTGCAAAAAGGCTCTGCCTTTACTTGGTCAGGCAGTTTCAGCCAAAGGCTGACACCGCCCTGCGGACGAAGGAAAGACACAGAAGGCGGGAGATATTTTGCAGCCATAGCCAATGCTTTTTTATACTTTTCGCTGCCGTATTGGCGTACAGCATTGGCATGATTTTCCCAGCCGTTTTCTTTTAGATATTGCTCCAAAGCCTTCTGAATAAAGCCGGATGTGGAAATATCTGTCGTATACTTTGCCTCCAAAACAGCACCCTTGATACGTTTTGGCAGTACCATAAGCCCCATACGCAGTCCCGGCATCAATATTTTGGAAAAGCTTTTGATGTAAATAACACGGTTTTTATAATCCAGTGCCTTTAGGGGGATGGGGATTTTTTTATCATAATGAAAATCATAGAAATTATCTTCTTCTATAATGTAAGTGTCATACTTCTCGGCCAATTCTAAAAGCTTTCTCTTTTTTTCCATGGAGTAGGAAACCCCTGTAGGTGTTTGAAAATAAGCCATAATATAAATAAAGCGGGGATGATACAGCTTTAGAAAGTCCTCCAGACGCTCTGTTTGCAGTCCGTCTGTTTCCAGAGGAATTTCCTCTAATTTTGCACCTCTTGAAAGAAATGCCCCTGCCGCACCATAGAAGGTAGGCTTTTCCACAAAAACAATATCTCCATAGTTTAGCATGGCTTTGGAAATGATGTCGATGCCCTGCTGGGCACCGGATATAATCTGTACATGGTCTGCCGTGGTCTGGATACCATAGGAGGCAAGATAGCGGCAGAGGGTTTGCCTAAGAGGCTCGTAGCCCATACTGTCTGTATAGCCAAATGCCCCGCCTTGCTCCCTGTCCAGTACCTCATTGAAGGCTTTTTTAAAGGCGTTTACAGGAAATAGGGCGTTGGGCAGAGAGGTCAGTGTGAAATTGATGGCATTTGCCAAAGAAGCCGGATGTTCAAAGGCATTGAGATTCCTTTTTGCCACAGGGGCAGGAATTTCCTCCACAGGCAGGGGGGATACATAGGTACCGCTGCCCACACGGGAGTAGACAATTTTTTTTTGCTCCAAATGCTTATAGGCCGTAACCACTGTGACGGGATTGACACCCAGATGCTCCGCCAGTTTTCGGATAGGCGGCAACTGGCTATTGGCAGGCAGTACCCCTTCCTTGGCAAGAGAAGCAATGCCATCGGCAAGCTGTTTGTACAGGGGGATATTTTGTTCTTTTTGCAGTAAAATATCAAAAATTTCTTCTGCCATAATTTTTCTCCTTAGCTTTTTTCAGCTTTTTCTTTCTCCATTTATCCATCATATCGTTTTCTGCCGGATGCACTGGGGATATGCAGCATTTCCCGATATTTTGCTACGGTTCTTCTAGAAATAGCAATCCCATTTTTCTCTAGCTGTTCTGTCAGTTCTCTGTCACTGAGGGGATGGGCTTTATCCTCCTGTTCAATGCAACGGACAATCTGCTGCCGAATATGGTCGGCGGATATATTTTCTCCATCTCGTACCAAGCCTGTTACAAAAAATGCCATGAGAGAAAAAGTGCCTCTGTCACATTGCAGATATTTGTCTTTTACAGCACGGCTGACGGTGGACTCATGCACCTGCAGCTGCTCTGCGATGTCCTGCATCCGCAAAGGCTCCAAGGTGCCATGGGGAGAGAGAAAAAATGTCTTTTGTGCCATTACAATGGCTTTGGCTGTTTCCAAAAGGGTTTCTTCTCTGCGGCTCACGCACTGCACAGCCCATTGGGCTTGGCGAAGCTTTTGCATGATATAGGCTTTGGTTTCTTCTGAGGTGCTTTGCTGCAAAAGCTGCGTGTACAGGGGATTGATGAAAAGCTGGGGAGATTTGCTGCTGTTTGCTGTTACAATGAGCTGATTCCCATTTTTTTTCACATAAACATCAGGCACGACATATTCCACAGGCAGGTGATTTGCAAAACCACTGCCGGGCTTTGGAGAACAGCTTTTGATTTCGCAAAGGGCATCGGCTATTTCTTTTGCAGAGAGATGTAGTTTTTTTGCAACATAGGAAAGCCGGTTTTTCCCGATTTCTTCCAGGTAGGAGGTCACAATGGATTTGGCGGCCTCGGAGGCATTTTTTTGTCGGAGCTGCACCAAAAGACATTCTTTGATATTTCTTGCCCCAACGCCGGGTGGATCCAGACCTTGCAGACAAGACAGCAGCTCCTCTGCCTGATTTTCAGAAAGCTGGAATCTTTTTTGGGCTGCTTCCAAGGCACCTGTTTCCAGATAGCCGCTTTCCTCCACGCTTTCTGCGAGAAAATGCAGGAAGCGTTTTTTCTCCTCATCCAAAGACAGTATATTGATTTGAAAGAGAAGATATTCCCGTAGGTTGGTGTCCTCTTTTTTGCCGAGGATGGAGTCCTCCTGTTCTTTTTCACTGTCTATCTCCCATTGATAGTAGGTGCGATTTTGTTCATCGGCTTCTTGCAGCCATTCCAGCTTTCTCAGAATCATTTCTTCTTTTTCGGAGGAAGCAGTGTCCTCTGTCCATTCCAGCAGCGGATTTTCTTCGGATATTTCCCGCAGATATTCCGATAGTGCCAATGTATTCATCTGCAGGATTTCTGCTGACTGCTGCATTTTATGAGATAGAATCTGTTTTTGTCGTATTTGTAAAGATAAATCCAAACAAGTTCCTCCTTTCCCTGCCTGTGGCATAGAATGTGAAAGCGTGTACAAAGTGAAATAATTTTTATGGAGGCGTTTTCAAAAAGCCTTATTTTATACAAGCCTGCCTTGAGGAAACAGAGGCATAAACAAATGTCTGGAAAGGAGGGCAAGCCCTTGTCTTTGGCAGTGAGTGGTGTTATTTTTGTCCCGCAGTTCTGCTTTCCTCCATGAAAATGTAGCTTCCGCTTGCGGATTTCATTTGGAAAAGCCCCATCGTCAGAATTGGGACAGACAGCCGTCTTTATGGCAAATATACTTGGTACCTTTTTTTATACCTCTCTGCGTTCCCAAAAACCAAAATAATCGGCTTTTTTACAGTTTATAGCTTGCTTACTTGCTTTTATTCTATCATACTCTCCTTTATCCATCAAGACAGGCAAAGGGCAGGAATACAGCCAAGGCTGCCCTGTTTTCAGAAGGGGCTTTCGCACTTTTTGATAAAAGCCGTTTTTTGGGGGAAAGCCTATGGAAACCTCTCGACAGCTTGTCTTTTTCCGCATACCTTGCCTGATTTTTCCTATGCAAAATCCTGCACAAGCCGGTTTTTGCATATGCCCTAGGCAAAGATAACAGAAATAAGGAGGGATTTATGGTAATAAATTCTCATTTACTTTTCATGGGAATAAGAGTAAACTATGAGAAAGATAATCTTTTATAGCATACCAAGTTTTATCTATCATCTTTTCTGAACAAAAAACAAAGGATGGTTTTGCAGTTTTCTCTTGTTTTTTTGACGAAAATCACTTTTTTTCATTTTTTCCGCAAAAAAACATTGTGAAATTTTCATTTTTGTATTAAAATATTGCTGTTATATATAGCTGTATTTTTATAAAGCATAACTAAACCAAGCGTTTTCGGCACAATGCTTGTCTTTTGTGCTGTAAACGCAAAATCACTTGACAGAGGGGGATAATATGCAAGCTTTAACGTTCAAACGTGGAGTTCACCCGCCTGATGGGAAAGCACTTTCCGCAGAAAAGCCCATTCAGGTGATACTCCCAAAGGAAAACTCTGAATTGTTCTATCCCATGTCCCAGCACATTGGGGCTCCCTGTGAGCCTTTGGTAGCTGTTGGCGACCATGTAAAGGTAGGACAGAAAATCGCTGAGTCACCTGCATTCATGTCTTCTCCCATCTTTGCCAGCGTATCTGGCGAAGTTGTGGATATCAGACCTATGTTGGTTCCGGGCGGTGCAACTGTAAAATCCATCGTTGTAAAAAATGACGGCAAGATGGAAGAAATCGAAGGGTTAAATGATGGTAAGGACTACACAACCATGTCCAATGACGAAATTTTGGCAGCTATCAAAAATGCCGGCGTTGTTGGTCTGGGGGGTGCCGGTTTCCCTACCCATGTAAAATTGAATCCACCTAAGGATACACCCATCGACCATATCCTCATCAATGCGGCAGAGTGTGAGCCTTATCTCACTTGTGACTACCGTCTGATGTTGGAAGAACCCGAAAGAATTGTAAGAGGCTTACAGATTATGCTGAAGCTGCATCCCAATGCAAAGGGCGTAATCGGGATTGAAACAAACAAACCCAAAGCAATCGAATCCATGACAAAGGCTTGCCAGGGTATTGATAACATCACCGTACAGCCTTTGGTAACAAAGTTCCCGCAGGGTTCTGAAAAACACCTGATTTACTCTATTACAAAAAGAGAAGTAAAATCCGGTGCGTTGCCTGCAAGTGCAGGATGTATCGTTGATAACGTAGATACAGTTCTGGCAATCGAAAGAGCAATCTGCAAGGGCAGACCTCTTATGAGAAGAATCGTGACTGTATCCGGCAGCGGTATCAAAAATCCCGGTAACTACAAAATCAGAATCGGTATGACACTGAGAGATTTGGTAGATGCCATCGGCGGCTTTAAAGAAGACACACCTCCTGTAAAGCTCATTGCCGGCGGTCCTATGATGGGCCCTACACTCTATACATTGGACGTAGCGTCTGTAAAGACAACATCCGGTCTGCTGTGCTTCACAAAGGATGAGGCATACATACCTGAAGAAAGAAACTGTATTCGTTGTGCAAAGTGTGTAGATCACTGCCCCATGGGGCTGCAGCCCTTTATGCTGAATGCTTTGGCATTGAAAGGGGATGGCGAAGGTTTCGTAAAACATCACGGTCTTGACTGTATCGAATGCGGCAGCTGTTCTTATGAATGTCCCGCAAAGCGTCAGCTGGCACAGTCCATCCGTGCAACAAAGAAAATTGAAGCAGGCAAAAAAGCAGCCGCAGCTGCCGCAGCAAGAGCAAAAGCTGAAGCAGAAGCGAAAGCAAAAGCCGATAAGAACTGATAGAAGGGGGAGAATAAAGAATGTCTAATTTTGTAGTATCCGGTACCCCTCATGTGCGTTCTAAAGAATCTATTCAGAGCATCATGCGTGACGTTGTGATTGCACTGATTCCCGCAACAGCGATGGGTATTTTCTATTTTGGCATGAAGGCACTGATCCTCATTGCTGTATCCATTATATCTTGTGTGGTTTTTGAATGGTTGTATGAAACAATTGTGAAAAAACCCATTACAATCAGCGATTTGTCCGCAGTTGTAACAGGCTTGCTTTTGGCAATGAATATGCCTGCATCTGCACCTGTTTGGGTTCCCATTGTAGGCAGTGCATTTGCAATTATCTTTGCAAAACAGCTCTTTGGCGGCTTGGGACAGAACTTCATCAACCCTGCTCTTGCAGGTCGTGCATTCCTGTTGGCTTCTTATCCTACAGAAATGACAACATGGACAGCACCCGTAGGCTTCAGTGGTGCAGACGCTGTTGCAGTAGCAACACCCTTGTCCGAACTGAAACAGGGCATTATGCCCGCAGCAAGCCTGCAGGATGTTATCGTTGGTAACGTAGGCGGCTGTATTGGTGAAACCTGTGCAATTGCACTGATTATCGGTGGTATCTACCTGATTGTAAAGCACGTTATCAGCTGGAAGATTCCCGTAATCTACATTGCAACTGTATTTGTATTGTCCGCAGCAATTGGCAGAAAAGGTCTGCGTGTTCCTGTTTACGAGCTGTTTACAGGCGGTTTGATGCTGGGTGCATTCTTCATGGCAACTGACTACGCATCTTCTCCTGTTACACCTAAGGGACAGATTATATTTGCATTGGGCTGTGGTATTATTACAACACTAATCAGAGTATTTGGCGGCTACCCCGAAGGTGTATCCTACTCTATTTTGATTATGAACTTGGCTGTACCTTTGATTGAAAGATTCACAGAACCTAAAATCTTTGGTGCATTACCCAAAGTAAAGGAGGCGAAATAAGCATGGACACAAAACAAGTTGTAAAACCCGCAGTTGTGCTTTTGCTGATTTCCGCAGTTGCTGCGGCTTGCCTCGGTGCGGTTTCCGAAATTACAAAGGAACCCATTGCCCAGCAGGCAGAAAAGACACTGAACGAGTCTATGAAGGCAGTTATGCCTGACGCATCTTCCTTTGAAGATTTGGGTATTGAACCTACAGGTACTATTACAGCAGCATATCAGGCTGATAATGGCGGTTTTGTTCTGACAACAGAACCCGGCGGTTTCGGCGGTGCTGTAAAAACAATGGTAGGTATTGACGCAGAAGGCGTAGTTACCGGTCTTCGTGTAACAGGTCATGCAGAAACACCAGGTCTTGGTGCAAAAGCAACAGACCCTAGCTTCTACGAACAGTTCGTAGGCAAATCCGGTACTGTAACCGTAACAAAAGACGGTGGCGAAATTGTACCTATCACAAGTGCAACAATTACATCCAGAGCTGTTTGCGATGGCGCACAGGAAGCTTTGGATTGGGTCGCAGCGAATGGAGGTGCTAATTGATGGCTAACCCACTGAAAATTGTTAAAAATGGTATTATCAATGAAAACCCCACATTCGTACAGGTTATCGGTATGTGTCCTACACTGGCTGTAACCAGTTCTGCAATCAATGGTATCGGCATGGGGCTTTCTACAATGGCGGTTCTGATTTTTGCGAATATCTTTGTATCTTTGTTGAGAAAGGTAATTCCCGATGCAGTCAGAATTCCTTGCTTCATCGTTGTAATTGCAACATTTGTAACAATCATTGAATTTTTGTTGAAGGCATATCTGCCGGCTTTGAACGCATCCTTGGGTCTTTATATCCCTCTGATTGTTGTAAACTGCTTGATTCTGGCAAGAGCAGAAGCATTTGCATCCAAGAATGGACCTGTTGCATCTGCTTTTGATGGCATTGGTATGGGGCTTGGTTTTACAATCGCTCTTGGCGTTTTAGGTCTGGTTCGTGAATTTATTGGTGCAGGTACACTGTTTGATATTCCCGTACTGCCTGAAGCATTCCCTAAAACATTGCTGTTCGTTATGGCTCCCGGTGCGTTCTTCACACTGGCTTGCCTGATGGCTGCTTTGAATCACTTCAGAAATAAAAAGAAAGCATAAAGGAGGGGAAATAAATGAATCTGATCTTATTGGTTTTGGCCGGGATCTTCGTAAACAACTACGTTTTATCCCAGTTCTTAGGTATCTGCCCCTTCCTTGGTGTTTCCAAGAAGGTAGATACAGCCGCCGGTATGGGTATGGCAGTTATCTTCGTTATGTCCTTGGCAGCAGCGGTAGCATGGTTGGTATATTCCCTGGTATTGGTACCTCTGCACCTTGAATATCTGTATAACATTGCGTTCATTCTGGTTATCGCATCTTTGGTACAGTTTGTAGAAATGTTCCTGAAAAAAGCTGCTCCTGCACTGTATCAGGCACTGGGCGTATTCCTGCCCCTGATTACAACAAACTGTGCGGTTCTGGGTGTTGCCGTTTTGAATATGCAGAAAGGCTACAACTTCATTGAATCCGTATTGAACGCACTGGGCGGTGCTGCCGGTTTTGCTCTGGCCATCGTTCTGTTTGCAGGTATTCGTGAAAGAATCGCTGATAATGATACACCGAAAGCCTTCGATGGTTTCCCTATGGCTCTGCTGACAGCAGGTCTGATGTCCATCGCATTCCTTGGCTTCTCCGGTCTGATCAAACTTTAATACAAGGAGAGTGACAAAAATGAACCCTATGAATATTATAAGCCCGATTCTGAGCATTGGCGGCCTTGGTGTTGTTTTTGGTGCGTGCCTTGGTATTGCCAGCGAAGTCTTTAAAGTGGATGAGGACCCCAGAATTGGTGAAGTTCTGGAAGCACTTCCCGGTGCAAACTGTGGTGGCTGTGGCTTCCCCGGTTGCGGCGGTTGTGCATCTGCTATTGTTGCAGGTACAGCACCTGTAAATGCCTGCCCTGTTGGTGGTGCAGCAGTTGCTGATAAAATTGGTACCATTATGGGTATTGAAGCATCCTCTGCTGAACCCGTAGCAGCATTTGTAAAGTGCGGTGGTACTTGTGAAAAAGCAAAATCCAAATATGAATATTTTGGTATCAATGATTGTAATATGGCTGTACAGCTTGCAGGTCAGGGCTCTAAGGAATGTTCCTATGGATGTCTTGGTCTGGGCAGCTGTGTAAAGGCTTGTGGCTTTGATGCAATCCATATTGTAGACGGTATTGCAAAAGTTGATACAGAAAAATGTGTGGCTTGTGGTAAATGTGTAACAGCTTGCCCCAAACATATCATTGAACTGCTTCCTGTGAAGAAGAAAGTGAAAGTACAGTGTTCTTCTAAGGATGTAGGTAAGACTGTAATGCAGAGCTGTAGCGTTGGTTGTATCAGCTGTAAGATTTGCGAAAAGAATTGTCCTTTTGATGCAATTCATGTTATCGACAATCTGGCTGTTATCGACTACGATAAGTGTAAAGCTTGTGGTATTTGTGCCAACAAGTGTCCTAAGGGTGTTTTGACAGGAAAGCTTCCTCCAAAACCTGCAGCAGCAGCTCCCGCAGCTGGTGCAGCGAAGGCAGCGGCTCCTGCAGCGGCAGCAGCAAAAGCTGAAGCACCGAAAGCAGAGGCTCCTAAGGCAGAAGCTCCTAAAGCAGAAGAAAAAGTAACAGAAAAACCCGCTGAATAAGCTGGGTTACTATAAAAAGCAGGAAACAGAATGTAATATTCTGTTCCTGCTTTTTTGTTTTTGATAGAATTTATAAAAATAGGGCATATGTATGCCATATGCCCTCAGACTGTAGATAAAATTATTTTTTAGGATACAATATGTAAAATCCATAACTTTGGAAAGTATAAAGTTTTTTTCTGAAATCCTTTCAACAGTATCAAAAGAATAAGACTTTCTGAATGGGTCAAGGGATGAAATCCCTTGCAGGGTTTGGGACAGAGTCCCAAGGTCTAATATCTTGATTTTAGATTTATCTACACTAACAAGGTATATGCCATATGCCATATTAAATTGTGCAGAAAGAATTAAAATATTTATATCATATTTTTTCAATTATATATCTGGACTCAGTTTTCTTTTCGTAGTTTCCAAAAAATCATGGCAATCCAACCAATTCCGAACAGTAGATGTGTGATTGCCCAACCAATTTTATCAGAATGTTGCCCCTGTTCAATTTTCACGATATTATTTTCATAATCCACAAAATACACATGGTCATAGAATGCGGAGGAAACAACAGTACAGTAGGTATCCTTTCTTTTTGGCATATCATGCTTTTCTGTGAGGGCATAGCGAGGAAACAATGTATTTTTAGAAAATTCCAGTACAGAATAGGTATCCTTTTTTGTTTTTATATACTTGCACAATAACATCTTTTTGTGCAGTATCTTCCATGACCAAGGAATAGCCGCTGGAGGGAAGTACTTTGTCCAGTTTGTTGGCTCTTAAAGTTGAGATATGAAAGCCACCTTCCAGAAGAATAAAGATACCCATAAGTATATAAAGAACTCCTATTATACCTAATAGTTTATATAACTTTTTTTCTCTCATACATATTTTCCTTTCAATCTTTTTTAATGTATTTTTAGGTAATATGATTTATAAAGTACAGATGTACTGACGCACAGCTATTTTACGAATAGATTATATCATGGAAAAGAGACGGAAAAAAGCAGAGAGAATATTTGGTTATTTTGCAGAAGGATTTTTTCTTAGAATATAAAATTACCAGCATATGGAAAAGCACACACTGGTAATTTTTGTTTTTATGATGTTGTTTTGAAAATTAGAATAAGAAGTTGGTAATTTCTTTTGCTCGCTCAATATCCTGCAAAATGGATTTCTGTTTTTCTTCAAAAAGTAATTCTTTATTATAACGGTAGTATTCGTTACTGCCATTATCACGAATAAAGCGTACGCTGTAGTAGTTTGCGGTCAGTTCTGTAATAAAGATAACCATTTCCTGCCCTGCACCAAAGCATTTTTCCATGAAATCAAAGGCGTTTTTCAGCATCTCGCTGCCTTGTTCTATGATATGCTGACGCTGCTCCACAACCTTAGCAAACAGCTCTTTCATATAAGCAAAGACTTCATCGTGACTGTGGACTCCCTTTTCTTTTGCACCTTTTTCGTAGAGTTCCAGTTGCTCCAAAGCAGAAAGAGTTGCCTTTTGCTCCTGTTTATCCATGAGATTTGCTCTTTTTGCTTGTTCATATTTTTCTTTTTCTTCTTCTATTAAATTCTGAACCAATGTTTCCCAAGGAGTTTCAGCACAGTAAGAACTTGTAAAACGCTCCTTCACTTCCTTTAGCATTTCATGAAGCTTTGTGGTACACAAATCCATGGTATAGGCATCTGTGAAGGCTTCCGTCAAACGGCTGAGGAATAAGCCCATAACACTCAAACGCTCGTCAAAGGGTGCATCCTGCAGTTTATGAATGGTATTTTCATGGTAGTTTCCTGCGAGAATTTCTTCCACACGGTAGTCGGTACGATATTTTTCATACAAATCCAAATAATTGGCAAAATCCTTTGCGATTTTAGGATGCTGCAGATACTGCTGTATCAGACCTTCATTTGCTTCAATTCCCAGCTTTTCATAGACTTGCAGCACGTTGGATAAGTCCTCCCAGCCTCTTGCTGTAACAAAGCGTTTTCCGTCTACTGTGGTTTCCATAGCATAGAAATGATTCTTTTTAATCTCCAAATAGGACAAAACTGCACCATGCAGTCCCTGCTTCCAAGCATATTCCTTCCATATGCCAAAATCGGGTTCTACCTCTATTTTTTTCACACGGTCTAATGTAACCACATCAAATTCCCGGACGGATTTATTATATTCCGGTGGATTGCCGGCTGCCACAATAATCCAGCCTTCGGGTACTTTGTGAGAGCCGAAGGTTTTTGCCTGCAAAAATTGCAGCATGGCAGGTGCCAATGTTTCTGATACACAGTTGATTTCATCCAGAAACAAAATCCCCTCCTTCAGTCCCGTTTCTTCCATTTTTTTGTAGACTGCCGCAATAATTTCGCTCATGGTATATTCTGTGACAGCATATTCTGTACCACCATATATTTTATGGTCGATAAAAGGCAGACCAATGGCACTTTGTCTGGTGTGATGGGTGATGCTGTATGCCACAAGCCCTACACCACATTCTCTGGCTACCTGCTCCATAATGGCTGTTTTCCCGATACCGGGAGCCCCCATAAGCAGAAGGGGACGCTGACGGACAGTGGGAATCACATATTCTCCCAGTTCGTCTTTTAATAAATACGCCTCTATGGCGTGTTTGATTTCTTCTTTTGCACGTTTGATATTCATATCTTTACTCCTCATTCTTTATAATTTCCAAATCCTCTTTTCCAAGAACCACTTTCATTGCCCAAGGGGGAACCTGTCTGTCTGCATAGGTTCCGTCATCCAGAAAAACAAAAGCTGTGTCATAGGGAGGGCGGTACTTGGGGAATGTTCCCCAGCCATCGGTAAAATAGATTAGTCCTTGCAAGTTTAAAAATTCTTTGTTTTCCAGAAGTTCATTTACATAGGTGAAAACAGGGCGGAAATCTGTGCCGCCGCTGCCACGCAAATCAAATTCCTCCATATATTGCACCAATTCTTCCATGGAGGTAATCTTTTTATCCTGTTGTATTTTGGCATCACATTGTATGATGCGAATATGAAACCGATGGAAAAAGCTTTCGTTGTTGCAAAGAATATTGTAGGTTTCTTCCAAGAAACTTCGCACGGTTTCCCCTTCACAGGATTCGGAAGTGTCTATGGCAATGACAAGTTCCTCTATCTTTTTCACTTCTTTGTATTCTAAGGCTTCGATAAGAGGCAGATTGCCGTACATTTGCAGACCATAGGTGTAGAAAATATAGTCAAAATTGTCATCATCCACCTGTACATCCTCACGGAGTGTCACAAATTTCTGTAAAAAACGGCGGTAATCATATCGCTCTCTGTTTTCAATGCGGAGGTATTGGAGAAAATCTCCGACTTCTTCTCCTGCTTCTTTGGAAAATGTTTCCAGATTGGTTTGCATTTTTTCGCTGATTTCCTGCCATTTTTCTTCTAATTCCTGTCGCCGGTCTTGTTCTTGTTGCTCTTGCTCTTGCTGGTCATTTTGATTCTCTTGGTTTTGTTCATTGTCATTTTGGTCATTATCCTCTTGTTTTTCCCAAAAAACATGGTCATCTACCCAAAATTCCAACTGAAGCTTGGCAAAGTCTTGTGCAGAGAGTCTTTCTTTTTGCAATATTTCATAAATTCCCTCTGCTGTTAATACTTTTAATTTCCGCCGCAGTTTTTCGTACATCTCATTCCGTCGGTCGGAAACCACAAGCTGTACTGCAGGGACGGGCAGACTGTCTACCATAGATTCTACGGCAATATCACAAGCAAGATTCCAGTAATCTGCATCCCGTTTTCCTTGATGGAAGGGATGGCGGAAAATGCAGTGGAGCAGCATATGAAGATAGACACGGTTTACAAGGACAGGGTCAGAAAGATACCGCTGTATGAGATACCGTGGGTTAAAAAGTATCTTGACACCATCTGTCCCCACATACAAAGAGGAAAGATTCATTTCGTATCGCAGACCACTTAATGCAATATCCAAAAAACGCATGGAAAGATAGAGTTGGTTTCTGGATGCCGATAAAATTTGGCTGCCAATCTGTATGAGCTGCTTATGGGCTTCGTTCATGGTTTCACCTCCTTCTATAAATCGAATGTTTTTTTCTTTTTCTTTAAATGGCTATGCTGGTATTCCAGCAAGAACCCTGTTATTTCTGTTTTCTTTTTTTCGCCTGCTAATTTTAACAAATCATCTATATTCTTTTCCTCGATAAGTCCCCAATCAGCAAAGAGCCGTATGGCAGAGAGATTTCCTTGGGATATATAGTAGGATGCAGCCCAAAGGAGATGCTCTCGCAAAAAGCAGAGATAATCATTTCTTCGCTTTTCTTCCAGACGATAGGGGAATTCCAGACGATACATGGCTAAAATCAGTACCATAGCAGCACCATCTTCCCGACGGGTGAGATAAAACAATTCGTCAAAGCGTCTGAAATCAATATCTGTGTTTCCAATACACTGACGGAATAGATGCCCTGTGCCATAGTTGACTTGGTGGAACTGTCTTGCAGGGGTATCTTCCACATATTCATACTGAAAATCAGGAATCAGCAGCTTTGCTATTTGGTTGTTTTCAAATTCTATGGTGATGTGTAATTCCTGCTGCAGACCTGCAATGAGGTCACCGATATGACGGCATCTGCCAAAGGAGAGATAGGTAAGGCTGTCGCAGTTTAAAAATAAGCCTGTACCCAAATCTGTAGTGACCTTTGGGATATTGATAGATTCTATTTTTCGGCAATTATAAAAAGCATATCGCCCCAGTTTTTCAACCGCATCGGGAATCACCAGCTTTTGCAGATTGCGGCAATCATGGAAAGCATATTCCTCAATCATACGCAGGGATGCAGGCAGTCCCAAGGATAACAAACCGGTACAGCCGGAAAGCATATGATTGGAAATTTTCTCCAGAGTATCTGGCAGATGCAGTACCTGAAGGGCATTACAGCCTGCCATGGCATAGGCACCGATTTTCTTTATGGAATCCGGAAGATAGAGCCTTTGGAGGGCGTTGCCACTGCGTTTGGAAAGCGGTGCTTTTTTCTGCCCTTCCTCAGTTTTTTCAAAGATAAGCTTGGTTTCCTCGGCTTCATCCAAAAGCGGTGCTTCTTCTGTGACAGCAAAGGCATAGGCACCAATTTCTGTGACAGGCTTCCCTTCTATTTCAGCAGGAATCCGTATTTCTGCCCCGCTGCCGTCCATACCTGTGATACAGATGCCGCCATCCAAGGCAGATGTATAATATATTGTAACAAAATTCATGAAAAACTCCTTCATTTTTTATTTGGGTTTGGGGTGCATCTGAAGGTCTGGGGATTGGTCTTTTTCCATATACCCTATACCCACATGATGCTTTCTCTGGGTATACACTAGCTGCACAGTGATATTTTTATATTTTGCGTGCATTGCTCTGTGAAACAGTTCTGTACAAGGGGATTTCTGATGCACCCTGCATATCTATCAGAATTATTATAGGCAATTCGATACAATTCTACAAGGGTGATTTTAAAGAAGGGGGAAAGAATTTTGAAAATAGGAAGAAATGGGAGAGAAAATGCACTTGACGAACAGATAAAAAAAACTTACAATAATATAGCAGTATAGCAGTTGTGTCGCTATAGCTCAGTTGGATAGAGCGACCGCCTCCTAAGCGGTAGGTCGGAGGTTCAAATCCTCTTAGCGACGCTAGGAAAGCCGAAGGTATCCCCTTTGGCTTTTTTTATTGAGAAAATCCGCAGAACGCCTTGACAAAGGCGGATTTGCTCTCTTATAATAAGACGAACAGCATAAAGATAAAAGCTAGGAAAAGAAAGAGTAGGCGGAACAGCAAGCCATACAGAGAGAAAATCAAAGAAAGCAGTTTTGCTTTTGTGGTGGAAGGTTTTCGGCGGTGCATCGTTGAAGCAGTCTTTTCGGGGATAGACCACGGCTCTTTGGCGGAAAGCAAGTATGTCAAAGCGTAAGCCTGCGTGAAAGGCAGAAAGTGGCGTTTTTTCGGAAACGCAATGAGGGTGGTACCACGGGAAATCCGTCCCTGACTGATAAGTCAGGGGCTTTTTTATTTTGAAGGAGGTTAAAAATGAAGAATTTAGGTGTAAATGAAATTAGAGAAGCATTCTTAAAGTTTTTTGAAAGCAAGGAGCATTTGCGTTTGCCAAGCTTTTCTGTTGTACCCCATAACGACAATAGTTTGCTTTTGATTAACTCCGGTATGGCTCCCATGAAGCCTTACTTTACAGGGCAGGAAATTCCGCCCAAAAAACGTGTGGCAACCTGTCAGAAATGTATTCGTACAGGGGATATTGAAAATGTGGGGAAAACTGCACGTCATGGCACATTTTTTGAGATGCTTGGAAACTTCTCCTTTGGGGATTATTTCAAAGATGAAATCATTCCATGGTCTTGGGAATTTGTCACAAAGATTATGGAGATTCCGGAGGATAAGCTGTACGTCACGATTTACGAGGAGGATGAGGAAACAGGAAAAATCTGGAAAGAAAAGGTGGGGCTTCCCCAAGACCGCATTGTAAAGCTGGGAAAGGCAGATAACTTCTGGGAACACGGCACAGGCCCCTGTGGCCCCTGTACAGAAATTTATTATGACCGTGGAGAAGCATACGGCTGTGACAGCCCTACTTGTGGCGTAGGCTGTGACTGTGACCGCTATATGGAATTTTGGAACTTGGTACTGACACAGTTTAACGCAGAAGAAAATGGCACATATACAGAGCTGAAACAGAAAAATGTAGATACTGGCATGGGATTGGAGCGTATGGCAACCATTATGCAGGGCGTAGACTCCATTTTCGATGTGGATACTGTAAAATCCATTCGAGATGCCGTCTGTGAAAAGGCAAATGTGACCTATGGAAAAGACCATAAGACGGATGTTTCTGTCCGTGTTATTACAGACCATATCCGTTCTGTAACCATTATGACAGCGGATGGGGTATTGCCTTCCAATGAAGGCAGAGGCTATGTCCTTCGCCGTTTGCTTCGCCGTGCAGCACGTCATGGGAAACTGCTTGGGATTCATGGCGAATTTTTGGCAGAGCTGTCAAAGGCTGTGATTGGATGCAGTGGGGAAGCATATCCCGAATTGGTGGAAAAGCAGGAATATATCTTTAAGATTCTCTCTGTAGAAGAAAACAGCTTCTATAAGACCATTGACAAGGGTATGGAAATTTTGAAGGCAGATATGGATGAAATGAAAGCTGCAGGCATCAAGACGATGTGCGGCGAAAAATCCTTCCGTTTATATGATACTTATGGCTTCCCTGTAGACTTGACAAAAGAAATATTGGAAGAAGAAGGCATGGATATTGACGAACCTGCCTTTGAAAAGGAAATGAAGGAGCAGAAGGAAAGAGCCCGTTTGGCAAGAGCAAAATCCAATTACATGGGTGCAGCCGAAACCGTTTACAATGCACTGCCTGTAGAGATGCAAACGATTTTTGCAGGATATGATGTATCGGATGTAGCAGATGCAAAAATATTGGCAGTGGCTGCAAATGATGTCCTTGCGGATACGGCAAAGGCAGGGGACAGTGTATCTGTATTTTTGGACAGGACTCCTTTCTATGCAGAAAGCGGCGGTCAGGTGGGCGACCATGGTATCATTAAAACAGAAAGCGGAAAAGTTCAAGTAACAGACTGTATTAAGGTTGTAGGCGGCAAAATTGCCCATATAGGTCAGGTAGTAGAAGGCAGTATCAAAGTAGGGGAAACTGCTTGTGCCATGAAGGACGAGGCATATCGCTTGGCTTCTGCAAGAAACCACAGTGCAACCCATCTTTTGCACAAGGCACTGCGTACTGTTTTGGGTACACACGTAGAGCAGGCAGGCTCCTATGTCAGCAACGAAAGACTGCGTTTTGACTTTACACACTTTGCAGCAATGACACCGGAAGAAATCAAAGAAGTGGAAAAATTGGTAAATGATGGAATTTTTGCGGCGTATGATATTCAGGCTGAGGAAATGTCCATTGAGGAAGCAAGAAATATGGGTGCCATGGCATTGTTTGGCGAAAAATATGGGGATGTAGTCCGTGTAGTAGATATGGGCGGCTATAGCATAGAGCTTTGCGGCGGTGCTCACCTGCATAATACAGCACAGATTGGTTCTTTTAAGATTCTTTCCGAAAATGGTGTTGCTGCAGGGGTAAGACGTATTGAAGCCGTAACCGGTACAGAGGCCCTTTGTCATTATCAGGCACAGGAAGATGCCATCAAGGAAGTATGCCGCATGGTAAAAACCACGCCGGATAAGCTGACAGCAAGATTGGAACAGCTTTTAGCAGAACAGAAAGAAACGGCAAAGGAGCTGGAAAAACTGAAAGCGAAAATGGCAGGCGGTGCAGCAGATGAAATTTTGCAGAGCAAAACAGAAATCAATGGTGTTGCTGTTTTGGCAGCAGAAGTAAAGGATATGGATGGCAATGCCCTGCGTACTATGGGCGACCAGTTGAAAAACAAACTAGGCAGCGGTATTGTAGTGCTTGCAAGCAGTAAGGATGGCAAGGTAAGCCTTCTTGCTATGGCAACAGAGGATGTTGTGAAAAAAGGTATACACGCAGGCAATATCATCAAAGCAGCAGCAGCTGTCTGTGGTGGCGGCGGCGGCGGTCGCCCCAACATGGCACAGGCAGGCGGCAAAGATGCAGCAAAAATTGGAGATGCGTTGGAAAAAGCAAAGGAAGTCATTGGAGAACAGATAAAGTAAGTTAGCTTATAAATTTTTTCTCCGTATATAAGAAAGGGTAGCTGTGTCTTGGCACAGTTACCCTTTTGTGATGTACTGAGAAGCAAGAGATAAAAACACAGTTCGGTCGGTAGTCCGGACACGGCAAAAGCCGTCAGTAACCTGCCTCCTTGGTTGTCCATTCTCTGTATACAGTATAAAAGGAGAAACAGAAATGAACAAAACAATGGCAAAGTTGACTGTATACTTTGAGAACCCTTTTTGGGTAGGACTTTATGAAAGGAGCGAACAGGGGAAATACGAAGTCGCTAAAATTATATTTGGTGCAGAACCAAAAGATGGAGAAATTTGTGATTTCTTGTGCCAAAATTGGACGCAGCTTTCATTCAGTCCATCTATACAGCATTCTATGTCTACAAGCCCAAGAATCAATCCAAAGCGGATGCAGCGTTGTATCAACAAAGAAATACATGAAGGAATTGGTACAAAAGCACAGCAGGCATTGCAGCTTCAGCGAGAGCAACGGAAAAAAGAACGCAAAATATTTTCTAAAGAACAGCGAGAAGCGGAAAAACAGAGACAGTTTGCGTTGCGGCAGGAAAAACGAAAAGAAAAGCATAAAGGGCATTGATTGACTATGTAGATTGTTCAGTCATAAAAAGGAGGTATTCTGTTCATATATTTTGCAGTATACTTCCTTTTTGTTTTCAATATGCCCAAAAAAAAGTATCCTATTTTTATAAAAAGGCTGATTTTTAAAAAGGGAATGGATATAATGGTAAGAAAAGGAGGAGATGATTATGAAAGCGTTAATTACAGGAGCCACCAGCGGAATTGGCAGAGAAATGGCATTGGAACTTAGTAAAAAAGGTTGGAGCCTCATATTGGCAAGTCGTGATATGAAGAAAATGCAACAGCTCAAAAAACGCCTTCCTGTCCCTGTGCAGATTATCTCTGCAGATTTATCCAAGAAAGAGGATTGTTTTCGTTTATATGAAATGGCTCAGTCAGAAAAGATTGATTTGCTTATCAATAATGCAGGCTTTGGAGCATT
>SAMEA104404100__coassemble_1845_pt1 | contig 17740 bp, 20 predicted proteins | sample SAMEA104404100__metabat2_low_PE_071 | metagenome-assembled genome bin SAMEA104404100 (sample SAMEA104404100) | Balaenoptera acutorostrata
CAACAAAATTGTATCAATCTGTAAGCGACGGAGAATCAAGTCCAGTTCTGTTTGAAAAAATGCAGAAAAACGAGGTTTGATAATACTGTAATCCCCTTTTCTGGGTATCAATTCCTTTGGTACTTCTATAGAACACACTCCTGTGCTATTTGGTGCAAGACAACGCCCTCCTGCCTTCCAGCTGTCATATCTGCAAAACTCTACATCACTGCCATTTTCTCGATAAATGCGGTTTACAAAAAACACAGGAATCCCCATTTTTCTTGCTTCTTCCACAGCCTTGCCACAAGCAGGTAATGTTGCCTTTGCCTGTTTGATAAAAAGTGGGGATGCCTCCTCCAAAAATGCCTTTTCCATATCAATAACCAATAATGCTGGTCTTATCTTTTTTTCCATAATCAGCCTCCCTCCAAAATTTTTTCATTTTTATAGTGGTATCTTTTGTCGTTTTCAAAAATGCTATTATGATAACTTCGGTAAAATATTATACCCTTATCTTAGAAAATGAGCAAGAAGAAGCTATCTCTTTATATAGTATCTTTTATTACCCATTTACTGCCATATTTCTATATGTTAAAATATAAAAAATGACCTTAAACTAATAGAAAGGAGAATATGATGAAAAAATATACATTGCCTTTTTTATTTTTATGTGCTTGCCTATTCACTGCTTGTAGCACCAATAACAAAACCCCGATTCAAGGAGAAATCATAGAAGAAGCTATCGAGAATGATACAGGGGTGACATCTTTTATTGTACAAACGAAAAATGAAGGGAAAGTTGGTGTTTTCTTAACTGCGGACAGTTTTATTCATCCCATGATAGAAGGAATTACAGAGGAAGATTTCAGGCAAAAAGCCTTTGATGATATTGTTGTATCTGTAGAAAAAGAGCGTAAAAAACCGCAATCCATGATTACAAAAGAAAAGGAAGAAATTCCTACCTACACTGCCACACGAGTTTTTATTGAAGAAATGCGAATACCGAACAATATTTCTTTAAAAGATGGAACAGAAGTGGAAGCATGGCAGACACGAAACGGTGTATCCTATCGTTTTCCAGACGGTATCCATTTATTTGAAGAATGGACACCCTCCAAAAACCCTGCCTATGTATCCGTTTTTGGACAAGAAGAATTTGCTTCTCTTACCCCAGCTGTACAAAACAAAATTTCTGCTTTCTATGAAAAGCAAGCAATTCCCTATAAACTATCCGAGGAACTGGAAAAAGCCTACGCTGTATACGCAAGCTGTAAAAATAAAGCAGACTTTAAAACGCAAGGAGTCGAATACTCTGTCTATCCTACCGCATCCTCTGATAAGGTATTATACTATGCAACAAATCTATCCACACTTTTGTTCCATGACAACAGAAACAATTCTCGTGCGACTATAACCAGCACATTGGAAAGGAGTGCTGCTTTTGACCGAGAAACAGGAACATATATTGAGCCTTGGAATCTTTTTTCCTCTGACAAGAAAACGGTAATTTCTACGATTCTGGATTCTCTAAATCTATCAGATACCCAACAAGCAGAAATAAAAGCTGCTTTTGACTGGACATACATTCATTTTTCTGATGAATATTTATCAATTCATTTTCCCGCAGGCACTTTGCCCAATCAAAAAGAACGGTACTGTATTGATATTCCTTATAAACATCTGGACGAAGATATTGTACATTCTTGGGCGATTCCAAAAGCAAAAATTCTTCCTTGAACAATGCCTGTTTCTTTATATTTAGTCGATATAATCGCAAAAGACCTTTTTCCTTACCAAGCTGTTCACACCGGAAAATGGTCTTTTTTTCTTATGTTTTTTCGGCAGGAAATGCACCTTTTGTCCTCGTCTGGATATTATGAAACTATATGAACGAAAAGGAGGTTTCCCCATTGCTTCCCATTGTTTCTTTTCAAGATGTCAGCCTGAGCTATCACAGCATTGGCGGCGAAACAAAGGCAGTTTCCGGATTATCTTTTTCCGTGGATTCCGGCGAATTTTTTTCTATTGTAGGGCCAAGCGGCTGCGGCAAGTCTTCCATACTATCCATGATGGCAGGCTTGTTTCCACCTTCCTTTGGTTCCATTGCAGTAAACGGAAATATCGGCTATATGCTGCAAAAAGACCATCTTCTGGAATGGCGTACCATCCGCAGCAACGCCCTTTTGGGTTTGGAAATACAGGGCAAATCTACTGTGGAAAACAGAGCCTATGTAGAACAACTTTTAGACCAATATGGTCTAAAGGATTTTAAAGAGCATTTTCCCTCTCAGCTTTCCGGTGGAATGCGGCAGAGAGTTGCACTGATTCGCACCCTTGCTGTCCGCCCCGATGTACTGCTTCTGGATGAACCCTTTTCTGCTTTGGACTACCAAACACGACTTTCCGTTGGAGATGAAATCGGCACTATTCTCCGAAAGGAAGGAAAAACAGCGATTCTCGTTACCCATGACATTTCTGAAGCCATCAGTCTTTCTGACCGTGTCATGGTATTGACAGGCAGACCTGCGAGATTAAAGAAAATACACAAAATTTCTCTTTCCGTAGAAGAAAAAACGCCCATGAAGGCAAGAGAAGCACCGGAATTTCGAGCATACTTCAATACCATTTGGAAGGAGCTGAATGTTCATGTGGCGTGAATGCAAGCAGCCCATTGTGTCCTCCGAACAGGCAATCTATTTAAAAAAGCTCCGCTTTCGGAAATACACCATCCGTACCGTTCGTTGGATGGTTCTAATTCTCTTTCTTCTTTTCTGGGAAATCGCTGCACAAAGAAAATGGATTGATCCTTTTCTTTGCAGCCGCCCAACAGAAATCTGGAATACCGCCATAGAGATGGCAAAAAGCGGTATGCTGTGGAAACACATTGGTACAACCGTTTGGGAAACTGTGATTGGCTTTGTACTGGGTACTCTGCTTGGCACCATGACTGCTGTACTTCTCTGGTGGAACCATTTCATATGCAATGTCATGGAGCCCTATCTGGTGGTGCTTAACGCATTGCCAAAAACTGCACTAGCCCCCATTATTATTGTATGGCTTGGCAATAACCAAAAATCCATTATTGCCGTTGCACTTTTGACTTCTGTTGTTGTCACCATCATGACTGTTTTAAGCGGATTCCTGCAAACAGAAGAAGAAAAAATCAAGCTAATTCGTGTTTTTGGCGGCAACAAATGGCAAATTTTCCGCATGGTAGTACTGCCTGCCAATATCCCCTGTATCATCAATGCACTAAAAATCAATGTTGGACTTTCCTTTGTAGGTGTCATTGTAGGGGAATTTTTGGTGGCACAAGCCGGTCTTGGTTATTTGGTCATTTATGGCAGTCAAGTATTCAAAATCCCTTGGGTACTGCTCAGCGTTGTCATTCTTGCCATATTGGCAGGATTGCTTTATCAAGGCATTTCCTTTCTCGAAAAATTTGTACTCCACCGCAGAACATAATTGTCTTTGTACTGCATACGCCAACAAAAAAGGACAGCAACAAATGGATTCTCCGAAAAAGAATCCATTGCCCTGTCCTTTTTTCTTATTTTTATCGTACTGCTTTTTCCAATGCCTCTATAATTTTCTCACGCTGAAGTGGCTTATATATAAAATCTTTCAGCCCCATTTCCTCTGCCTGCGTAATTGTTTCATCATATGCAAGAGAGGACACCATGATGATTTTTGCATCTGGCCATTTTGTCAAAATTTCTTTTGCTGCTTCAAATCCATCTATGCCAGGCATAATAATATCCATTGTCACCACATCAGGATTACACTCACCATAGGCTTCAATTGCACTTTCACCGCTTTGGCAGTACTGCACAATTTCAAAATCCGTATCCTGCAACATTTTTTTTATCTGCATAAAAACAACTCTAGAGTCATCTACAACCATCACACGTGTACTCATATCGTTCCTCCTATTTTTTATTCGTCCTGTATTATAACACAACAGGGTCATATATGCAAAGTATCATTTTTGATTCTTCATTTGTACAGTATTTGGTAACAATAAAGTCCTGATTCTCACGATTGGGAATATAAATTCCTTTTGCAAAGTCAGGCACATGGAAGCGTGCAGCCACCTTTGTACGCTTAAAAATTGCACCAACAATATGCCCACAAATAATATTCACAAATTCTTTGACAGATTCTATCATATCTTCCAAACTGCTGTCTTTTTCTCCCAACATATACTCTGTAATCCGCTTCATAATATCCAGCTCTGCACAAAAAGCAAAACGAGCCTGATAAGCACCGTGAAAGGACGTATATACCGTATACATTTCCCGTTCCTCTATTTTTTGCTCGTCCCACCTTTGATGACAGTGGTGCATACTGATATCAGCCGTTTCATGAAGTACATTACGCAGTATTTCCTCAATGGTTGTCTGGATTGGGACATCCTGCCTCGGATACTCATATACATTTTCACTCAATACCATATCACTTATCCCTTCCTTTATACTTTTTCACATAATCACTCTGATTTCCTATATTTTGTGTAATCAAAACATTTGAATTTGATCATCCTCTACGTGTACAACATTTCCCTTTCGTGTTTCCTTTACAATATATGTCATACCCTGCATATTGATTTCTGTCACAGGATATATGGTATCTGCTGTAATCTTGCCACCCTTTACATAAGAATCTTTGTGTGATAAATCCTGTAATTGTTTTTGTACATGGGCAATTTGCATGGACAAAACAGATCTACGCAGTCGATAATCTGCAGCCTTCTGCAATTTTTCCGGATCATCTCCTGCTGCTTCTGTCAGGAATCTTGCAGTACGCCCTACCTCATCCGCTTCTTTTTCCAGTTCTTCCAAGGAAGCAGTAAAATCCTCTTTCTGTTTTTTAATAAAAGGTAGTTCTCCGACAGAAAGGATTGTGTTTCGTTCTGCGGCACAGCCAATTATTCTGGCATCAATGAGCTTTGCTGCCACCAGCTTACCGCCAATGACCGTACCCCTTCCCGCTGTCACACGGATGGTATCGTCACAATATACAAAAGATGTAATAATACTGCTTGCTTGTACCTCCTGACCTGCATATAAGACGCAGTTTTCAATATACTCTGCACGAATGATACCACCGGCTTTTAACACCGCCTTATTTTCGCCCAGGATACCGTTTGTAATTAAAATGTCCTTGTCAGATTCAATCATAGCACCCTCTACCAAGCCCTCAATGGTTACGGTGCCTGTTGCGTGAATGACAAAATCCTCCCGCACATTTCCTTTGATATGTACATCACCCAAAAAGTCAATATTTCCTGTTTTAAAATCCACATCCCCATCTACATAATAAATGGGGGCAATGGAAAATTTTTCACCCGAATAGTGAAGATGTCCGTCTATTCCTGCTATAATCTGTGTTTTATCTTCGTTGAGTTTTGTATTTTTCCCTGTAGTCAGCTTAATATCCTTGCCACCTTCTGCCGGTATCTCTGTTCCCAAAACATTGATGCCGTTGGTGCCTTTTACAGCCGGCACAACTTCACATATAATATCTCCCTCATGTACAATTTGAATGGAGTTTTGTGCACGATAATCCACGTTACCGGATTCATCTATCTGGAAAATGCGATCCGGATTCCGCTCAAATTTCTCCTCCAGAACCGCATCCTTTCCCGGTATCATCGGTGTACCGCAAGCAATCAATATAAATTGAAAATACGGCTGTTCTGCGATGATATAATCTAAAGCTTCGGACTTGATTCCCGCACAGACCATGTATTCCACTAACGCCAGCTCAATCTGGGCACGCTGCAAAGGCTTTCCGGCTCCCGAAGGCGGAAATACAAAGCCCCAAGCTGCCATACGATTCTGCGATACATGAATAATAATTTCTGCATCAACGGAAACCTTTTCTGCTTCAAAAGAAGGCACCATCTCCCTGCACAAAGCTGTTTTTTCTTCTGCAACTGTATCTTCACTTTCTTCAAAGTCAGCTTCCTGCAGCATTTCCGCTGCCATGGGCATTACATCAATAGGCTTTTCCATTTCTTTATCCATTGGAAATTGCAAAAGATACTGTTTTTGTGCCTTTACCAGAAGCTTTACCAATGCAAGCTGCTTTTCTGTTTCCAATTCTAAGGCATCCAAAGGAATGTTTTCCACTTCTTTGTCGTCAAATATAATATCCAGCAGCTTATTTTGCTTCCATTCTTGCATATCCGCTTCCGGATCTTCCGCTCTTTTCCACGCCTTCCACAATTTATAAAGAGGATTGTCTGTTGGTTTATGAAAATATTCCGGCATAGAAGTGTAGACTGCTTGTTCATCTCCATGATCTGTGTTTTGCAGCTGTGCAGCAGCTACCACGTCCGACTGCACCTCATCGTTTTGCTGTACAGATTTTTTAGCAATATTTTTTTTGATACGCTCCAACAAACTCATACGCTTTGTTGTATTAGTTTTATCTTCCATTTTATTTGCTCCTCCTGCACTTGAAAAGCTTTTGGTATTTTACGAATATTTGCAAAACAGATATATGTAAAATTAGCCAAAAACAAATGTGATTTTATAAAAAACACCATCATATGCCACAGTTGCCTTTTCTCATTATATTGTATTTTTGTTTTATCATACCATAAAGTCTATATTTTCACAATACATTTCCTCTTTTTTTAAAAAGAACTGTCCTTTTTCCTTTTCTTTATCACGCAAAAAAAGGGGCTTTTCTATTGCCCCTCCTTTACAAAAGTACATATTCTCTCAATTTCCCTTACTGCTTAAAGGATTGCTCCGTTCTTCCCAGAAGATATTGTTATCTGGTGCCGCCTTACCACTGTCGCTGTATTCTGCATTTTGCCGAATATTGTAAAGATCGCTTCCAGAAAGGGTATCTTTTTTCTTTTCCATCCTTTTTTTCTTTGTCATTTTCATCACCTCAAGGATAGTATTACACTTTTCTCTTTTTCTACCCTGAAAAAAAATAGAAAAAAGACACGAGAATGATATTTTTTTAACAGTTTTAGAGTGTTTCTGAAAACTCTCCCTTGCAGAATTGTCACACTGAGTATAAAAACGCCATAAAAAACATTCCATAGCATTTTCACATACGCCTTAATCCAATATAATATTTCCTTGTGTGCCAATGGTCACAACTCTCCATGGCATAAATTTTCCGCTGGTCTGCAACGCCGCTCTGGCTGCATTTTCCAAGCCGCCACAACAAGGCACTTCCATTCGTACAATAGTCACGCTTTTGATTTCATTTTCTTTGAGAATGGCAGTAAGCTTTTCTGCATAGTTCACCCCATCCAATTTGGGGCAACCAATAAGTGTAATATGATTTTGCATAAAATGATTATGAAAATCTCCATAGGCATATGCACTGCAATCTGCGGCAATGAGCAGATTGGCTCCTTGAAAATAGGGAGCCTTTATGGGTGCCAGCTGAATCTGCACAGGCCACTGCATTAGTCTTGTGGGAGCCTTTGCTTCCCTATAATAGAAATCATCTGTATTTCTTACGATACTCTGGGGACGGCTGCCTGCACAGCCACAGGATTCTTTTTCTTCCTTTGCCTGCAAAACCGCTTCTTCATCATAAGCAAGGGCATCCCGCATTTCAAAAGTAATGGCACCTGTAGGGCAGGCAGGCAAGCAATCTCCCAGTCCGTCACAATAATCTTCACGCAATAAAACTGCTTTTCCTTCTGCCATTCCAATGGCACCCTCATGACAGGCTTTGGCACAAATGCCGCAGCCATTGCATTTTTCTTTATCAATTTGAATAATTTTTCTCAGCATAATCTCATACCTCCCAATATATCTCTATCTGCAAAATCATCTTATATTTTTTATTGATTATAGTGCAATACCAGAAAAAAGTCCGTTGTAAAAACAACAAAAACAGAATTTATTCCTTTTATAAAATAACAAGCCTTTTTGCAGATACAGCTATAAAACCTATTCCTGCTATGCTGTAATATCTTTCCAAGAAATGATATGCTCTCCAAAAAATATCTTTTTGCCAAAAGGAATCTCCCACGCAGCTTTGACTTTTGCCAAGGAAAAGACTTCATCTGTAAAAAGACCCTTATAAGGGAAAACCCTTGTGTCATCCACTCTGCTGTGCCAAAAGCAGTGTGGATTTTGAAATTTCTTGAAGGACAAGGGCGTACATACTATCTTCCTGCATACAAAAAGAAGCTGCTACACGGGGCGTGTCATACAGCTTCTTTTTTATGTATCATTGTCCTCTGTCTCTCGCATGGTCAGTTTAAAAGACTTTGTACAAACAATACCGATAAAGATTCGGGGATTATTATAACATATTTAAAAACCGAACACAATATTTTTTCCCTTTTTTCCTATTTTCTTTTTGTCCTTACAAAACTGACCATCAAATTTGTCTATAACGGTTTTTTCCCTTAGCACTGTGCTAATGCCTGACGCAAATCATCTATCAAGTCCTCCACATTTTCAATGCCTACGGAAAGACGCACCAAATCTGCACCTACACCGGCTGCTGCCAATTCTTCATCTGTCATCTGACGATGGGTAGAGGATGCAGGATGCAAAATGCAGGTTCTGGCATCTGCCACATGGGTGGCAATCATAATACGCTGCAAATGTGACATGAAAGCCTCCGCTGCTGCTCTGCCGCCTTTCACACCAAATGTTACCACGCCACAAGTGCCTTTTGGCATATATTTCTTTGCACGTTCATAATAACGATTGCCTTCCAGTCCTGCATAATTTACCCATGCAATTTTTTCATGTCCTTGCAAAAACTTTGCCACCTCCAACGCATTGGCACAATGACGTTCCATGCGAAGATGTAGAGATTCCAGCCCCAGATTCAAAAGATATGCGTTCATGGGAGCAGGCGTTGCACCAAGATCACGCATAAGCTGTGCTGTGGCTTTTGTAATATATGCCCCTTCTTTGCCAAAACGATCTGCATAAGTAACACCATGATAAGAGTCATCCGGAGTGGTAAGTCCGGGAAATTTGTCTGCGTGTGCCATCCAGTCAAAACGACCGGAATCCACAATGCACCCACCTACTGTTGCATCATGACCATCCATATACTTTGTGGTAGAGTGGATGACAATGTCAGCACCCCATTCAAAAGGACGGCACTGTATAGGTGTTGCAAAGGTATTATCAATAATCAAAGGAACGCCATGGGCGTGAGCAGCATTGGCAAATCGTTCAATATCCAATATAACCAATGCAGGATTTGCAATGGTTTCTCCAAATACCGCCTTTGTATTGGGCTGAAACGCTGCTTCCAGTTCTTCATCTGTGCAATCAGGGTCTACAAAAGTAACGGAAATACCCATTTTTTTCATGGTAACTGCAAATAGATTATAGGTTCCGCCATAAACGGCTGCAGAAGAAATCAGATGATCTCCTGCGGAACAAATATTGAATACGGAGAAGAAGGATGCTGCCTGCCCTGATGAGGTAAGCATGGCTGCTGTACCGCCCTCCAGTTCGCAAATCTTTGCTGCAACATAGTCACTGGTTGGGTTTTGCAGACGTGTATAGAAATAACCCTCTGCTTCCAAATCAAAAAGCTTTCCCATTTCTTCACTGGTATCATACTTAAATGTTGTACTTTGTACAATGGGAATCATGCGGCTTTCCCCATTTTTGGGTGTGTACCCTGCTTGAATACATTTTGTTTCCTGACGTAAATTACTCATAATTTTTTCTCCCTTCTAAGCACTGTTATGCCATTATTCCTGAATTTCATCAATATGATAAGGTGTTTCCTGATATACAAAGTAGTTGAGCCAGTTGGAATAGAACTGGTTTGCATGGGTTCTCCAACGCATAAGCGGTGTTTCTTCCGGATTATCATTCGGAAAATAGTCATATGGCATCTGAATGGGCAGCCCCTTATCCAAATCCCGACGATATTCTCCCGCCAAAGAATCCGCATCATATTCAAAATGACCTGTAATAAAGATGCGTCTGCCGGAATTATCTGCAATAATATGAGGCCCTGCTCCTTCGGAAATTGCCAATATATTCAAGTCTTCCACCCGCCGAATATCTTCTTCCCGCACTTCTGTATGACGGGAGTGGGGGCAATAGAAAACATCATCAAATCCTCTCACAAGGATATGGTCTTTTTTCTCTACGGTATGAGCATAGATGCCAAATTTCTTTTCCGGAAGTCCGTACTTTGGAATATCATAGAAATAATGCAGTGCCGCCTGTGCCCCCCAGCAAATGTGCAGAACGCTGAAAACATGGCTCTTTTCCCATTCCAATATTTCGCAAAGCTCCTCCCAAAAATCCACATCTTCAAATTCGTAGTTTTCAATGGGTGCCCCTGTAATAATCATACCGTCAAATTTTTCATCTTTGACATCCTCAAATGTCTTATAAAAAGAATCTAGGTAAGTAGCGGATGTATTTTTGGAATTATGTGTTTTCATCTGCAAAAGCTCTATCTGTACCTGCAAAGGCGTATTGGAAAGCAGTCGCATCAGCTGTACCTCTGTCTCGATTTTATTGGGCATAAGGTTTAAAATAGCAATACGCAGGGGACGAATATCCTGATGTTCCGCACGATAGTCAGACACTACGAAAATATTTTCCTTATGCAGCACCTGATATGCGGGCAAGTCTTCTCTGATAATAATTGGCATTTTCTATACACTCCTTTTTCTTTTTCTCGAAGTGTAGTCATTTTCTCACAAAAGTAAAATAAAAAAACGACTCACACCTTCGAGTCGCTTCTTGTTTCTGTCCTTTTGTTTCAAAACGATTGCGAAGGTTTTTTATACATCACGAAAAGCATAGACATCATCATGCCCATGCTCATCATCATATCCATATGCAATTTCAAATCATGTAAGAAATTCTGCATAATAAAAACCCTCTTTATCCTTTCAAATCTCCAAATAGTTTACTTTTCCAATTATAAACAGATGTTCTTCATATGTCAACTCTTTTTTTGTATATGCAGAAATTTTCCATGGTTACAAGCTAAAGGGAAAATCATAGTTATCCACTTCCATTTTCACCTCTTTTTCGCTATAATAAAAAGATATATAGCCATCAGGAGGATTATACATCAATGAAATTACAAAAACTACTCAGCTATGTACGACGTGCTGTAGATGATTACCATATGATTGCAGAGGGAGATAAAATCGCTGTGGGTGTTTCCGGTGGAAAGGACAGCCTTTGTCTTTTGCTTGCACTGAAGCATTTACAAAGATTCTACCCCCATCACTTTACACTGGAGGCCATTACCGTTTCCTTAGGTCTGCCTGGTGCCAAATATGATGATATACAGGCACTTTGCGATGAAATCGGTGTTCCCTACTCTGTTGTGCATACGGATATTGGACAAATTATTTTTGAAGAAAGACAAGAAAAAAATCCCTGTTCTCTCTGTGCCAAAATGCGAAAAGGTGCCTTAAATACAAAAGCAGAAGAATTGGGATGTAATAAAGTTGCCTTGGGACACAATAAAGATGATGTTGTGGAAACATTTTTTATGTCTTTGTTTTATGAGGGACGCATCAACTGCTTTGCCCCTGTCAGCTATCTGGATCGCAGCAAGCTCTACTCCATTCGCCCCTTGATGTATGTACCGGAATGGGAATGTCGCAGCTTTATTCAGAAAAGCGGTATTCAGATTGTAAAAAATCCCTGCCTTGCAGACGGCAATACCAAACGGCAGGAAACAAAAGAGCTTTTGGCAGATTTATCCAAAAGCTATGACAACCTGCAGGAAAAGGTGTTTGGTGCAATTCGTCGCTCTGGTATCAAAGGATGGAATGGAGAGATATAAATGTCAGGCTATCATGAAGATGAAAAAATAAAAGACATCAGGCTGTTGCGAGAGGTACAAAAGGATTTACCCCCGTTTTTGCGACAATTTTTTCAGGGTATCGCCCAGACAACCTCAGCCAAAACACGTCTTGGCTATGCTTATGATTTGCGGGTATTCTTCCGCTATCTGTATGAAGAACATGGCACACTTGGCGGCATCAATGCCGCAGACCTGCAGGTTTCCCAGTTAAATGAAGTCAATTCCGATGATATTGACTGTTTTATGGAATATCTTTCCTACTATGTTTCCCCCAATTCGGATGAAGTCACAAACCCTACTGTGCATCATAATGATGAAAAAGGGAAATCCCGTAAGCTGGCTGCTGTTCGCTCCATGTATAATTTCTTCTACAAAAGAGGAAAAATCAATGCAAATCCTGCTTCTGTCGTAGACACCCCCAAAATACATGATAAACAAATTACCCGCTTAGACATAAACGAAATGGCAGACTTTCTGGATGCTGTAGACAGCGGCGAAAATTTGACAGACCGCCAGAAGGCACGTCATGCCCAGACACGAAAACGTGACCTTGCTCTGATGTCCCTGCTACTTGGGACAGGAATGCGTGTTTCCGAATGTGTCGGAATAGACCGCAAGGACTTGGATTTTCGTAATGGCGGTGTCAAAATACTGCGAAAAGGCGGTGACGAGTCTATGCTGTATTTCAGCGAGGAGGTGCAGGAATGTCTGGTGGACTATTTGGATGAGCGGAATAAAATTGTCACAAAAGAAGGTGGAGAGGATGCTCTCTTTTTGTCCCTGCAACATCGACGCATTTGTGTCCGTGCCGTACAAAATTTAGTAAAAAAATATGCCCGTGGCATCACGCCAAAAAATATCTCCCCTCATAAGCTCCGCAGTACCTATGGTACGAATCTTTATCAGGCAACAGGAGATATTTATTTGGTGGCGGATGTACTTGGACACGCTGATGTCAATACAACAAAACGACATTATGCGGAAATTGAAGATAGCAGACGCAGAAAAGCTGCTACACTCATCAAATTAAGAAAGGATTGATTATATGGAACAAAAACCAACTGCTGCGGACTTCATTTCCGTTTTCAGCGAAAAACAGCCCCAGCCTATTTTAAAATTACAGAGCTTTGGAATTCTGGCACTTCTAACAGAAATAAAAGGAGAGCTTTGTTTTGTATTGACAAAACGTGCTGCCGGTGTGCGACAACCCGGTGACATCTGTTTTCCGGGAGGGCATCAGGAGGAAGGAGAATCTTTACGCCAAACTGCCCTCAGAGAAACAGAGGAAGAGCTGGGTATCCCAAAAGAACAGATTCAGATATTGGGAAAAAGCAATTTTATGCTGACTGTTTATGGAGGACTTATACAGCCCTATATTGGCTTCGTTCCCAATCTTGCACCGGATACACTCCCCTATGCAAAAGACGAGGTGGCAGAGGTTTTTACGATTCCCCTCTCCTTCTTCTTAGAAAATATTCCTGAAGTACATTATATGTATTGGAGAGCCGATATGTCTGTTGCGTTCCCCTATGACCGTATTGAAAATGGCAAGGAATATCCCTTCCGCAAATGTAAGGTTCCTGAATTATTCTATACCTACAAAGACAGAACCATTTGGGGACTGACTGCACAGATTATTGAAAATATTGTAAAGGAATTGCAGCAGCAAAAATAATCTTCAAAAAGGCTTCTTTCATATAAGCCTTTTTTTGAGCCACAGTGCGTGACAGATGGTATAAACAGATGTATTCCATCGGCATAGAATGCCTTGAAACCTTCTGTTTTTCTCCAACAAAAATATGATTTTCTTCTGTAGCTTCCATCTGGAAAACCCTTTATTTTCCAAATCTTTTTGCATTCTTGAAATCTAAAATAGTGTTTTTTTCTACAGTCTGATAATCTTTCGTCTTTTATGCACAAAAAAGGTGGTATGGGAATCATGCAAAATATCCCCTGCCACCCTTTTCATTTTTTCTATCTCGATTTCTTCTCTATTCTATTTTCTTCTTTGTAGTAGGCTGCCGCCGTTTCCGGCAGGACTGTATTGATATAGCAATCTGTAGCGTGTTCAAAACCCGCAACGCCTCCAATACGAGGTAATATCTGTAAATGCCAATGAAAATCCATTCCCTTCGAGCCATCCATAAAGCAAAGGTTGTATCCAATATCTTCTCGCAAAGCTGCTATTTTAGGCAGAATACAATGGAGCATTTGTGCAAAATCCGCCATTTCTTCCTCTGTCAATGCAGTAAAGGTACTTTTATGTACTTTGGGTAGTATCCAAACCTCGTAGGCATAACGGGAGGCATAGGGTGTCACTGCCAGAAAACTGTTGTTTTCCTCCGCAATCCTTATACCCTTTTCTTTTTCCCATTTCATCATGCGGCAAAACAAGCAGCCCTCTTTCATGCTATGCTCCGCTATACGTTGTATGCGTGCCGACTGTATGGGAATACTGACAATCTGCCAATGAGAATGGTGAATACTCATACCTGCACTTGCCCCGCAATTTTTAAAGACCTGCACATGACAAGTATTCTTCTCTTTTTCCATATCCTGATACCGCAAACGCAGTGTTTCCAAAACCCAACCAAGGCGTTCCAAGGAAAATCTGTCGATGGTTTCTTCGTGATTCGGCGTATCCACCACGACCTCGTGCCTGCCGATTCCTGCCACTCCTTCATAAAACCCCATTTCCATATGGGTACTTCCCTCGCCTACAATGGGAAACATATTTTCAAAAACACGAATTTGCCATTTTCCATCCACCATTTTTTCATAAAGAACCGGCGTTGTATTTCCTTCATGTCCCGGACAAAAGGGGCAATTTTCCGTGCCTGTTTCTTTTTTCTGTCCCCATCGAAATTCGTAGGGCTTATTCTCTCTGTTGCTGGCATAAACAGTCCATTCTCCCGTAAAAGGATTCCTTCTAAACTCTGACATTGCCTTTGCCTCCTTTTCAGGCTTTTCTTTTCTGCAGCACCCAGTCCTCTATCCCTTGATATACATTGGATTGCAGCGGTGCAATTTCTCCTCCCACACTACCAGATGTCAATAAAACATTCTGCCTGTATGCAATACTGATATAAGGCAGCTCCTCTGCCATTTTCTTTTGTAAATTGCTGTAAGCAAGGAGCGTTCTCCCCTCCCCTGCCGCTGTACACGCCGCTTCTAAAAGAGTATCCATTTCTTCATTGGAATACCCAATATAATTATACGCACCATCTGTATGGAAAAACATTCTCAGGTCTGCTGTAGCAGGCATTTTCCATCCTCCTACAACAAGGTCAAATTCCCCTCTTTGAAATTTTTGGGTATATGCTTCATAGGGCTGGATATCTATGGTCACAAATACACCTATTTTCCCAAGCTCCTCAGCCAATTTGGAGGCAATCTGTTTTCTTGCTGTATTCTCCTCATTAACCAGAATCTGTATTTGCAGCTTTTCTTCCCTTCCATTTGGCAAAATTCTTTCTCTGATACCATCCTTATCTTTATCTATCCACCCAGCATTTTTTACCAGTGTTGCCGCCATTTCCGGATCGTAATTATAAGGAGCGACATTTTCTTCGTAAAGCCATGAGGTAGGCTTCACCGGCGTGTTGGTCATATCTGCATACTGTAAATATACACTTTCCCAGAGATATTTCTTGGAAATCAGATATGCCACCGCCTGTCTTAAATTTTTGTCCTCAAATAAGGAGCCTTGGAAATTAAATCCAATAAAATCATACAAATCGGAGCTAAAAGCGTGTGCCTCTGTTCCTGTATTTTGTGTCATATATTTTCCTGCATCCGTTGCATTTGCCACAAGTACATCCAATATTCCTTGGCTAAAGGAATAAATATCCGTGTCTGCACCAGATGTAATGCGGATATTTATTTGAGGAACAGAGGGCTTTTTCCCTCGGTACAGCTCATTGGGTACCAACAGCAAGGAGGATGCCACTGTATAGCTTTCCATACGATAAGGACCACACCCCATAGGCGACATATTGACATCCCCTTTGGGATCATGCTGCCCACCATAATATCTTGCCGAAATAACAGGAAAGTTCAAAGCTGCCATATTCCCTGTAAAAGAACTGCGGAATGTAACCTGCACAGAATTTGCCCCTGTAGCTGTACAGGATGCCACATAGTCCGTCACCTTTTTATATACACTGTCCTCCTCCGCTCCCAAAATAGTGCGAAAAGAAAATACTACATCACTTGCTGTAACAGGTGTTCCATCCTGCCAAACCAAATCTTCTGAAAGCTGTACGGAAAGAGATTTGCCGTCTTCAGAAGGAATCCAGCTTTCTGCCACAGCTTTTTCCGGTTTTCCGTTTTCAGCAATGCCCACAAAAGGCATATAAATGGGTTTTAACGCCATATCCACCGTTTCATCCCGATTCAGTAAAGGATTCAGCGTTTCCGGCACACGCATAGACAAGGTCAACACCGTTTTTTCTTCTGCCTTTTCTTCCTTTTGCTTTGTTGTTACCTGAAAATCCCCTGTAATAGGTTCTTCTTTTGAACAGCCGGAGCACAAACAGATGACAGCTGCCATCAATATACAAATTCCTTTTCTCATGTCTGCCTCCTATTTTTGGGTATTGCCTCATATCCTATATATCCACTCATATATTTTCTGTATCCGTTTTACCTTCTGTACATACTTTTCTGTTTCAGCATAGGGAATTTCTTCCAGCGTTATGCCATCCTTACTCTTTTCTTCATCGGAAAGCCACCTTGCTACATTGCCATGCCCCGCATTATAGCCTGCCAAGCTGGTTTCCAAATAGCCATCAAACTTTTCAAGCAGCCATTGCAAATATCTGCATCCAATACGGATGTTTGTTTCTGCATCAAACAAATCCACTTCTGCTGCATCCATTCCTTCCAATGTACTTGCCACCCAATTTCCCGTATCCTCCGTCACCTGCATCAATCCCTTTGCATTGGCAGAAGAAACGGCCTCAGCATCGAATTTGCTTTCGCAATAAATCATCGCATAGACCAAAGAGGAATCCAGCTGATACTTTGCTGCATATTTTTCTACATATTCGCTGTATCCCAAAGGAAAAAGTCTGGGCAGTACAAAAAAGCAGCCCAATCCCGCCAAAATGCAAAGGAGCAAAAGAAGTGAAAGCAATCGTTTGAAAAAACGAATCATTTCCTGTCACCCATTCTCTGTTTATTTCAGTTTATTCTTGGTATAGCACAAGGGAAATCACCCAAGTAGCAAGCGTATCTGCTCCTGTAAATACACAATGTCTTTACTATTGTCGATGACGGCATCCGCTTTTGCTTTATATTCCTCCCAGCTTTTCTGGTTAGAAATTCTTGCCATAGCCAAATCATATGTAACGCCATCCCGCTCCATAACCCGTTTTGCACGAACATTCGCATCTGCATAAACAACCCAAACCACATCACAGATTTCTTCCAATTTTGCCTCAAAAAGAAGGGGGGCATCCAGTATAACATATGGTGCCGTTCCTTCTTTTTTTACGGCTTCTATCTGCCCCAGCATTTCCTCTCGGATATAGCGATGGGTACATTGATTTAAAAACGCAAGCTTCTCCTTATCATGGAATACAATTTCTCCTAATTTCCGCCGCAAAATATTGCCATCTGTATCCAATATCTCTGCACCGAAAAACGCACATATCTCCAGATAAGCGGGCTTGCCCTTTTCCACAATCTGTCTGCTGACAAGGTCTGCATCTACAATGACTGCTCCGTGTGCTTCCATATAACGGCTGACTACGCTTTTTCCGCTGCCTGTGCCGCCCGTCAAACCGATAATTTTCATATCAAACCCTCTTTTTTATTTTGCTTCAAACCAAGACTGCCCTTCATGTACATCTACTTCCAGAGGTACAGAAAGTGCCACAGCCTGTTCCATATTTTCTTTTAATATCTTTGCAACTGCTTCTTTTTCTTCTTTTGCCGTTTCAATGAG
>SAMEA104404100__coassemble_1886_pt1 | contig 17317 bp, 16 predicted proteins | sample SAMEA104404100__metabat2_low_PE_071 | metagenome-assembled genome bin SAMEA104404100 (sample SAMEA104404100) | Balaenoptera acutorostrata
CGTTCTGTACTTTACCGCTTCTCTGTTCGATTACTACGAAAATACCTTTACTCATGGTATATTTTCCTCCTTAAAATAATGAAGTGCAAAATCGTGAGGCTCTGCCTCCTACGTCGCAGGGGATTCCCACTGCCCTTTTGCAGGATATATAAACTTTTTTCATAAACCACTGCCTTTTTTCTCACCCACACAAGAAAAATCCTGCATGGGCAAAAGGTAGAGAATACATAGAAAATTCCCCAAAGGCTTTATCAGATGATGAATTTTTCTTCCAATTTCTTTACGATTGCGTCTACTGCCTGTTCGGGAGTCAAATCGTTGAGGATTGTACCTGCACCCTTTACTTCCTTTGTGAAGGATTTATATACGTTTGTGGGAGAACCCTTAAGACCAATCATATCCAGCTCCAAATCGTCTTTCAGCTGTTCAAAGCCAAAGGATTTGATTTCCTTCTGGTATGCGTCAAATACGCCGCCAACGGACATATATCTGGGTTCAGCCAGCTCTGCAATAGCTGTCAGCAGACAGGGTGTTTTTACTTTGATGATGTGGTAGCCATCTTCAAACTGTCTTCTCACTACAACATGGTCTTCCTTTGCATCTACGATTTCTTCTACATAGGAAACCTGAGGCAGCTGCAGTTTTTCTGCAATCTGAGGGCCAACCTGTGCTGTGTCACCATCGATAGCCTGACGACCTGTGATAATCAAATCATAATCCAGCTGCTTCAGTGCTGCCGCAATGATGCCGGAGGTTGCATATGTATCGGAACCACCGAATTCTCTTGCAGAAACCAGAATTGCTTCATCGCAGCCCATAGCCAGAGCTTCTCTCAGAGCAACATCAGCCTGAGGAGGCCCCATGGATACAACAGTTACCGTGCCGCCTACCTGTTCTTTGATACGCAGAGCCGCTTCAATCCCTGTCTTGTCGTCGTGGTTAATGATGGAAGGTACACCGTCACGAATCAATGTGCCTGTTTTAGGGTCAATTTTTACTTCTACGGTATCGGGTACCTGCTTGATGCAAACAACTATTTTCATAAGTTGATAATCTCCTTTCAAGTGTATCTTTATTTTTCATGAATCAGGAATACATTTTCTTATTTCAGTTTCATCCAGTTTGCGATAACGATTTTCTGTACTTCTGCTGTACCTTCATAAATTTCGGTAATCTTTGCGTCACGCATCATTCTTTCGATGGGATAATCTCTTGTGTAGCCGTAACCACCAAAGAGCTGTACGCATCTTCTTGTCACATCGCTGGCTGTTGCACCTGCCAGATATTTTGCCATAGCTGCCAGATGGCTATAGCTTCTGTGTGCATCTTTTTCTGCAGCTGCTTCATAAACCAGCAGCTTTGCTGCTTCCACCTTGGTTGCCATGTCAGCCAGTTCAAACTGTGTATTCTGCATCTGACCGATTTTCTTGCCAAACTGTTTTCTTTCCAGAACATACTTCACACATTCATCAATAGCACCTTCTGCAATGCCCAGTGCCTGAGAGGCTACGCCGATACGACCGCCATCCAATGTCTGCATTGCAACCTTGAAGCCCTGTCCTTCTTTGCCCAAAAGATTTTCCTTGGGGATACGGCAGTTTTCAAAAATCAACTCGCAGGTTGCAGAACCACGGATACCCATTTTTCTTTCCTTCTTACCGATTGTGAATCCGGGTGTATCCTTTTCTACGATAAATGCAGAAATACCTCTTGTTCCTTTGGACTTATCTGTCATTGCAATTACAATGTAAGTATCTGCATAGCCTGCGTTTGTGATAAATACCTTGGTACCATTCAGAACGTATTCATCGCCATCCAGCTTTGCTGTTGTCTGCTGCATGGATGCGTCTGTACCTGCACTGGGCTCTGTCAAACCAAAGGCACCCAGCTTTTCACCCTTTGCAAGGGGTACCAGATATTTCTGTTTCTGTTCTTCTGTACCAAACATGAAAATAGGGCCTGCACATAAAGATGTGTGTGCAGAAACGATGATTGCAGTTGTTGCACAGACCTTTGCCAGTTCTTCCACTGCCATGGCATATGTCAGATAGCTGCCGCCTGCACCGCCATATTCCTTGGGGAAGGGAATTCCGAGAAACCCGAATCTTCCCAATTTTTTTACCGTTTCAACGGGAAATCTTTCTTCTTCATCCAATTCCTCTGCCAAAGGCTTTACTTCTGTTTCAGCGAATTTTCTGTACAATTCTCTCAACAGTTCCTGTTCCTTTGAATAGCCAAACTCCATAATCTGTTTCCTCCTTCAAATCAATCGGATTGAAATTTTGTTATTATTCTAACAAATATATATACTAGCAAGAATCATGCCAAAATATTTTTCCTGTATTTTGACATTTTTCTTGTAATATCACTGGTAATTTGTGAGAAAAAGTATTAGAATTATTCCTATATTCTACATTTTTCTACGCTATTGTAACATTTTAACGAAGGAGTTGTCAAAATGAAATTGACAGAAAAATTGTTTTTTTCCTCCAACATCATACAAAGTATCCTAAATCATACCAATGACGGCATCAATGTGGTAGATACGGATGGGATATTGGTATATGTCAATAAAATATCAGCAAATTATATCAATCAAAATCCACAGGATATGATTGGCAGACCTATTTCCGAATTCTATCCTGAGGCTGTCCTTTTGGCGGTTCTGAAAAATCGGCAGCCTATTCTGGACAAAAAAATTCATTTTGTTCCGCCAAAAAAATATGTTGTCAATTCCTATCCTGTTTTTATAGAAGGGGAATTTCTTGGGGCTTATTCCGTTTTTCAAGACATTCAGGAAATCGACCAGCTCAACAGCAAAATCAAGCATCTGGAAATGCAGGTCAATCTTTCAAGACCGGAAAATGATTTTAAAAATGTTGTTCACCAAGGGACGATGCAAAGTGTCTATGAACGGGCAAAAAAAATTGTCGGCTCTTTGGGCGGCCCCCGTCATTCCATTATTTCCGGCGAATCCGGCACTGGGAAAACCATGCTGGCAAACCTTATTTACAACTACGCAAAGCAAATCGGTGTCATCGGAAAAAATGCTCCCTTTATTGAAATAAATTGTGCCCAGTTCACCAATCCCGATATTGCTGCCATGGAGATTTTCGGCTCTGTGGAAGGGGCATATACCGGCTCCAAAAAGAAAAAAGGGCTTTTTGAGCAGGCAAACGGCGGTATCCTGTTTTTGGATGAGGCCCACACCATAGAAAGCTATCAAAGCCTTCTTCTAAAAGCCATTGAATCCGGAAAAATACGCCGTATCGGCGATACAAAGGAAATTGATATCCATGTCATTGTCATTGCCGCCTCCACAAAAAATCTGCGGGAAGTATTCCTACCAGAACTGTACCAACGGTTAGGACAATATGAAATGCACCTGCCTGCCTTGCGGGAACGGTCTTTGATAGAAAAGGAACAGCTTTTCCGTCATTTTGTCTGGCGATATGAAAATGCCGTATGGGAAGCACGGAATATCCGCTATCATGTGGAATTTACCCAAGAGGCAAGACAGGCAATTCTCCATGCCGATTATCCCAGAAATATCCGCCAGATGCGAGATGTCATCAATTACAGCATTGATGCTTCTTCCCCTCTGATTGAGGATATTGGAGCAAAAACAGAAATTTCCACATTGGTGGGCATTGAGCATCTGCCCCATATGTCCCTTTCCCAAGAACAGGAAATGCCTGTCCAAATATCTACCGCCCCCATACCGAAAAATACCATCACACCGCAAATTGCTGATTTTATCATGCAGCAGCATCAAAAGGGCTTTGGTTCTCGGAAAATTTCTCACCTTCTGGAGGATATGGGGATGTCCCTGCCTTATTATAAAATATCGTATTTTCTAAAAAAGCAGAATATGACAGAAGAATAAAAAACGGTATCAAGAATTTATGCTTCTTGATACCGTTTTTTTCTACATATTATCATGCAGAGGGTACATCCACTGAAATTGGGGGACATTCCGGTAAATCCAAAGAAACCCCTGTGTTTCCTGCAATTTCAGAAGGAGATGGTGTTTCCCCCTCTACTGCACTTTCTTCATTCCAAAGAGAATCATAGGCTTCTCCGTCTTTATCATGATTCATCATTGCCATATTTTTTGCAGCAACGTACAGGGCGGAGTTGTATTCCATAAGGTGGGTTTCATCTGTAGAAGGAACCTTTCCTCCCTTTGCAATCCTTCTATATATCTCCATACATTTGAGCATATTTTCCATTTGTTCTTTCATATGCTTTGCCATTGCTTCGCCCTGCTGTTTGGCAGATTCCGCACTTTCCAGCCCCATTTCCAGTCTGCTGAGATTTCCTGCTTCCTTCTGTGTCATATCATAGACTTTTTCTATTTCTTGCAGCTGTTTGGAGATTTCCACACGGTCAAAATTTTTATCTTCTTTTGGTGTTTCCTTCCATAGCTTTGTAAGTTGATTCTTCTGTTCCGATAATGTATGAAGCTGTGTTGATGTAACCCGTTTTGCTTCGCCTAGTTTCATAGATATCCCATCCCTTCTATGCCGTTCTCACCCGATTACTTACTCTATCGACACCTTTTATAGATATAACATAGAAAAGACAGATTTCATACTTCTTTTTCTTGATTTTATTTTATGACATATTTTATGACAAACGCTTTTCCTCCCATTTCCCCACTTTTTCTACGCCACAGAAGAAAAAGACCATGCCGATTGCTGTAAATGCCGTTGTCACCCAGATTGCTGCTGTAATCCCCCAAAGGTCAATGAAAAATCCACAGAAAAAGCTGCCCAAAATATTCCCTGCTGTGATAGCAACGGTAATCAGTGCCTGCCCCTTTACGCTATCCCCTTCTTCTAATATTTTATCTGCATAATAGACAGATGCAGGGGTAAAAAGGGCAAAAGAAAAAAGCTGTGTCAAAAATGCTCCATAAAGCAGTGGCAAATTGGGTGCCATGGCAACCAATACACCCTTCAGGACAAAAAATACCGCCGTAAATTTCAGGACATTCCCGCAGTCACGCCCTTTCATAATGCGAGAAAAGGAAAGCATTACAAGAAACTCCAAAACTGCCGTATATGCCATAAGCTGCCCCAGCTCCTCATTGCCCTTTCCCATAGGACGCAGTATTTGAATGGCATAGGTATTGATTGCACTATGAGAAATAAAAATAAGAAGTATTCCCAAAATGAACAGGGAAAATTTCTTGTGCTTTTGCAGGACTGCCATAGTTCCCACAGAAGAAACAGTCCTCGCACCACGGCGGCGTGTATTCGGAAAAAAACAAAGCAATAGAATCAGACAGACATATAAAACACAGGCAAGGAGGGGCAGACAGCTTGTGGTAAAGCGTAGGGTAATGGCTCCAAGGAAAAAGGTCAAAGCTGCATAGGACATGGAGCCGATGCCTCTTGCCACCCCAAAATTCAAAGGATACCCATTGTTAATGAGCTGCATCCCCAAAGCACTTAAAAGCGGCTGTATGGAAAGATGCAGCAGCAAAAAAAGCACATAACAGAAAGCCGAAAAGGCAGGCGTTTTGCGAAAGAAAAACAAGAGCATGGCAGGTATCATGGCTACCACACAAAGCATTGTAAAAAGGGAGCGTAGAGAAAACATCTCTCCTCTGTCGGCAGCAGCTGCCATAAGCGGCTGAAAAAGAGCAGAAAAAATGCAGGAGAGGGCAATGATTGCCCCCACCTGACTATCTGTAAAATGTCTGTCCAAGAGAAATACGGCAGCAAAACTATATACAACGCCGTGACTCATCCAATAAATCCCCTGCAACGCAGCATAAGCAAAAGAAATTGTTTTCTGATTCATAGGACACCTCACTGCACTTTTAATGGGTAATAATCTCTACTCCATCTTCTGTAATGGCAACGGTATATTCCCACTGTGCAGAAAGAGAGCCATCCTCTGTATAAATCGTCCAGCCATTTTCTTCGTCCTGATAGAAATCCTCTGCACCTTCGTTAATCATAGGCTCAATGGTAAATACCATGCCCGGCACAAGAAGCATACCGGTACCTTTTTTCCCAATATGGCATACATAGGGTTCTTCGTGGAAGCCATTGCCTACACCGTGTCCCCCAATGTCACGCAAAACGCTGTAGCCGTTTTCATAGGCGTGCTTACTGATGACTTCACCAATATCCCCCAAAAATCCCCAAGGCTTTACTTCCTTCAAAGCAAGGTCTACGCACTCTTTTGTCACATCCACCAGCCTTCTTGCTTCATCACTGACCTGCCCAATGCAGAACATACGGGAAGCATCTGCGTAGTAGCCATCCAAAATTGTTGTCACATCTACGTTAATAATATCCCCTTCCTGCAAAATTTCATCGGGGGAAGGGATGCCGTGGCAAATTACATCATTGATGGAGGTGCATACACTTTTGGGAAAGCCGCAATAGTTCAAAGGGGCAGGTGTACCGCCATGAGAAACTGTATATTCATGAACCAATGTATTCAGCTCATCTGTAGACATACCGGCATGAATCCTCTCTGCAACCATATCTAAAATGGCTGTATTCAGCCTTCCGGCTTTTCGGATACCCTCCAGCTGCTCCGGTGTCTTGATGAGGTCGTGAGTTGGCACCTTCACTCTTTTCGATTTATAGGAAGCAATTTTTTCATCAAATTCATAGTGGCACGCCTTATATTTCTTGCCGCTGCCGCACCAGCAGGCATCATTCCGTCCTAATTTAAACATACTCTCATATCCTTTCTTTTTTAGATTTCGATTCTTTTTGTCATTTACAGTAGCATAGTAGCACAAAAAAAGAGGCGATACAAGGGCAGGAAAAGATAAAATCCTGAAAGAAAAGCAGAAAAAGGGAAGCAAAGCAGGTCTTATCCGCCACCTTTACTTTTCTTCTTTTTTTTAGTATACTGTACAAAGAAAAAGTTGATTCTGAAGGGAGTATCGGAAGAATGGACAAAAAAAAGATACTGATTGTAGATGACGAAAAAAATATTGTAGATATTATCGCATTTAATCTAAAAAAAGAAGGCTATGATGTCATTACCGCCGGAAACGGAGAGGAGGGTGTGGCAAAAACCTTTGCAGAGGAGCCTGATCTCATCCTTCTGGATATTATGATGCCAAAGATGGATGGCTACGAAGCCTGTCGCAAAATACGGGAAAAGAAACACACACCTATTATCATGCTGACGGCAAGAGCCGAAGAAGTGGACAAGGTTCTTGGACTTGAAATGGGGGCTGATGACTATGTGACAAAGCCCTTCGGCGTGAGAGAGCTTATGGCAAGAGTCAAGGCAAATTTACGAAAAATGGACGTATTGCAGAAAGCCACAAACACAGGCGAGAATGTTTCCATGTATGGCGGATTATCTTTAAATCTGGAACGATATGAAGTAAAAAAAGGAGAAAAGACCATTGACCTTACGCTTCGGGAATTTGAGCTTCTGAAATTTATGGTACAGCAAAAAGGACAGATTTTTTCCAGAGAAACCCTCTTGGAAAAGGTATGGGGATATGAATATTTCGGAGATGTACGGACTGTGGATGTAACCATTCGCCGCCTGCGGGAAAAGATTGAAGATGATCCCGGAAAACCCACCTATATTCTCACAAAAAGAGGTGTCGGATATTATTTTGATTGCTAAAAACGGAGTGGTAACCCTTGCGTAGTATAAAATGGAAATTGATTGTCATGTATTTGGGGCTTGTACTTTTGGTTATGATTGTCAGCGGTACATATATCTTGTTGAGCCTTCGGAATATCGAAATTGATAAATCCAGAGAACAACTGGAAATCTATGCGGAAAGAATCTATGAACAGGTGATAAAAGGCGGAGAAGAAAAGAGCTTTCAGGAAACCCTGCAAAAAACCGTTACAAATGTAATGGGGATACAGGGAAATATATTGGATGCCAAAGGGGAAACCATCGCTTCCACAACGGCTTTGCGTGCCCCCTATCCCACCTATACCGACCAGGCCATTATTTCCGGCATGAATGGAACGCCTTCTTTTTCCATTGGAAAAAAAAGCACCGATTCCTTTGGACTTTTAAAGGAATGGATGAGTTATGCCGTACCCATTCGTGGAGAGGATGATGATGTCATCCACTACATTATCTATACCCGTTTGGATGCAGGAAATATGCAGACAAGCCTGAATGAAACAACAAAAACCATTGTCATCGCCGTTGCCATTGCCCTTTTTTTGGCAGCCATCATGAGTTATGTCTTTGCCCAAACCCTGACGGGGCCTATTTTGGCACTGACAAAAGGGGCAAAAAGCATGGCAGAGGGCAACTGGAAGCAAAGCCTGACGGTACGCAGCCGAGATGAAATCGGTCAGCTTACCAGCAGCTTTAACGATATGGCTAAGGAACTGCAAAAAAATATGCAGGAAATTTCCAAAGAGAAAAACCGTTTGGAGATTATTCTCCATAATATGAGTGATGGTGTCGTATCCTTTGCAAAGGATGGCACTCTCATGCTTGCCAATACCGCAGCAGAAGATATGCTGCAGCTGGAAAAAGACCAGATGGATATGGACTTTTCCCAATTTATCAAAACATTTGACATCAATTCCGGCGTATATCTGGATATTGAGGAGGAGGCCTCCAAAAAAGTTACCTTTCCTGTGGGAAAACAATTTATCAACGCTACCTTTTCCCCCTATTATAACACAAAACAGGAAATTGAAGGCGTTGTTGTGGTTTTGCAGGACGTTACCGAGCAGAAAAAGCTGGATGATATGCGTAAGGAATTTGTTGCCAACGTATCTCATGAACTGCGTACTCCTTTGACCACCGTAAAAAGCTACACAGAAACCTTAATGGATGGTGCTGTGGAGGACAAGGAAATCGCCATGGAATTTCTTTCCATTGTGGATAGCGAGGCTGACCGTATGGCATTTTTGGTGCGGGATTTGCTGCAGCTTTCCCGTTTTGATAACAAGCAGGTGCAGCTGACCATTACAGAAATAGAGATGAATGAATTTTTGGAAACCACCGTAAAGCAGAATAAAATACACGCAGAAGCAAAGCAGCAAAATCTTGTGTTTGAACCAAGTCCCACTCCTGTTATCATCTATGGTGACAGGGACAGAGTGGCACAGGTAGTCAACAATATCATAACCAATGCCATTAAATACAGCTTGGAACAGGCAAAAATAAACATCTATATTACAGAAGAAAATAATTATTACAAAATCTCTGTCAAGGACACAGGTATGGGCATTACCAGAAAAGACCTGCCCCGTATCTTTGAGCGTTTCTATCGTGTGGACAAGGCGAGAAGCCGTGCCATGGGCGGAACAGGTCTGGGGCTTGCCATTGCAAAGGAAATCATGGAAAGCCATGGCGGCAGACTGACTGCAGAAAGCGAATATGGAAAAGGCACTACCATGACCATGTGGTTTCCCAAAGAACGTCCCTTGCCGGAATATGAACATCCCCAGGAGGAATACCCTTCTGTCTAAAAATTTATAGAAAGATTGCTTGTGCGGATAAATGGAAAAATGTGTTATGAAACTGTAAGTCCTTTGTAACCAAACTGTAATATTTTTATGGTATTCTTATAACAGGAATCCTTTCGGAATACCGATATACTTTATTGTGCAAAAAAAGAAGTATAACCGCTTCTTTTTGCATAGAATACAGAAGGAGGTGACGGGAATGAAAGGCTACAAAAAAAGAATACTGGGACTGCTTCTTGCAGGGATGCTTTGTTTTGCTCCCGTCAGTGCATACGCTACAAGCAACACACCTCTGACTGTCAGCAGCGGCCTAAATATTGACACCAAGGAAGCAGAGTCTACCTTTGATGCCCACCGCATTATCTACGGTGAGGCAGAGCCCGGTACAACCATAACGGTTTCTGTAAACCACAAAAATGCAAAGGGTGCCATGCAGACTGTTTCCAGTCAGCACATTGTTGTGGGCTCTATGGGAATTTTTTCTGTGGCAATGGATTTGGAGCTTGGTTATAACTATATCAGTCTATCTGCAAAAAAACAGGGACATAACGAAGTATCTCATACCGTTACAGTAAAACGTCTTTCCCAGCAGATTAAGAAAAATTTGCAAAAGATGATTGCATTGCCCGGCAATGTTTGATGGACTGTGCAGCATACTATTTTTGATAAAATATGATAATAAAGCGGTGAGAACAAATGAAAGGATACAAAATTACGAATTTTGTCATTGTTGTTTTGGTCATAGCCGCTGTATACCAAACAGGAGAGTTATGGCTTGCCGGAACAACAAGTCATAACTTTTTTAATGGAATCATGCAATCTGCATCAAAAGCAACGGTAGGAGGACAAAACAGCAGTGTTATACTGCCTGTTGCCCGTTATGCTGTGGGAAATGGCGGTTCTGCCTTCTCCGTCTACTATTCGGACAAATTCGGAAATAATGATACAGATATTTTAAAAATTGCAAATGACACCTTGACGGAAATCCTATATACAAATATCCAAGAAGGGGAAAAAACATTTGCTGACTGGAAAGCCATGCTCCAATCCCGCTCTCTTATTTTGCAATATGATTTTGCCCTAGCTCCTTCGGACTATCCTGTCCATACAAAAAGCAAAAAAGCCTTGGAAACACTAAAAGCATTTGACTGTGTTACGCTTTTGCCTGCAAGGCATCCGGGAGAGGAAAGTCAGGTTTATTTCATAAATTCGGACACCAATGAATGTGTGCTATACAAAAGCAATAAAAGCAAAACCGCCCCTCTTTTGTACGAGCAATTGGTACGCCAAGAAGGAGATATGGTTTATATTTCCACAGGGCAAAAAACCACATCCTCCATACTCAAGCGTAATCTTTTTTTGCCACAGTGGGCCGATTTACCCTATTTCTATGCTGCGGTAGAAGAAAAACCTGTCTTTGAGCAGGAAAATGCAGTCAATCGCATGACTTTGGAAAATAGCGTAGAGGGATTTTTCAAAAATTTCTCAGCAGACTGGAGTACCCGAGATGAAAGCGGAACCTTTGAATTTAGTGACAGCTCCGTCATTGTCAAATACTATCCTGCGGAACGTGTCTTGGAATATTACAGCTACGATACCTATGGTACAGAAAAAGACCAGGCTTCCTTATCACAAGGCTATGGAATCAGCTGCAATTTTATGGAAAACGATGCCTCTCTCCACACAGATGTATACCTGGCAGATGTCATCCGCCGCAGCAACGAAACCATCTATTGTTTTGATTATGTCACAGATAATCTGCCTGTTTATCTTTCTGCAAATATGCAGGAAAAAATCGGCATGAAGCACGCCATAGAAATTACCGTCCGTGGGCAAGCCGTGAAAAAATACCGCCGTCTGGCTGTGGACTATGTATTAAAAGAAAATCCATCGGAAAAGCTGCACGTCCAGTTTATTGATGCCCTGGATGAAGCCAATAGGCGGTATCAGGAGCAGGTGGAGGAACGTGTGGTGCGGGATGTGGAAAATATTGTATTGGGATACTATGCAGATGGCAGCCACAAGCTGAGCCTGAAATGGTTCGTTACTCTCTATGACCACGATTTTTTGATTGATACCGCTGCATCCACTGCAAATGAGCCAAAGGAATAACGCTTTTTGGAAAAAAGGAGGACAAGGGCTATGGAATGGGCCAGTGCAAAAAAATTTGTTATCATACTTTTGCTCATACTGAATATCTGCCTGTTTGGACTAAACTACCACCAAAAACGAGAAGATGCCATGTCTGCTTCTCAGGAACGAGCTATTTTTGAAGTCTTATCCCAAAACGGGATTACCATGTATACCAATTTGATTACAGAATATGCACCTATGCGTCGCCTTTCCGTTACAGTCCCCTCCTATACCAAAGAAGAACTGGAAAACATCTTCTTTCACGGAGAAAAAACAACCGTTGTTCCGGGGAGCAAAAACACCGTTTACCAACTGGGAGATACCCGGCTTATCCTAGACGGACAAAAAGGCTCTCTCATCTTTGAAGATACCAAAAAAGAAAATCCCTCTGCTGCACCTATGACAGGCAAGGATGCCTTGGATTTGGCACAGGCTTATATGAATGATATACAGCCCTATTTTCCGGATTTCACCCCTTCCGGTACCACAGAAGCAGAGAATGGCTTTTATGTGGAATTTCATGGAAATTATCGAAAACAGCCTGTTTTTTCCAACTGTTTTCGCTTTTTTGTTGCCGACCATACCATCCAGAGCATAGACTTTACCTATTGCAAAATCGGTGGATATACCGGCGAAAAGAAGGATATTTTCTATTCGGATGAAGCACTTTTGACCTTTATGCGAGAGCTAAATCCCAAACAAAATGTAGATGAAATTACCGTCCACCGCATGGAACTTGGCTACGACTTACTGGAACAGGGAGAATTTCCAGAAAACGGTACCTTCAATCTGGTACCCTGCTATCGTATTTATACCATGGAGCAAAATACCCCCTATATTGTCAATGCCTATACCTGCCAGATTGTGGAATAAATGGAGAGATAAATGCGGAATCATCAAAAAGCCTTGGCGTATAGTGCCAAGGCTTTTTGACAGCTTGTGGCATATGTTTTTTTGAAAGCCATATGCCACAAATTATTTTTTCTATAGCATTGCTATAGCATTACTTTTCGTAAGGCTTTTCATAGGGAATCCGACAGTAAAATTCCTGCAATTTTCGGATATGGTCATTTCCATCCCATTCTACCAAATATACCCCTTCATAGACTCTGCTTTCCCCTTCTTTATTGACGCTGCAAAAGTCAAAAAGAACCATTGTTGCATCTTCATGATGGAGGAAACGCTTGATGTCCCATTTCTTCACACGATTTTTCTCATTCCATGCTTCAAACCAGCGACGTATTTCCTCCATGCCTACATACTCTCTGCCTTGGAATTCATAGTAGTGTACATCCTGTGTGAATACCGCTTCCAGAGGGAGCAATTCCTGCCCTAACCACATATCGAACCAAGCCTTCATGATTTCTTCACGCTGTCTCATAGAAACACCTCCCAAAAAAAGAACCGTTCATATTCTATATCTACTACAACTTTACCACAAAAAAATCAAAAAAGCAACGAAACATCCAAAACATATCCAAAATCAGAAAAATTCTGCATAAAAACAGACGCTTCCATGGAGAAACGTCTGTCTGGTATAAAATGTTTTTACGACCTATATCTTGGACTGTTCTTTTTTCTCCAGCCGTCTATAAACATCCCGACGCAGCAGTGTGTAAAATACAGAAAGAGTCGGAATGAATATCAGCATTCCCACAATGCCCATCAGACTGCCGCCCAGTGTGACCGCAACCAATACCCAAATAGAAGGAAGCCCTACGGAGCCGCCAACCACATAGGGATAGATGAAATTCCCTTCCACCTGCTGCAAAATAAGGAACAATACAATAAAGCCCAGTGCCTGCCAAGGATTCACCATAAGAATCAGGAAGGCTCCCACCACGCATCCGATAAAGGCACCGAAAATAGGAATCAAGGCTGTAACGGCAATCAAAACGCCAACCAAAAGTGCATAAGGGAAACGCAAAATCGTCATGGCAACAAAGAACATCCCGCCAAGGATGACGGCTTCTGTACACTGTCCTGTCAAAAAATTGGAAAATGTCTTGTGTGTCAATAGGCAAATTTCCAAAATATGCTCCGCCTGTTCTTTTTTCAAATAGGCAAACAATATCTTTCGGCATTGTTCTGAAAGCTTTTCCTTCTGCATCAAAATATAGCAGGCAAAAACAAAGCCAATAAGGAAGGTGGTCAATCCGCTGAAAATGCCCTGTACCACAGAAAAGGTGGAGCCAAGGACAATATCCGCCCCCTTGTGGAAAAAGGACAGCATTTGCTGCAAAATAGTATTCCAGTTAAAATTCAAATTGCCAAGCCAATAAGAAAGCTCAGGGGCATTTTGAAAAGAATCATTCAGGTATGCCGCTATTTTGGGCAAGTTTGCCTGTATGGTTCTGCCAAGCCCTGATATGGTTCTGCCAAGCTCCGGCACAACAACCAATAGGGCAATAGCCAGAATTGCCGCAACAAAAAGCAATGTCAAAAGCAGGCTAACAGGGCGTAAAAGTCCCGCTTGTTTTTTCTGCACATTTTCCGGTACATTTTTCCTCCGAAGTTTATGAAGTGTCTGTTCAATGCGTGCCATTGGCACACTGAGAATAAAAGCAATGGCAGCCCCAATAAAAAATGGAGAAAGAATTCCAAAAAGAAACCTCACCGCCAGTACCAAGGCATCAATACGCCAAAGAAGAATGAATACCACAAGAGTAAAGACAATGAGCCGCCTTAGTTTTTTTAATGTTTCCCGATCAAGAGTCATACGCAACGATCCTTTCATTCTGTAATACAGGCTATTATATATCATGACAGAAGGAAAGACAAGTACCTTCGTGTTTTGCAGGGAAATTCGGCAAAATCCCTTTACAGCAGGGCTGTTTCCGTTTAAACTACATATGATGCACACAACAAGCCCAAGGGCTTTTGAAAAGAAAGGAAGATGAACATGGAAGTCAGAACCAGATTTGCACCAAGCCCCACAGGGTATATGCACATCGGGAATTTGAGAACGGCTCTGTATGAATATCTCATTGCAAAATCACAGGGCGGAAAATTTATTCTGCGTATTGAGGATACCGACCAGGGCAGATTGGTAGAAGGTGCAACAGATGTCATTTATCGCACCTTGGAAATGACAGGACTCCATCACGATGAAGGCCCTGACGTTGGCGGTGATTTTGGGCCCTATATCCAAAGTGAAAGAATGGGTATGTATATGGATTATGCCAAGGAGCTTATAGAAAAAGGCAAAGCATACTACTGCTTCTGTACAAAAGAACGTCTGGAATCTTTGAAAGAAAGCAATGAGGACGGTGCAGCCTTTGCCAAGTATGACAGACACTGTCTTTCTCTCTCTCCGCAAGAGGTGCAGGCAAATCTGGATGCAGGGATGCCCTATGTAATCCGTCAGAAAATGCCTGATACCGGCACAACCAGCTTTACAGACGTGGTATATGGCGAAATCACCGTAGACAACGCAGAGCTGGATGACCAGATTCTGATGAAAGCAGATGGCTTCCCCACCTACAACTTTGCAAACGTAGTAGACGACCATCTCATGCAGATTACCCATGTTGTCCGTGGCAGTGAATATCTTTCCTCCACACCCAAGTATAACCTGCTTTATGATGCTTTTGGCTGGGAAGCTCCTACCTATGTACATCTGCCTGCTGTTATGCGTGACGCACATCATAAATTGTCCAAACGCCATGGGGACAAGTCCTTTGAGGATTTGCTGAAGGAAGGTTATCTGGTAGAAGCCATTGTAAACTACATTGCCCTTTTGGGCTGGAGTCCCGGCGGCACAACAGAAATATTCAGTTTGAAGGAGCTGGAGGAACAGTTCACCATGGAAGGTCTTAGTAAATCCCCTTCCATCTTTGACATCAAAAAGCTCACATGGATGAATAGCGAATATATGAAAGCCATGGATTTTGATAAATTCTATGGTCTGGCTGAACCCCGGCTGAAAGAAGCACTGGATGGCACAGGACTTGATTTGAAAAAGATTGCGGCACTTTTGCAAAAACGTCTGGAAACACTCAATGATATTCCCGACCTGGTTACATTTTTTAAAGAGCTGCCTGTATATGGTACAGAGCTGTATACCCACAAGAAGATGAAAACCAATGATGAAATTGCACTTTCCTCCTTGGAAGCAGCTCTGCCTGTACTGGAAGGACTGTCTGATTGGAATACAGACAGCATCCATGATGCACTGATGGATTTGGTAAAAGAACTTGGCATCAAAAATGGTCAGCTCTTATGGCCTGTCCGTACTGCCTTATCCGGCGAGCCTACTTCTCCCGGCGGTGCAATGGAGCTTGCCGATATTTTGGGCAAAGAAGAAAGCCTTGCAAGAATCCGCAAAGGCATTGCACTTTTGCAGAAATAAAAAAAATAAAAGAAGTTTCTCCTCTCAAAACAAATGAGGCACAAAACAAAAAAACTGTTTTGTGCCTCATTCCCCTTTCTAATATCTCCTTCTATTAATTTCGTTTTAGGATGAGGTTTCCCATATTGTCCTATCGAATTCATTTGCAATACAAATGTCAAATCCCGCTTTTTCAAATCCTAAATCTAATCCTCCACACCCACTAAAAAGGGAAATAATTTTCATGTTTTGTACTCCTCTGTATTTCATATTTTATTAACTTTGCATCTCTTAATTGAGCAGGATTATCCGGATTTTTAATTCTCACATCAGTAATCGTAAATCCCTCTTTTTGAATATGCAATATTAAATCTATATTATCTATACATATGCCACGCCCTCTGCCACAATGGAAACCTTTCCCGTCAGCATCAATTTCGTGATTCCTTTTTCTGTATATATCACAGAAATGCCCATTTCTCCCCCCGGCTGATACAATACAGCAGAAACGCTCTCTTTCTTCTGCCACGCCAAATAGACACCCACTGCCGTTGTGCCACTGCCGCAGCCACGCTCCCACACTCTGCCTGCACCACGCACAGAAACAAGAGGGACTAATTCCATGTTGCTTTCCTCCAAAAGAAGGATACCCAAGGCATCGGCAGAAATTTCATTTTCCCACGCTTCTGCTGCCTGCTCCGCTTTTTCTTTTGCATCCTCTCCCCAAAGACTTTTTGGCACAATGATATGGCAAATACCGAGAAAGTCCACTGTAAAAAGAGCATATGTTTCTCCTTCCAAAACATATGTCCGAAAGCCATAGGACAAGGGAAGGGGCATGGAAATTTCCCCTTGAAAGCCTGTGGGTATCTTTTGCATTTCACAAACCAAAATCTCCTCTGCCCCCGAAACCTCAAGGGGGATGATTTTTTTCTCACCATCTACAGGCTGCTCCTTTGCAAAGAGATACGCTGCCAGAGAAAGGGTTGCATTGCCACAAAATTCCCCTGCCATCATTTGCAGCCGTGCTGCTGCCGCAGGATTGGCAGGCTCCTCCACAAAGCCTGCCTGCTCTGCATAAACGCTATTGTAAGCAATAAGCTTTTTTGCTACTTCTGCCTGCTTTTCTCTTGGTATGGCACTTTGCAAAAGCAGTGTCATATTTTCCGTAGGATTTGTTTTGATAAAACGTACTTGTAAGGGCATATTCCCATCCTTTCTCCTCTATCCAACCAATAAAACCATAGGCTCTGCCTCTCTCCTATATGGAGAAAAGCAAAGCCCTTCTATTTTCAATCCGCTCTTTTTTTACTGTCTGAAGCGACCAAGAAATGCCTTTGTACGTTCCTGCTTGGGATTATCCATCATTTCCTTTGGTGTTCCTTCCTCCACAATCACGCCACCGTCCATA
>SAMEA104404100__coassemble_1965_pt1 | contig 16640 bp, 14 predicted proteins | sample SAMEA104404100__metabat2_low_PE_071 | metagenome-assembled genome bin SAMEA104404100 (sample SAMEA104404100) | Balaenoptera acutorostrata
TGTTCCACCAAGAAGATCTTTCAGGGCATCCTGGATATCTTCAGCAGTTTTGATATCATACTCCGCCAGAAGCTGATGAATAATATTTCTTTTTCCTTCTGTCATTTGTACTTTGTGTACTGGTTTCTTTTGTTTTACCATAATGAAAGGTCCTCCTTATGATAAAATATTTTATCATAGAAGAACCTTTTAAATCTTAATTTACAGAAAAATTTCACACATTCGCAAGTTGATTTTTAAAAATGAATCAAGCAACGTATTTTTAGAAGTCTATTGCTATTTTGTATTTTAATAGTAACAGTGCAAGTGTTTGATGGATAATCGTTACAAAAAGATATAACAAAATGATGTTTTTCTACCTATTAAATACAATCGCAGATATATTTTCCCATTTCTTTTGTACCAATTTTTCTAGTACCTTCGCTGTAAATATCTGGTGTACGATAACCAGCATCTAACACCTTTTCTACAGCATCTTCAATGACTTTCGCTTCTTCTGTCAAACCAAAAGAGAATTTTAACATCATAGCAGCAGAAAGAATGGTAGCAATAGGATTGGCCATGTCTTTTCCTGCGATATCAGGTGCAGAACCATGGATGGGTTCATACATTCCAAAAGCACCGTCCGCTAAGCTGGCAGAAGGGAGCATCCCGATGGAGCCTGTAATTTGGCTAGCTTCATCCGAAATAATATCTCCGAAAATATTAGAAGTAACAATAACATCAAAGTGTTTTGGATTACGTACTAATTGCATAGCGGCATTATCTACATACATATAGTCAAGTTCTACATCGGGATAATTTTTTGCAACTTCTGTCACGGTTTTTCTCCAGAGTTTACTGCTTTCCAAAACATTGGCTTTATCAATACTTGTTACACGCTTATTGCGTTTCATGGCAGCCTCAAAAGCCTGTACGGCAATCCGTCTGACTTCAAATTCACTGTATGCTTCTACATCATAGGCTTCCTGACCATATTTCCCTTCCCGATAACCTCTTTCACCAAAATAAATACCGCCTGTCAATTCTCTTACAACTAAAATATCCAGATGCTCACCAATAATTTCTGGTTTGATTGGGCTGGCATCACTTAAAGCTTTATGGATGATGGCAGGGCGAAGATTTGCATATAATTCTAAACTGCTTCTTAACTTTAACAGGGCACCTGCTTCCGGACGAAGGTGGGAGGGCAGATGATCCCATTTGGGACCACCAACTGCACCCAAAAGAATAGCATCGCAATTTTTACAAGCTTGCAGTGTTTCTTCTGGTAAAGGTTCACCATATACATCATAAGCACAGCCGCCTGCCAGTTTTTCTTGAAAGGTAAAGGTATGCCCATATTTTTTTCCAATACATTCCAATACCTTCATTGCTTCTGTAACAACTTCAGGACCAATGCCGTCTCCTTTTAATACTGTAATAGAATATGTCCCCATTTTTTTCACCTTCATCCTTCGATTTTCTCTTTTGTATAGGTTACTAAGCCGCCTGCTCCCATAATTTTTTGCATAAATTCTGGAAAAGGTTCTGCTTGATAGGTTTTTCCTTTCGTTTCATTGGTGATGATACCAGTGTTGAAATCAACAGCAACCATATCACCAGCTTCAATATCATTGGCAGCTTCATCACATTCCAAAATGGGCAGACCAATATTGATAGCATTACGATAAAAAATTCTTGCAAATGTGGAGGCAATGACACAAGAAACACCTGCACATTTGATGGCAAGAGGAGCATGTTCTCGAGAAGAACCACAGCCGAAATTTTTAGTTGCTACAATAATATCACCATGTTTTACATTGTTTACGAAATCCGCATCAATGTCAATCATACAGTATTTTGCTAATTCCTCACCTGTAGATACATTCAAGTATCTTGCAGGAATAATGACATCAGTGTCTACATTATCACCATATTTAAAAACATTTCCTTTTGCTGTTTCCATATTAATTTTTCCCTCCTGTAATATCTTCGGGGTCTGCAATGTAGCCTGCGATAGCAGATGCCGCTGCAACAGCGGGACTTGCAAGATATACTTCGCTTTCTGTATGCCCCATTCTGCCTACAAAGTTTCTATTTGTTGTGGAAACACAACGTTCACCTGCCGCCAAAATACCCATATGCCCGCCTAAGCAAGGACCGCAGGTAGGGGTGCTGAAAATTGCACCTGCTTTGACAATATCTTCTGTATAGCCTAAACGGATACAATCCAGATAGATTTGCTGTGTAGCAGGAATGACAATAGTGCGGACTTTAGGATGTACTTGTTTCCCACGCAGAATGTCTGCGGCAATTTTCATATCTTCCAGTCTGCCATTTGTACAAGAGCCAATGACAACCTGATCAATGACAATGTCTTTTGCTTCATCAATGGTCTTTGTATTTTCAGGCAGATGAGGGAAGGCAACAGTAGGTCTGAGTTTGCTCAAATCAATGGTGTAAACTTCATCATATTCCGCATCTGCATCAGCTTCATAAATAGTAGGTTCTTTCATGGAATGTTCCTTGACATATGCTAATGTATTTTCATCTACAGGGAAAATACCATTTTTTGCACCTGCTTCAATCGCCATATTTGCCATGGAAAAACGGTCGTCCATGGAAAGATATTGGATACCATCACCGACAAATTCCATACTGCGGTAAAGAGCACCATCTACGCCAATCATCCCAATAATATGAAGGATAATATCTTTGCCGCTAACCCATTTAGCAGGTTTGCCTGTCAGTACAAACTTGATAGCACTGGGAACTTTGAACCATGCTTCACCAGTTGCCATACCAATTGCCATATCTGTACTACCAACACCTGTAGAGAAAGCTCCTAATGCACCATATGTACATGTGTGAGAGTCAGCACCGATAATAACCTGACCAGGTACAACAATACCTTTTTCAGGGAGAAGGGCATGTTCAATGCCCATCTGTCCTACATCAAAGAAATTTTTTACGTCCATATCATAAGCAAAGGTACGACAAGCTTTACATTGTTCTGCTGCCTTGATGTCTTTGTTGGGAGTAAAGTGGTCCAATACGATGACTACTTTATCTTTGTCAAAGACTTTTTTTGCACCTGTTTTTTTGAATTCTTTCAGAGCAACGGCTGTGGTAATATCGTTACCCATCACAATATCCAGTTTTGCCTGAATAAGTTGCCCTGCTTTTACACTTGCTTCCCCTGCGTGGGCGGCAAGAATTTTTTGTGTCATTGTCATTCCCATAATATTTTCCTCCAATTATTTGATGATTTTGTTTGTTGTACTGATTACGGCTCTTAAAGAAGATTTTGTGATATTGCTGGAAGTACCTGCACCGTAATAAATGCCGCCTTGGTCATCGACAATCTGAATATAGGAGATGGCTCTGGATTTTGTACCCAGTTCCATAGAGTGTTCACAATAGTCTAAAACTTCCATAACGATATTGAATTTTGCTTCCAATGCGTGGCAGAGAGCGGAGATGATACCGTTACCTTCTCCTGTAATTTCTAATGTTTCTCCTTTATAATTGATGGTTGCTTCAATAGCAACATCTTCATGACCAGAAAGAACAATTTCCTTATATTTAACCAGTTCCAGAGGTGTGCGGATATCTACATAATGTTCCATAAAAGCGTTGTAGATTTCAGAAGGAGTCAGATCTTTATGGCACTGGTCACTCATACTTGTTGTAACACTGCTGAAATTCTGTTGGAATGCTTTTGGCAGGTACAGACCATAGTTTTGTTCCAAAATAAAGGCTACGCCGCCTTTACCACTTTGGCTATTGATACGAACAATAGGATCATAGTTTCTTCCAACATCCATAGGATCAATAGGAAGATAAGGAACTTCCCATCTGTCAGGGTGATTCTTCATAGCTTCCATACCTTTGCGAATGGCATCTTGATGAGAGCCAGAGAAAGCAGTGTAAACCAAAGACCCTGCATAAGGATGTCTAGGGGAAATTTTCATACGAGTGGATTCTTCGTATATTTTGATAGATGCATCAATATTGCTGAAATCCAGTTCAGGGTCAATGCCTTGAGAGAACAGATTCATGGCAACATTCATGATATCTGTATTGCCTGTGCGTTCTCCATTGCCGAATAAGGTACCTTCTACACGGTCAGCTCCTGCCATCATAGCAAGTTCTGTTGCAGCAACAGCGGTGCCACGGTCATTATGTGCATGTAAGCTAACATAAATGCTATCTCTGTATTTCAGGTTATTGCAACAGTATTCAATCTGGTCTGCATATACATTTGGTGTTGCCATTTCTACTGTAGATGGCAGGTTGATAATCGCTTTATGGTCAGGAGTGGGTTGCCAAATATCCAAAACGGCATTACAGATTTCTACTGCAAAGGGCATTTCTGTACCTGTAAAGCTTTCAGGGGAGTATTCAAAGAAAAATTCTGTTTCAGGCATTTCTTTGGCAGATTCCTTTAATAATTTTGCACCCTCTACTGCCAAATCAATGGTTTGACGCATATCATGATTAAAAACGACTTCTCTTTGCAGGGTAGAAGTAGAATTATACAGATGTACAATGGCTTGTTTAGCTCCTTTTAAAGCTTCAAAAGTCTTTTTGATAATATGAGGTCGGCTTTGTGTCAGAACCTGTACGACGACATCATCAGGAATCATGTTTCTATCAATTAAGGCTCTTGTAAATTCAAATTCTGTATCACTTGCTGCAGGGAATCCAATTTCGATTTCCTTAAAACCTGTATTAACTAAGAAACGGAAAAAATTTAATTTTTCTTCCAGATTCATAGGGATTTCTAATGCTTGGTTACCGTCTCGCATATCTACACTGCACCATCTGGGTGCTTTTGTGATAACATTGTTGGGCCATTTTCTATTAGGCATTTCCATAGGTGGGTAAGGTCTATATTTTGTATACTGCATCATTTGCATTTCCTCCTTATAATAAACATACTTTATATTTTTGTTTTTGGGTACAAAAAAAGTCTTTCGTCTCTATAATAAAGAGACGAAAGACCAAACTTCCGCGGTACCACTCTGATTCGTCCAATAGGACGCACTTTTAAGATACAGACATATGCCGATATCCTGTCATGTTAACGGTTGACTGCCGTTTCCACTTACTCCATTTTGTTTCAGCGAACCACTCTGAGACCAGTTCAATTTCATTCTTACTATCTGCTCACACCAACCGCAGACTCTCTGAAAGTTGAATAGAAATCTACTACTTCTCTTCCTTGTGTTTTTATGTTTTGTATTTCGATGAGTACAATTTAAACACAGAAGGAAAGATTTGTCAAGCACTTTTGTATTTTTTTAAAAACATATAAATTGCAATAGTAAGTGTCAGTGTGCACCGTAAATTTTATCATACATATAATTAGCTGATTTTCCACCGAATAATTGTCTTGGATAGTCATTGAGAAACCGTTCGATTTTTTTAATATAGGATTTGCTGTACTTTGCGATATCTTCCCTTTTTTGATAAATCTTCGTATCAATTTATTGTTGTTTTCGTTGCTTCCTCTTTCATAGGAGCAATAGCTATGGGCATAAAAATATGTAATTCCCATATCTTCTATTGATTTTGCATCCATAAATTCAGCACCATTGTCACTGGTGATTGTCAGAAACCTTTTTCGGAATGTTTTTGGATACCTTTTTTGCAATGACCGGATGGCTGCTACTACGCACTCTGTACTTTTTTTCTCGATTCGTATGATGATTTCTTTTCTGCTCATTCGCTCTGTAAATACAAGCAAGCACGCTTTTGTTCCTTTTCCTCCGACCACAGTATCCATCTCCCAATGCCCCAGTTCTGCTCTATCGTTTATCTTTTCTGCTCTTTGCTCTATACTAAGACCTCCGATTTTTCGAATTTTCTTATTTTTGATATATTGGCGTTTATATTTCTTTTTGTAGGGCAGATGCTCTGTATTCCGTTTATAAAACACCTTTTGATGAATATAATTGCACAATGTTTTTAAACAAAAATTTACATCTTCTGTTTCCTTGAGCTTTTCCATTGCTCCATAGGGAGAGTATTTTTCTTTCACAATCAATTTTTCTATTTTATCTGCTAAAGTATGATTCTTGCCTATCTTCAGGCTGCCTTCCTTTTTGTTTTGATTTTCTTTGTATTTCATGTGAGCATAATCACTTACATACTCTGTTCGGTTTGTTAAATCGCTGTTTCTTAATACAATGGTGCCTCTTTTCACTTCTCGGTATATGGTTCGTTCTGATACACCTATTTCTTCTGCAATTCTCTTTTTTGTATACCCAGCTTTCAAATAGGCTTCTATTTTCCCTCTTTCACATAATGTTAGGTGTTTACTTTTTTCTCTGTTTTGTGTATAATGATTTTGCATTCGTTATTTACCTGCTTTCTTATGTCTTAGCAAACTAATTATAGCATGGTTTTTAACGAATGCTTTTTTTATTTTATACTGACACTTTATTTTACAACTTTCCTGTATACAAAAAATAATAAAATGGCAGAAAACAACTTTCTCCATTTCTGAAGGAAGTCTTTCTGCCTATTCTATCATCTTCTTATACTTTTTCTGTATCAAATTTTTCTATAAAATCATTTTCACTTAATATAGGAATGTCCAATTCCTTTGCTTTTTTATTTTTAGAGGAAGCAGACTCCACATCATTATTGATAAGATAATTCGTCTTCTTGGTAACACTGCCTGTCACCTTTCCTCCTTGGGATTCGATATATGCTGTTAATTCTTTTCGATTTGCATAGTGGTGCAAATCCCCTGTCACCACAAAGGTAAGTCCTTGTAGATGCAATTCTCCATGACTCTCTGTTTCCCTGTTTTTAAAATGCAGATAAGAAATTCCATCTTCCAAAAGTGTCAGATGCTCCGCATCCTGAAAATAGTGGGAAATGCTATGGGCAATGATTTCTCCAAAGCCTTCTATTTCCGTTAATTCCTCCACTGAAGCCATTTTTATTTTTTCCAAATCAGCATCATAGGCTTTGCAAAGTAGCTTTGCATTACGCAATCCCACATGATTGATGCCCAGTGCATAGATGAAATTTGCCAAATCCACATCCTTTGCTTTCTCAATAGATGCAATCAGATTATGGTAGGACTTTTCTCCAAAACCTTCCATACTTTGTATCTCATCCCGTTTTTCTTCCAAACGGAACAAATCTGGATAATGGGACACAATCCCCCTTTCCAGAAACTTTTTCAAGGTTTCCTCTGACAATCCTTCTATATTCATGGCATCACGAGAAGCAAAATGGCTGAGTGTAAGCACTCGCTGTGCCTGACAGCTTGGGTTTGTGCAGTACAACGCCTTCCCATCACGCAAGGTGCGTACCTCGGTTTCCCCACCACAAACAAAACAGCTTTCAGGAATTTCCGCAGTACCTGATTTTGTCAGGTTTTCTGCTATCTGAGGGATAATCATATTTGCCTTATAAACACGCAAAGTATCCCCAATACCCAGCTGCAATTCCTCTAAAATACTGACATTGTGAACACTGGCACGGCTAACCGTAGAGCCTTCCAGTTCCACGGGGTCAAAAACAGCAATGGGATTCATCAAACCTGTTCTGGACGTATTCCATTCAATTTCCCGTAAAGTTGTTTCTGCCGTTTCATCTGCCCATTTAAAAGCAATGGAGTCCTTTGGGAATTTTGCCGTTCTTCCCAAGCTACGGCTATAGGAAATACTGTCAAAGGTGAGTACCAAGCCATCTGACGCAATATCGCTTTCTTCTATCTGGTTACGGAAATATTCCACTTCCTGCAATATATTATCCGCTGTCACCTTTCTGGCTTCTACCACTGTAAAGCCCAAATCTTGAAGCCACTGCATATTTTCACTTTTACTGTCTGACAGCTTCTTTCCTTCTGCACGAACCAATGTAAAGGCATAGAAAAGCACATTCCTTTTTGCAGCCACCTCGCTATTTAATTGTCTTACTGTGCCACTGCAAAGATTACGAGGATTCTTATAGGTTTCCCCTTCTTCCAATCCACTATTGATTCGCTGAAATTCCGAATAGGAAATCACGCCTTCCCCACGCAGAATCAGTTCTCCCTGAAAAGCAATTTTCACAGGAAGATTTGCAAAAACACGGGCGGTATGCGTGACATCCTCCCCCACTTCACCATTTCCTCTTGTAATTGCCTGCTCCAGCTGACCATTACGATATTTTAGTACAATGGTAAGCCCATCTAATTTCCAAGATAAGATTCCCTTTTTATCTGCCAAAAAACTTTTAAGCTTTTCTGGTTCTTTCGTTTTATCCAAAGAAAGAATGGGGGTATCATGACGTATTTTTTTTAAATTGCTCAGCACTGTATATCCTACACGTTGTGTTGGACTTCCTGATAGTACAATTCCAGTTGTTGTTTCCAACTTTTCCAATTCATCATACAGGGCATCATACGCCATATTGGACATGATTTCTCTATCCTGCTGGTAGTATGCTTCTGCCGCTTGATTCAACAGACTGATTAGTTCCTTCATTCTTTCCATATTATCATCGCTCCTGTTTGTCATTGACTGACTTTAATGAGTTTTGAGAGTTTCGCCATAAACTTTTTGGTACCCTTCTCTCCAAAAGATACTTCTACTTCATAATCCGCACCACCATTATGAATCGCCTTTACTGTGCCAATGCCATACTTGGGGGCACGCACCTTATCTCCCACCGTATAATCCAAAACAAAGTTCTTGGGTGCAGGCATAGGTTTAGGCTCCGGCTTGCTGTATGGGCTTGTTTTACTTCTGGTGGTAATGGGGGAAAGCTTCATACTGTTACGCATTGCATACTTTTTTGCCATTTCCGAAACCTGACGAGTGGGCATATCCATAAGCTCCTCCGGAATCTCCTTCAGAAAGCGGGAGGGCGGATTATACTGCGTCAAACCATGCTGCATACGGCTTTTTGCATGGGACATAAAAAGTTCTTCTCTGGCTCTTGTAATGCCTACATAGCAAAGGCGGCGTTCTTCTTCTATTTCCTTTTCCCCGCCATACATAACAGCACGGAATCCCGGAAAAATCCCTTCTTCCATACCAATCATGAATACATAAGGAAATTCCAAGCCCTTGGCACTATGCAGTGTCATAAGTACAACGGATTCTTCCCCTTCGTTGTACCCGTCAATGTCTGCTACCAGTGCCACTTCTTCTAAAAATCCTTCTAATGTGCCATCGGGATTCTGTTTTTCATATTCGGCTGCTTTATTGACAAATTCGTCAATATTTCCAATTCGTGTCAAGGCTTCTTCCGTACCCTCGGACAAAAGCTGCTGCAAATAGCCCGTTCGTTTAATGACTGCATCCATAAGCTCGGAAATACGCATATCATGACTGTCCACACGAAGCTGTTCAAAAAGGTCATAAAACTCCTGAAATTTCTTTGCTCTTGTTTTTAATTCTGTAATCTCATCCAAACGTCCCAAAGCATCATAAAAACTGATACCATGGTTTAAAGCAAAGTTGGAAACCCGCTCCAAAGAAGTTTCCCCAATACCACGACGGGGTACATTGATAATCCGACGCAAAGCAACGGTATCCGCAGGATTTGCCAACACCTTCAAATAAGACAAAATATCTCTGACTTCTTTTCTTTCATAGAATCGCACACCACCAAAAAGACGGTATGGTATGCTACGGCGAACCAGCTGGTCTTCCACTGCACGGGACTGGGCATTGGTACGGTACAAAACTGCAAAGCGGTTATAGCTCTGCCCTTCCCGATGCATCTTTTCAATTTGCTCTGCTACATAACGGGATTCATCATATTCGTTATCTGCTTTATATACATGAAGGATGCTGCCTCCATCATTTTCCGTCCAAAGGCTCTTTTCTTTTCTCGTTGTGTTGTGATGAATGACCGCATTTGCTGCTTCCAATATTTTTTTTGTGGAGCGGTAATTCTGTTCCAATTTAATAACTGTGGTTTCCGGAAAATCCTTTTCAAAATCCAGAATATTTCGAATATTGGCACCACGCCACCCATAAATACTCTGGTCATCATCCCCTACGACACAAAGGTTCTGATATTTGGATGCCAACAGATATACCAATTCATACTGGGAAGTATTGGTATCCTGATACTCGTCCACCATAATATAGCGGAAGCGTTCCTGATATTTTGCCAAGACCTCCGGATGTGTACGAAAAAGCTGTACCGTCTTATAAATCAAATCATCAAAATCCAAAGCATTATTTTCTTTTAGCATCTTCTGATACAGCTGATATACCTTTGCTGTTTTCATCATACGAATATCAGAAGAATCTACAGATTTTGCATATTCCTCCCAGCTTACCATTTCTTCCTTCTGCTTACTGATAGCTGCCATGGCTGCACGAGAAGAAAAGGACTTATCCACAGGACTGTAATTCAGCTGCTTAAACACTTCCTTCATAATCTTTTCCTGATCATCTGCATCATAAATGGAAAACTGATTGTCATAGTCCAGATGATGTATTTCCCGTCTGAGAATACGGACACAGGTAGAATGGAAGGTGCTAATCCAAATATCTGCTGCCGCACTGCCTGCCAGTGCATCCACTCTTTCCCTCATTTCCTTTGCCGCCTTATTGGTAAAGGTAATGGCAAGAATATTCCAAGGCTTTATGCCCGTTTCCAAAAGATGTGCAATTCTTACGGTCAAAGCACCTGTTTTCCCGCTGCCTGCCCCTGCCAAAACCAGAACAGGCCCTTCCTGCTGTAATACTGCCTTTTGCTGCATGGCATTAAGCTGTTCAAATCCAATCATGTTATTTCTCCTATTCTTTCCCATTTTCCAAAGAAAAGGAAGCGGCATATTGCATATGCCGACTTCCTTTCTGCTTTCTTTCTCTTTCTTCCTTCTTTTTCAACCTATTTCTCGCTTTGTTCCTCTCGCTGCTTTTTCACTCGGTCAATGGCAAGCTTATACCCATCTGTACCATAGTGTAAACAGCGGTTTACCCGACTGATTGTAGCTGTAGATGCACCTGTTTTTTCTGCAATCTCCACATAAGTGCATTTTGCATCCAACATGGCTGCCACTTCCATACGCTGGGCAATCGCTTGAATCTCATTTACCGTACACAAATCCTCAAAAAGCAAGTAACACTCGTCGATGGTTTCCATACTGAGGATACATTGAAAAAGCTTGTCCGTTAATTCACTTTTGATTTTTTTATTCATCGTCAAATGTCACCTCTGATTGTTTTCATTCTTTTATTTATAGTAACATTCTAAAGTGCTAAAGTAAAGTTTTTTCTTTCATAATGCTCAACATTTATTCCGTTTTAGCCCTGTCAAAAGCTTTGGGATATGGGTACTCAAAACCAGTTCCTCTGGAAACCTCAATTTTTCCAATAGCTTTTGGGCATATGCAAAATCTCCAATACCTGTGTAAAAATGTGCGTCACTGCCTACTACAATTGGTACATCAAATTCCATGCAATATCGCAATATTTCTTCCATACATATATCACTGCCATGCCGATATCCTCCGGGAACCAGTGACGCATTATTTAACTCCAATATAGTACCCGTTTCCGCAGCCACACGCACCAGCTCCCGAAAATCCACTTCATAATGCGGCGTACCTGGATGTCCCAAAATATCCACATAAGGATTTTCCATCACCTTCAAAAGGGCTCTTGTATTTTCTGCCTTACTGCCTGCCTTGATGCAAGGTAAATGTAAGCTGGCAACAGCAATATCTAAATGGGACAATGTTTTATTGTCCATATCAACAGTACCATTATAATCCAAAATATTAAGCTCTATTCCGTGAAAAAGACGAACACCATATAATTCTTTGGGTACGACATGAAGATTGGCAAAAAAAGCGTGACCGGTTGTATGAGGCATAGCAGGTGCATGATCTGTCAGTGCAATAGCAGAAAGACCTTGTTCTGCTGCCCATTTTGCATTTTCACTGATTGTGCTGTAGGCGTGTCCACTAGCAATGGAATGGGTATGGGTATCCATCCGTAGATTTATGATGATCCCCCTCTTTCTTTTGTTTTATAATCACTTTTATATAGCTATTATATCATTTCCCCATGAAAAAGAAAAGAACTGCCTTCCATTTACAATCCCTTACCATGAAACTGCCATGTTCTGCCGCAAAGCTTGCTATTGCAAATTTTCATTGGGTTCTCCCTTATGACATTCTTCTTCTCCCTTTTGTATGGAAGAAAGAAAGGCTTTCTCCTTTTCAGAAAGCTCTGCCCTTTCCAAAAGATCCGGGCGTTTTTCTGCTGTCCGTAAAAGAGCCTGCTGCCTTCTCCATTTATCAATATTGGCATGATGTCCACTCAAAAGGATAGCAGGTACTTCTTTATCATGGAATACAGGAGGGCGTGTATATTGTGGATATTCCAAAAGCCCATCCGAAAAACTTTCATCTGCAAAGGAATCCGCTTTCCCCAGTACGCCGGGAATCAATCTGGATATGGCATCAATCATGGTAATGGCAGCCAATTCTCCTCCGGTCAAAACAAAATCCCCTAAAGAAATTTCGTCGGTGACAATTTCTTCGATAACTCGTTCATCAATTCCTTCATAATGTCCACATAAAAATACCAAATTTTCCTCTTTGGATAATTCTTCTGCTATTCTTTGGGTAAAAGGCCGACCTTGCGGTGTCATATACACAACTCTTGCTCCATTTGCCTTTTCTGCAATATTTTGGTATGCGTCATAAATGGGCTGTGCCTGCATCACCATACCGGCACCGCCACCATAAGGATAATCATCCACGTGTTTCTGTTTGTTTTGTGTGAAATCCCGAATGTTGATGGCTTCCACAGCAATATGCCCTTCCTTTTGTGCCCTTCCCATAATGCTGTGGGAAAGTGTCTGTAAAATCATTTCAGGAAATAATGTCAATACGAAAAACTGTTTCATTCTCTCAGCCCTTCCAACAAATGCACAGTCATTGTTTTCGTTTCCATATCTATTTTTTTGATACAGTCTTTGATGGCAGGAAGCAGCAGTTCTTTGTCATCTGGATTTTTCTGCACCACATATACATCATTTGCACCGGTTTCAAAAATTTTGACTAATTCTCCAAGCTCCTCCCCTTCCTCTGTTACAACGGACATCCCATATAAATCACGGGTATAGTATTCATCTTCTTCCAAGGGAATCGCAACAGCATCCGGAATAAGGATTCTACCATTTTTATACAGCTCTGCCACATTGATGTCTGTAATTTCTTTTAATGTCAGTAGAATCATATTTTTCTGATATGCCACCTTCTGAATATGAAAATTCTGTTTTTCTCCTCGAACTTCTACTGTAACCTCCTTCAACCGTTCAAAGCGGGAGGGATCTTCCGTTGTGGGGAAAACACGCATGGTGCCACGAATCCCATGAGTTCCCGTAATTTTTCCGATTTCAAAATACTGTTCCATATCTGCACCTCATCTTTAAAATAAAAGAGCAGGGTGCAAGCACCCTGCCAAATACAGCCTGCAAAACCGAATTTGGTTTTCGCTTACTGTACAATTTCTACAATAATCTTTTTATCTTCGTGGATGGCTGCGGCTTTCACAACAGTACGAATGGCTTTTGCAATTCTTCCCTGTTTGCCAATCACCTTTCCCATATCATCCGGTGCAACCTTTAACTCTAAAATACAAGCACGATCGCCTTCTTTTTCCGTTATGGACACCTGTTCGGGATAATCTACGAGATTTCTTGCGATTATTTCCAATAATTCTTTCATTGCAATGGCCTCCCGTTACGAATTATTCGCCGATAACGCCTGCTTTTTTCAACAGAGCCTTTGCAGTTTCAGAAGGCTGTGCACCTGTTGCCAACCATTTCTTTGCTGCTTCTGCATCTACCTTCAGTACAACGGGTTCCTTTGTAGGATCGTAGTAGCCGATTTCTTCGATAGACTTGCTGTTTCTGGATACTCTGGAATCTGCTACAACGATTCTATAAAAAGGAGCCTTTTTTGCACCCAGTCTTTTCAATCTGATTCTTACTGCCATGTTTTTTCACCTCCCATGAATTTTCATTGTTTTATCGGAAAAAGGGGAATTTTCCCTTCTTGCCTTTCTGCATATTGTTCATCTGCTTCATCATTTTTTTCATTTCTTCAAATTGCTTCAGCAGACGGTTGACTTCAGCAATACTTCTGCCGGAGCCTGTGGCAATTCTTTTTTTTCTGGGTCCATTCAAAATGGAAGGATTGTTTCTTTCTTCTTTCGTCATAGACTGGATAATTGCCTCTGTTTTGCTCATTTCCTTACCGGGATCTACGCCTTTCATGGCTTCGTCTAAATTGAATTTATTCATCCCCGGTATCATGCCCATGAGGTCTTTCAAAGGCCCCATTTTTTTGATTTGCTGCATTTGGGATAAGAAATCCTCCAACGTAAATTCATTGGACAGCATTTTTTTCTGCATTTCTACAGCTTCCTGCTCATCAATGTTCTGCTGTACCTTATCAATCAGAGTCAGTACATCGCCCATTCCTAAAATTCGGGAAGCCATGCGGTCGGGATAAAAAGGCTCCAAATCCTCCATTTTTTCTCCCATACCAATATATTTGATAGGTTTGTTGGTTACACTTCTGACAGAAAGAGCGGCACCGCCTCTGGCATCACCGTCCAGCTTCGTCAGAATAATCCCATCCACCCCTAATTGGCTGTCAAAGCTTTCTGCCACAGTCACAGCATCCTGCCCTGTCATGGCATCTACCACCAGAAGAATCTCCTGTGGTTTTACAACTGCTTTGATGTCTTGCAATTCCTGCATCAATTCTTCGTTAATATGCAGACGACCTGCCGTATCAATGAGAATGACATCGTTGCGGTTTTCCGCCGCATATTCCAAAGCTTTTTTGGAAATTTCTACAGGGCTTAATTGGTCGCCCATTTCAAATACAGGAATATTGTAATTTTTCCCTACAACCTGTAGCTGCTTAATTGCTGCAGGACGATATACGTCACAGGCTACCAAAAGCGGATTCCTGCCCTGCTTTCGCAGCTGTCCTGCCAGCTTGCCGCTGCTGGTGGTTTTACCAGCCCCCTGCAAGCCTACCATCATATATACAGTAGGTGGGCGATTTGCAAAGGTCAGACGACTCTGGGTTGTACCCATCAGTGCAATGAGTTCTTCATTTACAATTTTAATAACCTGCTGACCAGGATTCAAGCCATCCAGCACTTCCGTGCCAATGGCACGTTCTGTGACAGTCTTGATGAAGCTTTTTACAATTTTAAAGTTGACATCCGCTTCCAGAAGTGCGATTTTGACTTCACGCATTGCCGTCTTCACATCGGCTTCCGTCAGCTTGCCTTTGCCTTTCAGCTGTTTGAATACTTCCTGTAATTTATTGGAAAGATTTTCAAATGCCATCAACCGCTCTCCTTTCAGGATAATATCGCATCAGCGATTTTTTTCATTTCTTCAATCCGTGCCGTATCCTCCTCGGAAATGTTGCCCACTTCCATTTCTTCCATCATATCCTTCATGATACGCACCGCTTTTTTCTGTTCCTGAAACCGTTTTACCAGCCCCAGCTTTTCTTCATAATCCGTCAGAATATATTCGGTACGCTTGAGCTGATCCCGTACTGCCTGACGGCTGATGGACAGTTCCTCTCCTATTTCAGAAAGGGAAAGGTCGTCCTGGTAGTGCATTGCAAAAACCTGCTTTTGTTTTTCCGTTAAAAGCTCTCCATAAAAATCAAAAAGCAGCGTCAAATGCAGGATTTCATCCATAAACCATTCCTCCTGTAAAGCAAAATCACTTTACAACTACCTGTGCTATTGTAACCGAAAAAAAAGCGTCTGTCAAGTATTTTTCCTTTACAGATTTATTTTTTTCGGAACAAGAAAAAATAAAGGTATTTTCTCAGCCTTTCAAAAACCTTGGGACTTTGCCCAAGCCCCACAAACTTTATCATGATTTGAAAATCTTGTAAAAAGATTTCGGCATAAAATCCAAATCAGGAGGAAAGAACTTTATAGACTATCTGAATATTTTCTGCTTTTTTTTGCAAAATTTTTTGCCATAAAATGTCTTGTATGGAGAAAAATACATAATTCCTATTATATATATATGCTTTTTTCTTGCGTTCTTTCATTTTTCTGTTATACTAAATAAACACAAATAAAATAAACAGCCCAAAAGAGGACTGTCAAAAAAAGGAGAATATGATGAAACGAAAAAAGTATAAAGCAATTTTTATGACTGCACTTTGTATCACTGCCCTTAGCGGATGTGGTGGTGATACCACTGCTTCTGATACTCCCAAAGACAATGCTGCTGTTACAGATACCACCTCTGAAAATGCAGAAGCTGCAGACCATACACCAAGCGAAGCAGCTTTAAACGTTGGCACATTTACAACGACAGACATCAATGGCAAAGCCTTTGACCAAAGCCTGTTTTCCCAAAACGATTTGACTTTGGTAAATGTCTTTGCAACCTGGTGCGGGCCCTGTGTCAAGGAAATACCCGAGCTGCAGCGTGTGCAGGATGAATTGGGTGTGCCTGTTGTTGCCGTTGTTCTGGACGGAACAGATGGCGAGTTTATGCCTGTGAAAAGTGTGTTGGAGGATGCCAAATATCTGGCAGAACAGGCAAACGCCTCTTTCCCTATGATTCTTCCTGAAAAAACCGGCTTAAACGGTGCTTTATTTGATGTGACAGCAGTA
>SAMEA104404100__coassemble_2093_pt1 | contig 16019 bp, 18 predicted proteins | sample SAMEA104404100__metabat2_low_PE_071 | metagenome-assembled genome bin SAMEA104404100 (sample SAMEA104404100) | Balaenoptera acutorostrata
TTGGGTGGTGTTTTACAGTTTGATGGAGAACAGGCAAAACAAGATATACAGCTTGGCTATTACGACGGTCTGCGTATGCTTTATGATTTGGTGGGAGAAAACTATTATATTGATAGAAAATGGACTGAAGAAAAAGCCTATGAGGTGCTGAAAAATCTTCTGCTTCATGAAAGTGAAAAAAATGGAGAAATGATTTCTCTGCGGGAGTTAAATGAAGAACGAATTCCTCGTTTAGCAAAAAAAATGAAGGAAAAAGGGGATTATTATACTATCCTTTTACGGATATTGGAAAAAAGAGCAGAGGATTTGGGGATAAGCCCCTTTCAAGTGTTGACAGAAGAAGAACTCTATGGGCAAATTGTGGATAAACAGTAAATATATCAAGGAGGAATAATTTCCATGGGCAGAGAAGTACAGTACTGCAAGCAATGTGGACGAGAAATCTACTTTGACGGTATTTGTCATTTGTGCCGAACAGAAAATGAACGAAAGGAAATATTGGCGTATTCCCAAGAGCAGATTGACAAAGAAATAGAAAAAATTTGTACTGAAATCGAAAGAACAGGAGAACTGGAAGAACATTATGATAGATTTATAAAATTATTGAATTATAGAGATATTGATACAGAAAAGATAGCAGAAGCGGCTTTTGCAAAAAAATTATTTTATCCCATGGAAATATATAAAAATATTCCAAGGGAAATAAAAGATGAAATGCTTGCATTGCTTTTAGATGAAAATTTGACGGATTTCCAAACAGCAAGCACACTGTTATTAGACCTTGCTGTTTGCGGTGGAGAAGATGTGTGGAAGGCTTTTTGGGAACTGGAACAACATCCAAGAAAATGGCAGGAAGATTTATATGTTACGCCTCGTCTTTATGCTGTATATGGTGGCTGGTCTTATGATGAAGAAGGAAACTTCTTAAAAACACAGTTTGATACCTGTTATCCAATGGTAAAAGGAACAGCAGAGGAACGGCAGCTTAGTCCTGTGAAAATTGCCACACATACAGGAGAAAAATGTAAACATTGCGGATGTGAAATTGTGAATCTGTTAGAGCTGGATGGCAGAGATACTAGGCTGAAATTTTTAGGAATTGATGGTATCATTAAAGCAAAATGTTGTCCAAACTGCTTTTATGAAATGGAAGATTGCTTTACTTCATATACATTAGATGGGGAAAGTATGCTTTTGGATGAGGAAGAATTTGAGGCGGATGATTATATGGAAGAAGAAGGCGTAAATACGCTTTGCTCCAATACATATGTTTTGGGAGAACATCCTGTTCCTTTGCGGTATGCGGCAGATTGGGACGGCGGTTCTTCTGTTGGTGGTGTTGCATTTTGGATACAGGATTGTGAAATCAAAATTTGTCCCCATTGTGGAAAACCGATGCAGTATCTGGCACAGGTGCAATGGGATACAATAGAAGGGTATGCAGAGGGAAATGCCTATATCCAAATCTGCAAGGATTGTCAGCTGTTGCATATTTTGCATCAGCAAACATAAATGACAGAAACAATACAAAAATAACCTAAGACCAGAGCATTGGTCTTAGGTTATTTTTGCTGGTATAGATATTATAGAAAAAATCATAAGAGTTTTTCTGAAAAATCCTTTGATTATGCTGAAAATGTTATATAAAATAAGAATTCTTTCATAGGTAGGAATGAAATCCATTGCAGAGTTTGGGACAGCATCCCAAGGTTTTAAATTTCTTTTCGTACCACACGAAGAACAGCACAAAGAATTGCCATAGGAAACGCCTGCTACAGGCCAAATAATCCAGCTTTTCTCCCAATTAAAAGTAAGAAAGCTATATCCTAAATAGATTGCTGTGACACTGCCCCAATAAATGGAACAAATATTTTTATTCTTCTGTCGTTCTCGTTTATTTCTGCGAGTATAGTCACCGCTTTCCAAAAGAATATGGAAACTGTCCCATAATATCGAACAGCGAACAATCATCATAACACCAATGGCTACCAGAAGCAGAAGGGCAGCAGCAGCAAGACCTTCTGAAAAACTATTTGCTACCATTATTTCACAAATGAAAATGGGTACAGGAGAAAGGACGCACAAAGCAACACCCAAAGAGAGAAGTTTGATGTAAAGGGGTTTGTATTGTTCCATACGGTTTTTCACCATACCATCTACACCATATTCTGTTTCGATGGGAATATCCTCCAGATATTCATAAGGTTTTAGCTTTATATCTTGTATGATAAAGAGAGCCACTGCACCGGCAACGAGCGACATAAGGCATAATAAGCCTATCCCAGCGACTTGATCCTCCATAAGAGGAATTTTTCCCGATTCTTGTAATTGTGCCAACAAAATCAGTGATACAGGAGAAAGAATACACATCATAACACCAATGGAAATTTTAGTGGCAGCAGTATCTCGGACTTCTAAAAAACGATTGGCTTCTTCCATGGAAACTTTACTGACTTCCTCTTTTAAATTTTCTGTATCTTGGGAAAGAGGAGCAGATTCAGGAAGTTCCATATTATCTTTTAGCAGGTAATCAGTACTGACACCGAAAAGCTCTGAAATCTGTATGACACGTTTAAAATCAGGAACGGATTGTGCACCTTCCCACTTGGAAACGGTTTGCCGACTTACGCCAAGTTCTTCTGCCAATTTTTCCTGTGACCATCCATTCTTTTTTCTTAAATCAATGATTTTATCTGCAAATATCATAAAATCCTCCTTTTTGGCAAGACTAATTTTTTCGGTAATTTTTTATATCATGGCAGAATGTCCTGTTTTTTGCAAGCAATTCGTCTTTACAATTTCGTTTACAGTCCTTTACAATGCTGTAAACATCAGGGTTTTTATAAAAAAAGCTGCCACATTTCCAAAAGAATTGTGACAACCTTTTATGATGGATTTTTCTTTATTTTTTAGGTGGACGAGGCCCTTCAAATTGATAGTAGTCTGTTTTGATACGTCCGTTAAACAATTTCCGTTTTTTATCTGCTTTTCTGCCAAAAAGAGATTCAAAGTATTCCATAGAAGTAATCAAATAGGTAGACCATGTAGTATCTTCTTTCATGATTCCGCCTAAAGCACGATACATATTTTCTACTTCCTTTAATTCCCCAATACGTTCCCCATAAGGAGGATTGGTAATCATAACCCCATACCTCCCTGGCAAGGTCACTTCCTGACAGGGACATACAGAAAATGTGATACAGTCATCTACACCTGCTTTTTCTGCATTTGCTTTAGCCAGTTCTATGGCAGCAGGGTCAATATCACTGCCATAAATTTCGGGCATGGCATCATAGTCTATTGCCTGATAGGCTTCTTTTCTTGCCTGTTTCCAAAGGTCTGTACCAATCCGTTCCCATTCCTCCGAAGCAAATTTGCGATGGATACCGGGGGCAATGTTCCGTGCTATCATGGCAGCTTCGATGGGAATTGTGCCGGAACCACAAAAAGGGTCAAGGAGAATACGGCTTTTTCTCCAATAGCTCAGTTGTATCATGGCAGAAGCAAGGGTTTCTTTTAATGGGGCATCCAGTGCGTTGGCACGGTATCCACGCATATGCAGCCCAGAACCACTGGTATCAATGGCAAGGGTGACAACATCTTTCAAAATACCAACTTGAATGGTGTAGGATGCACCTGTTTCATCAAACCAATCTGTCTTATATTTTTGTTTTAGTTTTTCTACAACAGCTTTTTTGACAATGGCCTGACAATCGGAAATACTGAATAATGTGGATTTTACGGATTTTCCAACAACTGTGAATTTCCCATCTTCAGGAATCCAATCTCCCCAAGGAAGCTCTTTTGTTTTATCAAAAAGCTCGGAAAAAGTAACGGCGGTAAAGGTACCCATTTTTATCCAGACACGCCCTGCACAACGTAGCCACATATTGGCTTTTACAATATCAGATTCATCGCCTGTAAATTCTACTTTGCCATCAGATGTTTTGATATTTTGGAATCCTAAAGCCTGACATTCCCGTTTTACAACGGCCTCCAGACCAAAGGTGGTTGTTGCAATCAAATCAATAGCCATAAGGTTTTCTCCTATTCTGTTTTGTTCTTTCTATTATCCTATCGGTTTTTATTGTTTTCTATTATACCCCTCGGTATGGATGTTTGTCACTCTTTATTTTGAGAAGAATGGCAAAAGAAAGGGCAGAAATAGCTTGAATTTATGGAGAAAAACAGATAAGATAAGAAAAGTGTATTGTAAACATCAATAGAAAAGAGGAAATTTATGTATAGATTAAAAAAAATCTGTGGCAGAGCCAAAAGAGGAGAATTTCATACGCCCCATGGTGTCATACAGACACCTGTTTTTATGAATGTAGGAACATTGGCAGCAATCAAAGGGGCTTTGTCTACAGAGGATTTGGAAAGAATTGGCTGTCAGGTAGAGTTATCCAATACCTATCATCTGCATCTTCGCCCTGGTGATGGTGTGGTCAAAAAACTGGGAGGACTACACAAATTTATGTCTTGGGAGAAACCTATTTTGACGGATTCCGGTGGTTTTCAGGTGTTTTCTTTGGGGACTTTACGGAAAATTACAGAAGAAGGCGTATACTTTAGTTCCCATATTGATGGCAGAAAGATTTTTATGGGGCCAGAAGAAAGTATGCAGATTCAGTCCAATCTGGCTTCTACCATTGCGATGGCATTTGACGAGTGTATCGGGCTTCCGGCAGAACGCCCCTATGTAGAAAATTCTGTAGCACGGACAACACGCTGGCTGGAGCGGTGCGTGAAGGAAATGAAGCGGCTCAACAGTTTGGAAGATACCATCAATAAAAAACAAATGCTTTTTGGTATCAATCAAGGGGCAACCTATGCGGATATTCGTATTGAACACGCAAAGAGGATTCGGGAAATGGATTTGGATGGCTATGCCATTGGCGGTCTGGCTGTAGGGGAAACCCATGCAGAAATGTACCATGTTTTAGAGGAAGTTGTACCCTATCTGCCACAGGATAAACCAACTTATTTGATGGGAGTGGGAACACCGGAAAATATTTTGGAAGCAGTAGAGCGTGGCGTGGATTTCTTTGACTGTGTACTGCCTGCAAGAAATGGCCGTCATGCCCATGTATACACAAATCAGGGAAAATTGAATTTGCTTAATGCAAAGTATGAATTGGACGATACCCCTATTGATGAAACCTGTACTTGTCCTGCCTGTCAGCGATACACAAAAGCATATATCCGTCATTTGTTTAAGGCAAAGGAAATGCTTGCCATGCGTTTGTGCGTTCTTCATAATCTGCATTTCTTCAATACCATGATGGAGGAAATTCGTCAGGCATTGGATGCGGATGGCTTTTCTGCTTATAAAAAAGAAAAATTGGCAGGGTTTCGGAGAAACGGAAAATGAGTTCCTTTTGGAAATGCTTGACGCATATGGAAAATTTGGCTATAATAGTACCATTGTGTACATCAATTTTATTATGTTAGGAGAGAAAATGAATGAATCAACTGATGACATTTTTGCTGAACAGCAGTACAGTTATTACGCCTGAGGCAAAAGGAGCCGCAGCAGGTGCAGCAACAAAAGGAGCAGGCGGCGGTTTTTTGGGCGGTGCAAATGGTCTTACCATTGTCATTGTATATATTATCGCTTTGGTGGTAATTATGTATTTCCTGTCCTTCAGACCTACACAGAAAAGAGAGAAGGCTCTGGCAGAACAGAGAAATGCAATTCAGGTAGGTGACATGGTGCTGACAAACAGCGGCTTTTATGGCAAAGTAACAGACATCACATACGACTGTTTTGTCATTGAATTTGGTATGAACAAGGGTGTTCGTGTTCCTGTTGCAAAAAGCGAGGTATTTGGCAAGAAGGAACCCAATATGTCAAATGAAGCACCTCCGGAAGCAGCACAGCCCAAAAAGAAAAAAGGTCTTTTTAGCAAAGGGGAATAAGCAAAACAAAAACACAGCTTCGATGCTTTCGCAAAAAGCTGTGTTTTCTTTTGCTATTTTTCTGTGAATTCGGTAAAAACCATTGACGAAGCAATCAAACAATGGTATACTGTCACGGTAAACAAAGAAGAAGTTCCGCTTCTCACCTTACGATGTGTTCAAAAAACCAAAATCGCTAGGGTTAATACAGTGATATAAAACAGGCATTGCTCTGTTTTTCTGTGTATGCGGCGGATTTCTTCCGGCGTATTTTTTATATAGCCAATGGGAAATAAAAAGTTTTTTAAAATTTAGGAGGTGCTTGACTATTACTGACTTAATGATCAACGAACAGATTCGGGACAGGGAAATCAGACTGATTGATGAAAACGGCGAACAGCTCGGTATCATGTCTTCCAGAGATGCCCAGAAAATCGCAGATGAAAGAAAGCTGGACCTTGTAAAAATTGCACCCACGGCAAAACCGCCCGTGTGTCGTGTAATGGATTACGGGAAGTACAAATTCGATCAGGCGAAAAAAGAAAAAGAAGCGAGAAAGAAACAGAAAACTGTGGACGTGAAAGAACTTCGATTGTCTCCCGGTATTGATACCCATGATGTTCAGGTTAAGGTCAAGAAGGCCAATGAATTTTTGAAGAACGGAGATAAGGTGAAGGTCAGCATCCGTTTCAGAGGTCGTGAAATCGGTCATTCTAAAGCCGGCATGATTATTCTGGAGAATTTTGCTAAGGAAACGGAAGAATTTGGCGTTGTAGACAAGCAACCCAAAATGGAAGGCAAGAGCCTTGTCATGTTTTTAGCACCCAAGGGCTGATACGCCTGCGGAGAAACAAGTAAACAAGAAGATTTCAGGAGGAATACAAAATGCCTAAGTTGAAAACGAAAAAAGCAGCAGCAAAAAGATTTAAGGTGACTGCAACAGGTCAGCTGAAAAGACAGAAATCCAATACACAGCATATTCTTGGCAAAAAGTCCAGAAAGAGAAAAAGAAATTTAAGACACGCTACAACAGTAGACAAGACTGTGCAGAACAGCATCAAAAAGACACTGTTACCTTACGCATAATTTCGAGTATATTTTTTAGGAGGACTTTACAATGGCAAGAGTAAAAGGCGCATTGAACGCTAGAAAAAAACATAAAAAGATTCTGAAGCTGGCAAGAGGTTATCGTGGTGCTAGAAGCAAGCAGTACAGAGTGGCAAAGCAGTCTGTTATGAAAGCAATGGCTTTCTCTTTTGCAGGCAGAAAACAGACAAAGAGAGATTACAGAAGTCTGTGGATTACAAGAATCAACGCAGCAGCAAGAATGAACGATATTTCTTACAGCAGATTGATGCATGGCTTGAAGCTGGCTGATGTAAACATCAACAGAAAGATGTTGGCTGAGCTTGCAGTATCTGATCCCTCTGCTTTCACAACACTGGTGAATACAGCAAAAGCAAAATTGAGCTAATTATAATTATAAAAAGCGAAAAAGGGCAAAGCCAAGTTGGCTTTGTCTTTTTTTGATATACTGTGGAATATAGAAGAAGTATTTATAGTTGTAATAAAAAACTCTGCATAAACCCTACGATTTTATACAGAATTTTCAAAAAATATACAAAAATTGTATCATATGCGAAATAATAGAAAAAAGAATTTCTTTTTTTTTAGAGTTAAAAAAGAAAAAATGAAACAAATATTGAAAAATAAGGCTTTAGAAATATAAAAAAATTTTATTCTTAACTGTCAATTAAAATAAAATATGTAGTTTTTTAATAATACTGTACAATCTATAGAAAAAAGTTTAGAAAAAAAATCATCATTTCTGTATTGTTGTGCGTTTCATTTTGTGTTATAATTTTTAAGTATGTATAACATGATGTGGGAATATGTATATATGCAGATAAAAAGAGGTGCATTATTAAAACCTCATAGTGTAGCAAAACAGTACAAAATACATTTCGATACGGTTTTTCCTGTGGGACAGTCAAAAACAGAGGGTGACTTATATCAAAATTGGTATGGGTTTGTTACACTTAAAAAAGAAGGATATGCACCGCATTGTGTGAAACACAAAGGGCATACCACATAAATGAAAAAATTTAATGAAAAGGCAAAAGGAGGAATTTACAATGAGTTTATTCAAGAAATTTGCAGCAACGACAATGGCACTGGTGATGACATTCAGTTTAGCAGCCTGTGGTGGCACACAGGAAGAAGCAGCAAATGACGGGATCACATACAAAATCGGTATGGATACTACATTTGCTCCCTTTGAATTTCAAAACGACGCTGGGGAATATGTAGGGATTGATGTGGAGCTGATTAAGGCTATTGCAGAAGATCAGGGATTTAACATAGACATTCAGTCTTTGGGCTTTAATGCAGCTGTGCAGGCTCTGGAAGCAGGTCAGGTGGATGGCGTTATTGCCGGTATGAGTATCACAGACGAAAGAAAAGAAAAATTCGATTTCTCTAATCCCTATTTTGACAGCGGTGTTGTTATGGGTGTAAAAGAAGATAATGAAGATATTAAGAGCTATGATGATCTGAAAGGCAAAAAGGTTGCAGTGAAGATTGGTACAGAAGGTCAGACATTTGCAGAATCCATCAAAGATACATATGGGTTTACAACTGTAACCTTTGATGATTCCAACGCAATGTATCTGGATGTAAAATCCGGCAACTCTGCTGCCTGCTTTGAAGACTATCCTGTTTTGGGCTATTCCATTTCCCAGAACAATGGTCTGAAAATGGTAACAGAAAAAGAACAGGGCAGCTCCTATGGTTTTGCTGTAAACAAAGGGGAAAACCAAGAACTGCTTGAAAAATTTAACGCAGGTTTGGAAAACCTGAAAGAAAGCGGCAAATACGATGAAATTCTGGATACATACATCCAGCAATAATCGGTTTGCAGGGATAGCAATATCCGAAAAAATTTGTAATAGATTAGGAGTTATGCCTTATGGGTGAGTTTTATACTTTGATCAGTACGGCGATGTCAAATGCCGAAAGCCAGAGTGCAGTTGGAGCTTTTATCCAGTATGTGGTAAATATTGCACCTAGATTGTTTGAAGGCTTAAAAATGACAGTTGCCATGACTGTTCTTTCTTTGATATTGGGGATTTTGGTAGGTCTTGTTGCCTGTTTCTTTTCCTTATCCAAGAACAAAATTTTGAATTTTATTTCAGGTGCATATCTGAGCGTTATCAGAGGTACTCCTTTGATGATTCAGGCACTGTTTATCTACTTTGGTATTACAGGTGCGTTGCACCTGCGTATCAGCAATTTTCAGGCATCCGTTCTCGTTTTGATGCTCAATGCAGGTGCATATCTGTCTGAAATCTTTAGAAGTGGTATCAACGCCATCAACAAAGGGCAGATGGAAGCAGCAAGAAGCTTAGGTCTGCCTCACGGAGTGGCCATGCGGAAGATTATTCTGCCGCAGGCATTCCGTATTGTCATTCCTTCGGTAACGAACCAGTTTATCATTACGCTGAAGGACACATCCATTTTGTCCGTTATCGGTGTATCAGAAATGATGCGTCAGAGTCAGCAGATTGTAGCAGGGAATTTCCGTGCATTTGAAACATATGCAATCGTAGCTGTCTGGTACTATGTATTGGTTGTAATTTTGACAAAATTGTTCCGGATTTTAGAAAGGAGGCTTTCCAAATGACAAAGGTAAAGGTTGAAAATTTAAAAAAGAACTTTGGCAATCTGGAAGTCCTCAAGGATATCAATCTGGAAGTCAAGGAAGGGGAGGTTGTTTGCCTCATTGGGCCTTCCGGTTCCGGTAAAAGTACCTTTCTGCGTTGTCTGAACAAATTAGAGGAGCCGACAGGCGGTACGATTATTGTGGATGATTTTGATTTGACAGCAAAGTCATCAGATATCAATAAGATTCGGGAAAATATTGGTATGGTATTCCAACAGTTTAATTTATTCCCTCATCTTTCCGTATTGCAGAATATTATGCTTGCACCTGTTGACAGAAAGCGTATGACAAAGGAGCAGGCAGAAGAAAAAGCAAAAAAGCTGCTGCGTGTTGTAGGTCTTTTGGAAAAGGCAGACGAATACCCTGCAAGTCTGTCTGGTGGACAGCAGCAACGTGTTGCCATTGCCCGTGCTTTGGCAATGGAACCGGATATTATGCTTTTTGATGAACCGACTTCTGCTCTTGACCCTGAAATGGTAGGGGAGGTTTTGGAGGTTATGAAGAAATTGGCGGCAGACGGCATGACTATGGTTGTGGTAACACATGAAATGGGATTTGCCAGAGAGGTTGCCGACCGTGTTATTTTTATGGATGGCGGATATATTGTGGAACAGGGAACGCCGGAAGATGTATTCGGCAATCCACAGAATAAACGTACACAGGATTTTCTGGATAAGGTACTGTAATAATGTAAAACCACATGAGCCCATAAGGATAAAAAGCCCTCTGCAATCCTTGATTTTTCAAGGTGCCAGAGGGCTTTTATGAGTTGTAAAATCAGGATTTTGCAACCTCCACCATCATGGCAGACCGACACGGAAGTTTTTTCAGCTGTTTCTCCTTTTGGGGTTTTGGAAAGTCTTTGTATTTTCAGGAAAAAACGGAAAAACCCTTGCATATGAAGGGGGAAAATGGTATACTTACTATTAGTAAGAGGATATGTGGTGAAAAAGAGTGGGTGAAAGCCCACTCTTTATTATTGCATAGGCATAAGACCGAAGGGAATGAGGTGTTAGATATGGCAAAAGGAAGTATGACAGAAAAAAAGATACTACCGCTATTGGAACCTATTGTGGAAGAAAAAGGGTTGGATTTGGTAGAAGTAGAATTTGTAAAAGAGGGTGCTAACTGGTATCTGCGTGTATTTATTGATAAAGATGGCGGTGTTACCATAGAAGATTGCGAAGGTGTCAGCCGTTTGCTGGAAGCAAAGCTGGACGAAACAGACCCTATTGAGCAGGCATATATTTTGGAAGTAAGCTCCCCCGGTATTGATAGACCTTTGAAAAAAGATAAGGACTTTGAAAAATATCAGGGCGAAATCATAGATGTGAAGTTGTATCAAGCAGTAAATGGTACAAAGCAGTTTCAAGGAAAGCTGTTGGGGTTGGAAGATGGTGTGATTTCTTTGGAGGAAGAAGATGGTACGGTGCGTAAATTTGTAAAAAAAGAAACAGCCAGTGTGAAATTGGCAGTGATTTTCTGATAGGGGAGGAATAGGAAAAATGGATAGCAAAGAGTTTTTGGATGCGTTGGACTTAGTTGTAAAGGAAAAAGGCATAGATAAAGAAGTGATTTTTGAAGCCATCGAAGCATCTTTGGTTTCTGCTTGCAAAAAGAATTTTGGTACAAACCAGAGTATTAAGGTTGTTATTAACAGAGAAACAGGAGAGGTTGCTTGTTATGCCCAGAAGGAAGTTGTAGAGGAGGTTATGGATAAGCAGACAGAAGTAGGACTTTTGGAAGCAAGAGTATTAGATCCCGACTATCAAATAGGGGATCTGATTGACTTTGAAGTAACTCCCAGAGATTTTGGCAGAGTGGCAGCACAGACAGCAAAACAGGTGGTTGTACAGAAATTCCGTGAAGCAGAAAGAGAAATTCTTTATAACCAGTATATCACAAAGGAACGTGAAGTGGTAACTGCCATTGTGCAGCGAAAAGAAAGAAGAAATGTGATTGTACAGATGGGCAAGATTGATGCTGTTTTGGCAGCAAATGAGCAGATTCCGGGAGAACAGTATAGCTTTATGGATCGTATCAAAGTCTATGTTCTGGAAGTGAAGCAGATGCCAAAGGGACCACAGATTTTTGTTTCCAGAACACATCCAGAGCTTGTAAAACGCCTTTTTGAACAGGAAGTACCGGAGGTACATGATGGTACAGTGGAAATCAAGAGTATTGCCAGAGAAGCTGGCAGCAGAACAAAGATTGCTGTATACTCCAAAAATGAACACGTGGATGCACTGGGTTCCTGTGTCGGACAGAACGGCAGCCGTGTTAATGTGATTGTAAGCGAACTGGGTGGCGAAAAGATTGATGTTATCAACTGGAGCGAAGACCCGAAGGAATTTATTGCAGCGGCACTCAGCCCTTCCAAGGTGGTAGAGGTTGTTGTCAACGAAGAAGAACAGAGTGCGAAGATTGTTGTGCCTGACCACCAGCTTTCCCTTGCAATCGGAAAGGAAGGACAGAATGCAAGACTTTCTGCCAAGCTGACAGGCTGGAGAATTGACATTAAGAGTGAAACACAGGCAAGAGAAACAAATTTCTTAGAGGAAACACCAAAAGAATCCAGAGAAGATGAAATGACAGAAGAAACAGATTCTATTGCAGAAGAAACAACAGAGAATGCAGAAGTTCCGGAAGCAGAAATGTTTGCAGAAGAAGCGGCAAAAGAAAGTATAGAAGCAGAAATGTCTGCGGAAGAAGAAGCAGAGGAAACGGAAGAATTCGAGGAAACAGAATCGGAAACAGAATCAAAAACAGAATAAAACAGGAGGTGCAGGATAATGAAACAAAGAAAAATTCCCCTTAGAAAATGCACCGGCTGTCAGGAAATGAAAGATAAAAGAGAGTTGATTCGCATTGTTAGAAGCGAAGATGGAACATTTTCCTTGGATCGTACAGGCAAGAAAGCCGGCAGAGGTGCATATATTTGTCCCAATGGGGACTGTCTTGGAAAGGCACAGAAATCCAAAGGCTTGGAGCGTTCTTTTAAAGCAGCTGTACCCAAAGAGGTGTACGAATCTCTGCTGAAGGAATTGGGGGAAGAAAACGATGGGTAAGTTTTATTCCCTTCTTGGGCTTTGCAAACGTGCCGGCAGACTGGCAGGAGGAGAAGTGGCAGCAGAGCAGGCAGTGCGTGGAAAGGAAGCAAGACTTCTGGTTGTAGCAGGAGATGCTTCTGCAAATACAAAAAAGAAATTCCGAAATTCCGCAGCCTATTATCATATTCCTCTTGCGGAAGTGGGAACAAAGGCGGAGCTTGGCAAAGCAGTGGGAGAAGATATGCGTGCTGTCCTTGCCATTACGGATGCAGGTTTTGCGAAGAAGCTGCAGGAGCTTGCGAATATGGAGCAGCCGGAGCATATAACAGAACATGAGAATTATGAGAAAAAGATATAGATATAGATAGAAGGATGGGGTGTGGCGAATGTCAAAAATGCGAATTTATGAATTAGCAAAACAATTAGGTGTTACAAATAAGGATTTAATGGCAAGAATGAAAGAAATTGGTCTGGAAGCCAATAGCCATATGGGCATGGTGGAAGAAGCAGATGCAAAGAAGATTTCTTCTTTATACCAGCCTGCAAACGGCAGTGGAAATAAGGGTGCAAAGGAAGAAAAGAAAGAAGCACCCAAACAGGGAAAAAAAGAGGAGAAGGAACACAAAGAGCAAAAAGTCCGGAAAGGGGATGCAAAAGGCAAAAACCAGCAGGACGGCAAAAGTAAAAATGCCGAAAATTCCCAGAATCATCAGAAAAATGAGGAAGGGCATGATAAGCCAAGCAACAAGTCCCAGAATCATCCGAACAATAATCAGAATAATAAATCCAATGGGCAGCAGAGCAAAAAGGACAAAAAAGGAAAAGGCAAGAAGGAGCAGAAGCCCAGAGAAAATCCTTTGGAACGCAGACGGCGTGAAATGGAAGAAGAAGCAGCACTGATGGCAGAGCTGGAAGCTTTGGAAGCAGAAGAAAGAGCAAAGGGTGCAGACCCTGTCATCAAAGCGATTCCTGAAAGTATCACAGTAAAAGAGCTGGCAGAGATTCTTGGCAAAAAAGGCTCTGACCTTGTCATGGCTCTGATGAAAAAAGGAAAAATGCTGAATATCAATGCAACCTTGGATTTTGATATGGCATCGGCGATTGCACTAGATTATAATGTACTTTTGGAAAAAGAAGAAGAAAAGGACATTATGGAAGAAGTTTTTGCAGAGGAAGAAGATAATGAAGCGGATTTGAAGGAACGTCCTCCTGTTGTTGTCGTTATGGGACACGTTGACCATGGGAAAACCTCCCTTTTGGATGCCATCCGTCATAGTGATGTAACAAAAGGCGAAGCAGGTGGTATCACCCAGCATATTGGTGCATATACCGTACAGATTGATGGGAAACCCATCACATTTCTGGATACACCTGGTCACGAAGCCTTCACAGCCATGCGTATGCGGGGGGCACAGATTACGGATATTGCGATTTTGGTCGTTGCAGCCGATGATGGTGTTATGCCGCAGACTGTAGAAGCCATCAACCATGCAAAGGCAGCCGGTGTTGAAATTATTGTTGCAATCAACAAAATGGATAAGCCCTCTGCAAACCCTGACAGAGTGAAACAGGAGCTGGCAGAATATGAACTGATGGCAGAGGACTGGGGCGGTGAAACCATCTGTGTACCTGTTTCTGCAGCAACAAAGGATGGGATTGATACCCTTTTGGAAATGATTACATTGGTTGCAGAAATGAAGGAGCTGAAGGCAAATCCCAACAAAAAGGCAAGAGGTGCCATTGTAGAAGCACAGCTGGACAAGGGCAGAGGCCCTGTTGCAACTGTTTTGGTACAGAACGGTACCCTTCAGGTAGGTGATCCCATTGTAGCAGGCTCAGCCTATGGAAAGATTCGTGCTATGACAGACGATAAAGGCAGACGGGTAAAGAAAGCAGGCCCTTCTACACCTGTAGAAATTCTTGGTCTTTCCGAAGTACCCTCTGCAGGGGACAGCTTCTATGTGGCAGAAAATGATAAACAGGCAAGACAGGTTGCAGAAAGTATTGTAGCCAAAAATAGAGAAAATCTTATTAAAGAAACACCACAGAAGGTATCTTTGGATGATTTGTTCTCACAGATTCAAAGTGGTAATATGAAAGACCTGAATATTGTTGTAAAAGCAGACGTACAAGGCTCTGTGGAAGCGGTACGTCAGAGTCTGGAAAGATTGTCCAATGAAGAAGTTCGTGTTCGTATTATCCATGGTGGCGTAGGTGCTATCACAGAAAGTGATATTATGCTGGCTTCTGCATCCAATGCTATTGTGATTGGCTTTAATGTGCGTCCGGAGCCTGCGGCAAAGGCGTTTGCAGATGAGGAAAAAGTGGATGTTCGTTTGTATCGTGTCATCTACCATGCCATTGAAGATGTTACGGCGGCCATGAAGGGATTGCTTGACCCTGTATACGAAGAACAGATTCTAGGTCATGCGGAGGTGCGTCAGCTCTTTAAAGCATCCGGCGTTGGTACCATTGCCGGCAGCTATGTAAAGGATGGCAAATTCGTAAGAAATTGCCAAGTTCGTATCGTCCGTGATGGTATTGTTGTATACGAAGGCGATTTGGAAAGCTTGAAGCGTTTCAAAGACGACGTAAAAGAAGTGGCAGCAGGCTATGAATGTGGTCTGGTGTTCAAGAAATTTAATGACTTAAAGGAAGGCGACTGGATTGAAGCCTTTACAATGGTAGAGGTTCCCAGATAATAGGTGAATATATGAAGAATAATACAAGGATTTCCCGAATCAATGATGAAATTTTTAAAGAGATTTCCCAGATTATTCGGGGAGAACTGAAAGACCCTCGTATCGGTGCTATGACAAGCGTCGTGCGGGTGGACACAACACAGGATTTAAAATACTGCAAGGTGTATGTTTCCGTTTTGGGAGATGAAAGTCAAAAAGAAAGTGTTATGAAAGGCTTAAAAAATGCCGGCGGCTTTGTGCGGCATCTGGTAGCAGAACGTGTGAATCTGCGTTTTACACCGGAACTTACTTTTAAGCTGGACGAATCTGCAGAATATGCGGTACACATGAATCAGCTTATGGAGCAGATTGCAAAGGATAGAAAAGCAAGAGAAGAAAGCGAAGGATGATGCTATGCAAAGTCAAATGCAGAATCATACAAAAGAAGAAATTTGGAAGGTCATAGATGAAGCAGAAACCATTTTTCTTTCCGGTCACACCAATCCGGATGGAGATGCCATTGGTGCTTGCCTTGCCTTTGGCGGTGCCTTGGAGCAGGCGGGGAAAAAGGTTACTGTACTTTTGGAGCCATATGCACCAAAATATGATGTCATTCCCAATGGGCATCTGCTTAGAGAGCCGAGGGGAACAGCAGATTTGTTTATT
>SAMEA104404100__coassemble_2101_pt1 | contig 15970 bp, 10 predicted proteins | sample SAMEA104404100__metabat2_low_PE_071 | metagenome-assembled genome bin SAMEA104404100 (sample SAMEA104404100) | Balaenoptera acutorostrata
ATGGATGGCAAATCGTTTACTTTTCTCCAAAACGTGTGATACTGCGTAGCACCATAGAGGGACGCAGCGATGAAAATTATCTTTTGGGAATTCATAATGGGTATCTGGCAGTCTTTCGAGAAAATGAAGCAAAAAAATTTTCTATGGAAGAAGAAACGGATATTCCCATTTCTTCTTTGCCGGAGGGAGATATACAGCAGTTGAAGGAAGGAATGTGGATTTTAGGAGAGAATAATCTGGCAAAGGTTCTTGCGGATTATAAAAGTTGAACAAAAAAAGAGGAGAGAAATTGGTATTTATGTGGATTATAGGATGTGGGACAAATTTTGTCTAGACATTTTATGTCCCAGGTGCTATAATAAAAAATGTGAAAACTCCCCAATATTTTCACATTGCGGTGAAACGCAATCCCAATAAGAAATACCTTCTCTTTGTGAAAATGAGCAGCCATCGGCAGGTTGCTCATTTTCATTTTCTGCATTTCTTCATGGCATCATCGAGAAATACTCTGTGGATAGGCACATTGACAGGAATTTTTCCACATATTATAATAAATCACGGCAATACCGAAGTCGAGGATGGTGAAGGAATGACATATATTGATTTTGTGGCAGATGTACGAAAAAAATATTTTATGTTAGCTGCATTTCAGGAGGAAGCGGTATTTAGTGATGAAACAGCACAATTTCGTACACCGGCAGAACCTTCCAGCAGGGATTTTACTGAGGTTCGGATTCGGGTGGGACATCAACAGGTGAAAGCGGTCTATCTCTGCATCCATAATCAAAAATTGTTTATGGAGAAAAAAGAACAGCAAGAAAGCTTTGACATATATCGTGTGGTTCTGCCTCCTTCTAAGGAGCAGCAAGTATATTTTTTTGAGCTGGAATGTGAGAAGGAACGATACTATTATACAAAATATGGTATTTCCAAAGAGATGCCCCATGATGGATATTTCTGCATATTGCGGGATTTCTTTACACCTAAGTGGGCAAGAGGAGCTGTGCTATATCAAATATATGTAGACCGTTTTTATAATGGAGATAAAGCAAATGATGTACAGACAGGGGAATATCGCTATCTCGGTAAGCTTTGCCAAAAGGCAGAAAGCTGGGATGTGTCTCTTTGTGAAGATGATTTTCGGTGTTTTTATGGGGGAGATTTAAAAGGTATCTGTTTGAAGCTTGACTATCTGCGAAAGCTGGGAGTTGAAGGAATTTATCTGAATCCGATTTTTGTTTCTCCCAGCAGTCATAAATACGATACCCAAGATTATGACCATATTGACCCGCATTATGGGAAAATAGCTGTAGATTATCCCAAGGTACTACAGAAGGATGAACTAAACGAGGAAGCCGATATGTATAGAACCCGTACCACGAATATAGAAAATTTAGAGGCGAGTGATGCACTTTTTGCAGAATTGGTGCAGGAGGCACATGAACGGGGAATTCATGTTATTCTAGATGGTGTATTCAATCATTGCGGTGCATTTCATAAATGGCTGGACAGAGAGGAAATATATGGTGGGACAGGTGCCTATGGACATCCGAAAAGTCCCTATAGACCATATTTTTGTTGGAACGAGGATGGCTCCTATGAAGGCTGGTGGGGATATGAAAACCATCCCAAGCTGTTCTACGAAAACAGCCACGAGTTATATGAAAAAGTACTGAACATCGGAAAAAAATGGGTTTCCCCGCCTTATTGTGCCGATGGCTGGCGATTGGATGTAGCAGCAGACCTAGGAAAATCCCCAACCTTGAATCATCAGTTTTGGCAGGATTTTCATGATGCAGTGAAATCTGCCAATCCCAATGCCATCATATTGGCGGAGCATTATGGAGATGCCACACCTTGGCTGCAAGGCGACCAATGGGACAGCGTGATGAATTACGATGGGTTTATGGAGCCTGTTACATGGTTTTTTACAGGTGTGTCAAAGCACAGCGATGCCATACGGGAGGATTTATACTGCAATGCAGATGCTTTTTGGAATACCATGGCTTATCATAGAAATTATATGCCTATACAGGCTCAGCAGCTGGCAATGAACGAGCTTTCCAATCATGACCATTCTCGCTTTTTAACCCGAACAAATGGGAAAATAGGCAGACTTCATACAGAAGGCAGTGAAGCAGCAGACACTGGCATCAATGAAGCGGTTTTTCGAGAGGCTGTGTTGATGCAAATGACGTGGATTGGCTCTCCTACGATTTATTATGGGGATGAAGCAGGCTTGACAGGCTGGACAGACCCGGATAACCGCAGACCTTTTCCGTGGGGAAAAGAAAATCAAGAGCTGATTTCCTATCATGAAGCACTTATAAAGCTCCGAAAAGAACATCCGGCACTGCGGCATGGTTCTTTGCAGAAATTAGCAGGGGAATATGGGATTCTGGCTTATGGCAGATTCGACAAAGAAGAAAAGTTGGTTGTGGTGTATCATAATTTAGACGAAGAAAAAGAAATAACCTTGCCGGTATGGCAGATGGGCATAAAAGAAGAAGGCAGTATGGAAGTGCTTTTGGAAACCAATCAAAAAGGATATTTTTGTTATGGAAAAGACGGCGTTTCTTCTTGGCTACTACCGGTGAAAGACGGCTGTGTGACGATAAATCTATTACCCAGAGGCGGTATTTTAATGAAAGAAGTGTGAAAATGGAAATACGGATATTGTATGAGGATGAGGAAATGATGGTAGCGGAAAAGCCTTCGGGTATGCCATCACAGGCAGATAAAACGGGGGATGCAGACCTTTTGACAGTATTGCAGACGCAGACCGAATTTTCCTTAAAGCCTGTGCATCGCTTAGACCGCCCTGTCGGAGGAGCCATTCTTTTGGCAAAAAATGCAGATGCCGCAGGAAGGCTTTCCGGATTTATGCAGGAAGGCAAGCTGCAAAAATATTATCTTGCTGTTCTTTGTGGTACACTTTCGGATACAGAAGGAGTTTGGGAAGATTTTTTATGGAAAAATGCAAGAACCAATCTTTCCGAGGTGGTGTCCAAGGATAAAAAAGGGGCGAAAAAAGCAGTATTGCATTATGAAGTGTTGGGAGAAAAGGATGGATTGTTTTTGGTGCGGATTCGTTTGGAAACAGGCAGACACCATCAAATACGAGTACAGACTGCCTTTCATGGTGCACCCGTTTGGGGAGATAGAAAATATAATAAAAAAATTCTATGGGAGCGAAATCAAACCATTGCTTTGTGGTCTTTGGGGCTTACAGGTAGATGCGGAAAAGGAAATAAGTCGCTTTCTGTGAAAGCCATACCGGTTCAGGAGCCCTTTTCCCGTTTTTCCGAAATTTTAGAAGAATTATAAAAAATTTACACAGTATTTTTCTTTGCATTTTATAGGGATGTATATTATAATAGAATCACAGTCAAGATAGCAAAATAAAGGAACAGCAATGTTCTTTTATTTTCATATTGATATTAGCAATCACATAATTAGATGGCTAACAAAAAAAGAAAGGCCGGTGAGGATGTGCAGGGAAAATTTACAAAAAAAGCACAAGATGTTTTGAAAAGAGCAGAAGAAGCAGCCAGTAAGCTGGGAAACAAATATGTAGGAACAGAACATATTCTTTTGGGCTTGACACTGGTAGGAGATAGTGTGGCATACAGAGCTTTGGAAGAACAGGGCGTGACATACCATCAGGTTATGGAAAAAATACAGGAAATGTTTCATGGAGAAGCAGTTTTTCGTATGACAGATGGTTTTACACCAAGGGCAAAAAGAGTCATGGAGTTTAGTGAGGAAGAAGCCCACCATATGGGTACTGGCTATGTGGGAACAGAACATATTCTATTATCTTTAATCAGAGAGGATGATAACATTGCAGTACGCATTATGACGGGATTAGAGGTCAATTTGCAGCAGTTGTATGATGAAATCATGACCATGCTGGGAGAAGCAGAGGGACAGGAGGGCAGTGTCCATGGAATGAATCCGCAGACGGCAGAGGAGGAAAAAAGTACCACGGAAACATTGGATAAATACAGCAGAAATTTGACAGAGTTGGCGAAACAAAACAAATTTGATCCTATCAATGGCAGAGAAAATGAAATTGAGCGAGTTATCCAGATATTAAGCCGTCGTACCAAAAACAATCCTTGCTTGGTAGGAGATCCAGGTGTTGGGAAAACTGCCATTGTAGAAGGCTTGGCACAGAAGATTGCCGAGGGAGATATTCCGGATATATTGAAAAATAAGAAAATCGTGGGCTTGGATTTATCTGCTATGGTAGCAGGCTCGAAGTATCGTGGAGAATTTGAGGAACGTATGAAAAAAGCCTTGGAAGAAGTCAGAAAAGATGGGAACATCATTCTTTTTGTGGACGAAATCCATACGATTATGGGTGCAGGGGCAGCAGAAGGTGCTATTGATGCGTCCAATATTCTGAAACCTTCTTTGGCAAGAGGAGAAATACAGCTCATTGGTGCCACAACACTGGAGGAATATCGGAAGCATATCGAAAAGGATGCAGCCTTTGAGCGGAGATTTCAGCCCGTGCGTGTGGAAGAACCGAATGAAGATGCTTCCATACATATGCTGCAGGCACTGCGGGATAAGTATGAAGCACATCATAAAGTGACCATTATGGATGATGCCATTGAAGCGGCGGTGAAAATGTCGGAGCGGTATATTACAGACCGTTTCCTTCCGGATAAAGCCATTGATTTGATTGACGAAGCGGCTTCCTGCCTGCGTCTGAAAGCATATACCGCTCCGGAAGATATACTGGAAATGGAAAAGCAGCTGGAAGGGCTGGAGAAGGAAAAGGAAGCAGCCATTAAAACAGAAGAATTTGAAAAGGCAGCAGAAATCAAGGGAAAACAGGATGCCCTGCGAAAAGAATGGAAAGAAGCAAAAAAAGCATGGGAAACCAAGAATCATTGTGCAAATAACTGCATTACAAAAGATGATATTGCAGAGGCGGTATCCCGCTGGACGGGTATCCCTGTGCAGAAGCTGCAGCAGGAAGAAAGTCATCGCTTGATGCAGCTGGAAAATACCCTGCACAAACGTGTGATTGGACAGGATGAAGCGGTAAAGGCTGTGGCAAGAGCAGTTCGCCGTGGTCGTGTGGGTATGAAAGACCCTCATCGTCCCATTGGTTCTTTCTTGTTCCTTGGGCCTACAGGTGTAGGGAAAACGGAGCTTTCCAAGGCTTTGGCAGAAGCGTTGTTTGGCAATGAAGATGCCATGATTCGGATTGATATGTCAGAATATATGGAAAAACACAGCGTATCCAGAATGGTCGGTGCACCTCCCGGATATGTAGGCTATGAAGAAGGCGGTCAGCTCAGCGAAAAGGTACGCCGCAAGCCCTATTCTGTGATACTGTTCGATGAGATAGAAAAGGCATCTCCGGAGGTATTTAATGTACTTTTACAGGTTTTGGATGATGGACATATTACAGATGGACAGGGCAGAAAGGTGGATTTCAAAAACACAGTTATTATTATGACATCCAATGCAGGGGCAAGAAATATTGCAGAGCCAAAACGCCTTGGTTTTACCAGCGTGGAGACACCGAAGCAAAGCTATGAAATTATGAAAAAGAATGTTATGGATGAAGTCAAACAAATATTCAAACCGGAATTTTTGAATCGTATTGATGATACCATTGTGTTCCATTCTCTGGAAAGAGAAGATATATTGGAGATTGTAAAGCTGATGACAGGCATCGTATCACAAAGAGCGAAGGAAAATATGGGAATAGCTATGACATTTACAGAGAAGGCTTTGGAAAAAATTGCAGAGGAAAATTATGATAAGGCCTATGGTGCAAGACCTTTACGTCGTGCAATTCAATCCTCCATTGAAGACCCTTTTGCAGAGGAATATCTTATGGGTAATATACAAAGAGGAGATAAGGTTTCTGTTGGTGTCAAAACAGGCGGCTTTGCCTTCCGTGTTGTGAAATAAGCTGTGATTTTCTATAGAAATACAAGGATACAAGGAATTTTGGTATATACCAATACGGGATTTTGTGGTATAATGACTGCAAAACGAGATACATAGTTCTGTATGGATAGACTGCCTGCCTTTGGCGGTATATCCAAAAAGGCTTTAAAAAACAAGGAGCTTTGCATTGGAGCATAGGACAGGAATTTGGGAGGTACGTGGAAATGGCAGTAATTCAGGAATTGATTAGACAAGAGGATGACGGCAGCATTAGTTTCGGAAACTACCTGATGGATGAAAAAAAGAAGGTTCTGGATTTTGAAGTAAATGGTGATTTATACAAGGTAAAAACATTCAATGAAATCACAAAGCTGGAAAAAAACGGCAAGATGTTATTGGAAGCTGTTCCCGGTGCAACAGTACATAATTTCCGTATGGACGAAAAAGGTGCTTCTTTTGATATAGAAGCGGCAGAGGATATTCAGGTTACACTGGAATTGGAAGCGGAAACAGCATACCGTATTTTTTTGAATGACGTGAATGTAGGTCAGATGAAAACAAATATGGCAGGCAAAGTAACCTTCAGTATGGAAACAAAGGAACAGATTTCCGAAGTGAAAATTGAAAAGATTGGCTGATACATTATGAAAATCTGAACAGAAAAAGCGTGAAAATGGGTAAATCCAAAAGATTTATCCATTTTGTTTTATCAAAAATAAGCTACAAAGAGGTGAAATATGAAACAAAAAATAACCTATGTATGTGGTGAATGTGGCTATACAGCTGCAAAATGGATGGGAAAGTGTCCGGAATGTGGTGGGTGGAATACTTTCACGGAAAAAACTGCAGAAAAACAAGCAGCCTTTTCCCCAAGGAAAAGGGAACGGGCGACACTTTCTCGTTTGTCAGAAGTGGAAAATAGAAAAGACAGTCGTATATGTACAGGAATCTCGGAGTTTGACCGTGTATTGGGTGGTGGCGTTGTCAGGGATTCTGTTACGATTCTTACTTCTCCTCCCGGTGGCGGCAAATCCACATTGGCACTTTTCACTGCCTGTCAGCTGGCTCAAAATGGACTTCGTGTTCTCTATGCCTCCGGAGAAGAAAGTGAAAGCCAGATTAAAGGCAGGGCAGACCGAATTTTGGAAAGTATAGAGGAGAATATTTGGATATTGGCAGATACCTCTATGAATGCGGTGCTGGATGCCATCCAAGAAATAGATGCAGACTTTATTATTTTAGACAGTATTCAAACTTTTTCTTTGGCAGAATTTTATCCATCCCGTGCAGGCAATCCCACGCAGACCATGGAGTGTGCTTCTGCCTTGGTGCAGTGTGCCAAGAATAAAGCACGTCCAAGAGCGGTACTGATGATTGGACAAATGAATAAAAATGATGAAATTGCAGGGCTTCGTGCCTTGGAGCATCTGGTGGATACGGTGCTTGTGATGGAAGGAGAGGGAGCCGATGAGCTGCGGGGGCTTCTTGCCACCAAGAATCGCTTTGGCAGTACAGGAGAAATGGGTTTTTTTGCCATGACAGAAAAGGGGCTTCGCTCTATTGATAATCCATCGGAGTATTTTATTACGAAAAGAAAAGCAGATGAAGCTGTTTCCGGCAGTGCTGTCACTGTATTAAGAGAAGGCTCTCGTCCTGTGGTGGCAGAGGTGGAGAGTTTGGTTTCCCAGTCCTTTACGCCATATCCTTCCCGTATTAGTGAGCATATGAAAAAGGATGCCTTAAATACGCTGCTTTCTATTTTGGAGCAAAGAGGAAATATAAAACTCTACGACAAAAATGTAGTGGTAAAGACAACAGGTGGATTGCAACTCAAGGAGCAGGCAGCCAATTTGGCAGTGCTTATGAGTATTGTGTCCTCTGTGAAAGATATTCCTTTGCCATCTGACTGGGCGTTTATTGCAGACGTAGGCTTGACAGGAGAGTTGAAACGAGTGCCTGCCATGGAGTCCAGAATCAAAGAATTGAATCGCATGGGGTACAGTCATGTTATTACTGCCGAAGGAGCAGTGCATCAGGAAGAATTTTCTCACATTTATTTAGTGGAATGCAGAACACTTTCCCAAGTGATACAGTGGGTTTTGAATCAAAAAAACAAAAAATAAATGAAAAAAATTATAAAATTTATAGAAAAGGGAGGTTGTCCTAGTTTCTATTCTTTACTATTGGCGAATCCTATACTATAATAGAAAAATAGCGAACACGGACAGATGTGTTTGATAGGGAAATGGAGGTAATAAGATATGCAGAAAAATGTAGAGATTAAAAAGTTTAAAAAAGTATTGGTTGCAAATCGTGGCGAAATTGCCATTCGTGTATATCGTGCATTAAGCGAGCTTGGGATACAGACAGTAGGTATTTTCTCCAAAGAAGATAAATATTCCCTGTTTCGCACCAAAACGGATGAAGCATATATGTTGAACCCTGAAAAAGGTCCTATTGATGCGTATTTGGACATTGATAATATTATTAAAATTGCCAAGGCAAAGGGCGTGGATGCCATCCATCCCGGTTATGGATTTCTTTCCGAAAATCCCGATTTTGTAGAAGCCTGTGATAAAGCAGGTATTGCCTTTATCGGCCCTGATGTGAAGGTTATGTATAGCATGGGGGATAAAATTTCTTCCAAAAAAATGGCAATCGAATGTAATGTGCCGATTATTCCCGGTGTAGACCATGCCATTAGAAGTCTGGATGAGATGATGGAGGTTGCAGAAAAGATTGGCTATCCGGTTATGCTGAAAGCATCCAATGGCGGCGGCGGTCGTGGTATGCGTATTGTCCACAGCGAAATGGAAATGCCGAAAGAATTTGAAGAAGCAAGAAATGAAGCAAAAAAAGCCTTTGGTGATGATAAGATTTTCGTGGAGAAATATCTTCGTGACCCCAAACATATTGAAGTACAGATGCTTGCAGATAAATATGGCAATGTTGTACATTTGTATGACCGTGACTGTTCTGTACAAAGACGTCATCAGAAGGTTGTGGAATTTGCACCTGCTTTTACAGTAAGTGATAAAACAAGAGAAAAGATTTTTGCAGATGCAGTTCGTTTGACACAGCACGTCGGATATAAGAATGTAGGTACATTGGAATTTTTGGTGGACGCAGATGAAAATTACTATTTCATCGAAATGAACCCTCGTATTCAGGTAGAGCATACTGTAACAGAGGCAGTTACAGGCATTGATATTGTGCAGGCACAGGTATTGGTTGAAGAAGGCTATCCTTTGGATTCTCCTGAAATCGGTATTGCTTCTCAGGATGATGTACAGAGCAATGGTTATTCCATTCAGCTTCGTGTTACAACAGAAGACCCTGCAAACCATTTCCTGCCTGACACAGGGAAAATCAGCGTATATCGTTCTCCTGCCGGCAACGGTATCCGTCTGGATGGTGGTACAGCCCATGCCGGAGCGGAAATCACACCTTACTATGACAGCTTGCTGGTAAAAATTATTGCACATGACAGAACCTTTGCGGGTGTAACGAAAAAGGCAATCCGTGCCATCAAAGAAACAAGAATCCGTGGTGTAAAAACCAATATTCCTTTCCTCATTAACGTATTGCAGAGTGATACATGGAATCATGGAAAATGCACCACAACCTTTATCGAAAAAACACCGGAATTGTTCCATATCGTATTGGGACAGAACCGTGCAACAAAGATTGCAGAATTTATCGGGAACCAGATTGTCAATGAATCCAGAGGGAACAAGCCTGAATTTGAACGGATTATCCCGCCTTCCTTCGGCAGGGCAGAGGATGGCTCTACAATTCCCGTGGAGGGTGCAAAGGATGCCTTCCTGAAAATGGGTGCAAAAGACTTTACTCAGAGCATTATGAAGGATAAACGTCTGTATGTAACAGATACAACCATGCGTGACGCACATCAGTCCTTGATGGCAACAAGACTGCGTACAAATGACTTGATGGTTGCAGCACCTGCCACAAATATGGCTCTGGCAAATGCTTTTTCCGCAGAGGCATGGGGCGGTGCGACCTTCGACGTTGCATATCGTTTCTTGAAGGAATCTCCGTGGATTCGTTTGCAGCAGCTGTCCAAGGCAATGCCAAATACATTGATTCAGATGCTTTTGCGTGCATCCAATGCGGTAGGCTATGCAAACTATCCGGATAATGTCGTACAGGAATTTATCAAGATTTCTGCGGAACGTGGCGTAGACGTATTCCGTATCTTTGATAGCTTGAACTGGGTGGAAAATATGAAGATGCCTGTCGAAGAAGCATTGAAAACAGGTAAGATTGTAGAGGGTGCAATCTGCTATACAGGGGATATTCTGGATCCTAAGGAAACAAAGTATACACTGGACTATTATGTGCGAAAGGCAAAAGAATTGGAAGCAATGGGTTGTCACGTCTTTGCAATCAAGGATATGGCAGGTCTTTTGAAACCCTATGCAGCAAAGGAGTTGTTTAGTACATTGAAGCAGGAGCTGCATATTCCTTTGCATCTGCACACCCACGATACCACAGGCAATGGTGTCAGTACGGTACTTATGGCATCGGAAGCAGGCGTAGACATTGTGGACCTTGCAATTCAGTCCATGAGTTCTTTGACCAGCCAGCCCTCTATGAATGCTGTTGTGGAAGCACTGAAGGGTACAGAACGGGATACAAAGCTTAACCCTGACCAGCTTATTGAATTGAGCCAGTACTATCAAGGTGTGCGTCAGATTTTCACAGGCTTTGAAAGTGAAATGAAAACACCCAATACAGAAATTTATAAATATGAAATCCCCGGCGGACAGTATTCCAACCTGTTGGCACAGGTAAAGGCAATGGGTTCCGAGGATAACTTTGAAGAAATCAAGCACCTGTATAAACAGGCAAACGACCTTTTGGGCAATATCGTAAAAGTAACACCTTCCTCCAAGGTAGTAGGGGATATGGCGATTTTTATGTCTAAAAACGGTTTGACAAAGGATAATATCCTGACAGAAGGGAAAGACCTTTCCTATCCGGATTCTGTAGTGGACTACTTTATGGGGAATATCGGTCAGCCGGAGGGCGGTTTCCCTGCGGAGCTGCAGAAGATTGTGCTGAAAGGGAAAAAACCGATTACAGGCAGAGTGGGTGGCTTGATGACTCCTGCTGATTTGGAAGGGATTCGGAAATATCTTTTGGAAACACATACGATGAAGCGTATCAACCCCAGAAACATCATCAGCTATGCGATGTATCCCAAGGTATACGACGATTACTGCTACCACTGGGAATACTACACAGATGTATCCAAACTGTCCAGCGATGTTTTCTTCTATGGATTGGCTAAAAATGAGGAAACCTCTATTGAAATTGGGGAAGGGAAAAATATCCTGATTAAATATCTGGATATGTCTGACCCTGATGTAGATGGTTTCCGTGCATTGACCTTTGAAATCAATGGCGTTATGCGTGAAATCCGTGTACTGGATAAGCATTTGGAGGTAAAGAGCGATGGTAAGCTGAAAGCAGACAAGAATAATCCTTTCCATTTGGGCTCTGCAATCCCCGGCACAATCAGCAAGATATTGGTAAAAGAAGGAGAGAAAGTAAAGAAGAATCAGCCTCTTTTGACGGTAGAAGCCATGAAGATGGAAACATCTGTTGTTGCAAAAGAAGACAGCGTAATTGATAAGATTTATGCTGCGGAAGGGGAGAAAGTCAGCCAAGGTGATTTACTGATTTCCTTTGTAAAGAAAGAAGAAGAATAATCAAAAAAAGCTTCTGAAAAAAAGCACATGAAAATAGAAGAAGGCAGAACCTATCAGGATTTTTCCAAAAGGTTCTGCCTTTTTTCATAAAATCGCCTGCTCCAGTTTTTTCAGGTCTGCCTCATCGGGATGGGAGAGAGCTTTGTCAAAGTTTGCAATGAGCATGGAGCATTTTTGGGAGGAAGGGTCTTGTTCCAGCATTTTTTCGTATCTTTTGCGGACTGCCATCGGCATTTTCCCTTGGCACATATAGGTGCCGATGACAGTTACACTTTCATCCAGATGTTCTTTTGCACGGTTTTGAATTTTTTCAAAATAAGCGGCGTCCTCTCCAAAGCCTGCTGTTCCAAACAGAAAGACCTCCTTTTCTTTTAATGATTTTAAAAACGCTGCACTTGCATCATCACAAGTTCCTTTGTCTGTCCAAAAGCCTACATAAAGACGGTCTGCTTTTTTGGCATCTTCCTTGGGCTCCCCGTAGTAGATACATTCTTTTTCGGGCAGGCAGTTTTTAATGGTCTGTGCCAGAAGCTGGGTGTTGCCAGTTGTGCTGCTGTATACAATAGAATAATTCATGTGCATTTCTCCTTTCCATAGCTATGTCTTTATCATAATCAATTTATGCTGTCTTGTCAAAAGCGTGGGGAGGAATAGCAAAAAACCAATTTTGAACGCAAGGCATTGCAATCGGAACAGCAAAAACAGACATATCGAGGTATTTCTGAAACCAGCTTTAGCAGAATTTTTTTGATTTGTCTGTTTGACGTATATTTCTTGAAAAAAGAAGCAAATCAAGGGAGGAAGGAAGCATTTTATCTACCTGTGCGTTTTTTTGCTTTTATGTGGAAGGTATGTGGAAGGCACAACAGAAACAGCTTTGGGATGTCAAAAGAAAATATACTTTACCCACTTTCTGTTTCATGGTATAATGCAAAACATAAAAGTGCAATTTTGCTTTTGTTTATGAATCTGCATGAGAAAGGAGGATAGGGCATAGAATAAAAAAGCGCCAGAACCGTTATGGTGTGACGGTTGACGAGGTGGAAGTGATCGAAGGTTTCGGCGGATGCTTCCCGTCCTTTGGCACAGGGACGCAGGTCTTTTACAAAACGCATGAGAAATTATGGGGACAAAAAAAAGACAATGTGCCGATATGAATTTGGAGGTAAAAAATATGTGTGGTATTGTTGGATATATTGGCAGCAATGAAGCGGCTCCTATTTTGATAAAAGGCTTGAAAAAGCTGGAATATAGAGGATATGATTCCGCAGGGATTGCAGTATACAATGAAGGAATACAGGTTGTAAAGACAAAGGGCCGTTTAGTGGAGCTGGATAAAAGAGTGCAGGAACTGGGCGGGGTAAAAGGGAATATGGGTATCGGACATACTCGGTGGGCAACCCATGGTGCCCCAAGTGATGTTAATTCCCATCCTCATAGCAGTAGAAATGGAAGAATTTCTGTTGTACATAATGGTATTATCGAAAACTATATCCAGTTGAAAGCGGAGCTTATGGAAAAGGGTTATGAATTTGTGTCTGAAACAGATACAGAGGTTGTAGCACAGCTTTTTGACTACTACTACAATGGGGATATGGTGGATACTCTGATACAGGTGATTGGGCGTATGCGGGGTTCTTATGCACTGGGCATTATTTGCAGTGAGAAACCGGATGAATTGCTGGCAGTGCGGAAGGACAGTCCCCTTCTCGTGGGTATCAGTCAGGATGGGAATTATATTGCATCGGATATTCCTGCTGTATTGGAGCATACAAAGGATTATTATTTGCTTAATGATAATGAAATTGTCATATTGAAAAAAGATGGTGTCACCATCTTGGATATGGACAAAAAAGAAATTAAAAAGGACATTTACCATGTGACATGGAATTTTTCCGCAGCGGAAAAAGGCGGATATGACCATTTTATGATGAAGGAAATGATGGAACAGCCAAAAGCCATGAGAGATTCCATTCATCCCCGCATAAAAGATGGTATGGTGCAGCTGGATGAAATTCAGTATACCACAGAAGCTATCAAAAAGATAAATCGGATTCATATTATCGCTTGCGGCTCTGCATGGCACGCAGGTATGGTGGGCAAATATGTCATTGAGGAGTGTGCAAGAATTCCGGTAGAAACAGATTTGGCTTCCGAATTCCGCTATCGCAATCCGATTCTCCATCCCGATGATATTTGCATTATCATCAGCCAATCAGGGGAAACAGCAGATACACTGGCAGCACTCAGAGAAGCAAAACGGCAGGGGATTCGTGTGCTTTCCATTGTGAATGCCGTAGGCAGCTCCATTGCAAGAGAAAGTGATGATGTGCTTTATACATGGGCAGGGCCTGAAATTGCCGTTGCAACCACAAAGGGATATTCCACACAGGTGGCATTGATGTATCTTTTGGCTTTGAAATTTGGGCAGGCAAAGGGTACTATTTCCGATGCAGAGGTGAAAAGGTTGGTGGAAGAACTGGAAGCGGTTCCCCACAAAATAGAATCTTTGCTGAATTTGAAGGAACAGATGGAGGATATGGCGAGGATGCAGGCACAGGCAACGGATGTTTTTGTCATTGGCAGAGGCATCGACTATGCGGTAGCATTGGAAGGCTCTTTGAAGCTGAAGGAAATTTCTTATATTCACAGCGAAGCCTATGCAGCCGGAGAATTGAAGCATGGCACCATTTCCCTTATTGAAAAAGGAACTCCCGTAATTGCCATTGCCACACAGGATAGCCTTTATGAAAAGCTGGTCAGCAATGTAAAAGAGGTAAAGGCGAGAGGTGCATATGTGATTGCCATTGCGAAGGAGGGCAATACAGAAATTGCAGAGGTTGCAGACCGTGTGATTTATATTCCTGCTGTGGATGATAAATTTACAGCTTCTTTGGATGTGATTCCCCTGCAGCTATTTTCCTATTATGCAGCTATTGCAAGAGGCTGTGACGTAGATATGCCAAGAAACTTGGCAAAATCTGTCACGGTAGAATAAAAAATGAAAAGAGATTATACAAAAAAGTTGCAGAAAGAAGGGGCTACCAAAAGCCCCTTTCAGGTTGTCAAAGACCCCCTACTTTACGAACAGTAAATAGGGGTTCTTTGTGTAAAAAAAACGATATTTTTATGATATTGCATATCTTTTCTTGTGTTTTGTAAGAAAAGCTTATTTTTTTGAAATACCACTTTTTTTCTTCTCGCAGAAACCGGAAGAAATGGCATCTGTAGGGCAAACAGCTTTGCACAGTCCGCAGCGGATACATTCCAAATCATTGGCATTTTGTACTGGGTCTACCTGCATTTTACAAGCTCTTGCACAGGCTCCGCAGTGAATACACTTATCTTCATCCACAAGATACCGAAAAACGGAAATGGGGTTGAAGAAAGAATAGATGGCACCCAGAGGACAAATATATTTGCAAAAAGGTCTATAAATCAGTATGGCGAGGAAAATCGTTGCAAGGAGCAGGATGTTTTTCCAGACATATAAAAAGCCAATGGCACCACGCATGGTCTGATTGAGCAATACCAAAGGAACACCGCCCTCCAATGCACCAACAGGATAGATGAGCTTACAGAAATAGGGAGCACCCTGTCCCATGATGTCCACAAGAAGCATAGGAAGCAGTATGACAAATAAAACCAATAGAACATACTTTAATTTCCGAAGGAGCTTATCTCCACGAAAGGTGTCTATTTTTTTGAAGAAAGGTATTTTGTGGAGTAAATCCTGTATCAACCCAAAGGGGCAGAGCCATCCACAGACAAACCGTCCCATAATAGCACCAATAAATATAAGAAATCCGGACACATAGGCAGTCCATTTAAAACTTCGGCTGCCAATCACTGCCTGCATGGCACCAATGGGGCAAGAGCCTAAGGCTCCGGGGCAGGAATAACAGTTTAGTCCGGGAAGACAGAGGTTTTTCAGCTTTCCTTGATAAATTTTTCCTTCCGCAAAGCCTAAAAGATAGCTGTTGGATAGAAAAGCCCAAAGTGCCTGAATGGTATGTCGCTTTTTATCGTTTGTTTTTTTAGCCAATTCCAACACACTCCAGACATATATTCACGGCTTTCATGAAAACGGTGTCCATCTCTCCTCGCAGAACACCAAGCACCATGAGAATCATTCCGACCAAAATAAGCAGTGCAGCTGTTTTTCGCTGCTTCAGGAAGTCCATGTTTTCAACCTCCTTTTATTTTTTAAAATCATTTTCAATGACCTTTTTCCACTCTTTGAAATCTCGACCGCCCACATAGGGTTCTCCAACGATATTCCCTGTTTTGTCTACAAAGAAGGTGTAGGGTACTGC
>SAMEA104404100__coassemble_2164_pt1 | contig 15605 bp, 17 predicted proteins | sample SAMEA104404100__metabat2_low_PE_071 | metagenome-assembled genome bin SAMEA104404100 (sample SAMEA104404100) | Balaenoptera acutorostrata
TCTGTCTGTCTGTCTGTCTGTCTGTCTGTCTGTCTGTCTGTCTGTCTGTCTGTCAACATTGTATTTTCTCCCATTATTTGTGTCAAGCGGTTCTTCACAGCATACAGCATATAATGTATGAACCTCTTTCCGATTCATGAGCCGAACTCTCCATCGCTACGCATATACATGAGGTCAACCCAATTTCTGGCTCCCCTTCTCCCCATGGTCATCAATGCCTGTGCAATGAGAGAGGCATTCTCATGGGTAGGAGATGTGGTTGTGTCCAGCTGCACCCCCATGCGATCCCGAAGTGCAGCATCTCTTTCAATCAATCCGGCACACTTCATATAGTCCACATTGTCTTTTTCCAGTTCTGCCATGAGATAGAGCAATATGTCTTTTGAAACACTTGTAATATCTTTCTCGATAATACTGGGCTTTCCCAAATAATAGCCCTGAAACAACTCACAGCCATATGCAGCCATGCGTTCAAATTCCTCCTTGGTTTCGACTTTTTCCGCCAGCAATATAACCTGTTCCCGCAAATTATATATAATTTCAGCCTGCTGCTGCGGCGTTGTAAGGGTTAAATCCAGCTTGACAATGTCCATATAAGGAAGCAAAAGGTCAAATTCCCTCCTTCCCGTATAATCGTCCAATGCAAAAATATATCCAAGCTGCTTCAACTCGCAAATCCTATCCAACAAATCATGGGTGACTTCAATGTTCTCCAAAAGCTCTATGACAATATCATTGGGTTCTCCAAAGAGCGGCAAGCCCTCCAAAATCAAGGTATCTGTAAAATTGATAAAAGCACGCTTCCCATCTGTAATTTTACGAAGCCCAAACAGCGTAACTGCATCGGAGAAAACCTGCTTTGTTGCGGCATCGGCATCGGCAAATGCCGCTTCATTGACGGATTTTCCATTTCTGTACAGCAATTCATAGGAATGTAGTCGTCGTTCCCTATCAAAAATTGGCTGTCTTGCAATAAATGCCTGCATCCTATAACCTCCTTTCGCCTGCATCCCATCCTTCATGTAATATCTGTTCCCACCAATCCCCTTCCGTGATTTTCTCTAAAACCAATGCAATACGCTGCAACCCCCCTACCATGTACAATGGTTTGGATGCAATATCAGCAAATTCTCCCCGCTTGGGAGTTTTTCCGCATAGGCATAAACGCCACAGTCCAATTCAAAGGATATCTCTCTGCATCTTTCCAAATCCTGCTCTACAGGAAGTGCTGTCAGGCAAGGGGAATTGCTATGATAGTGATTTCCCATAAAAATCGCAACCAACTGCCCATTTTCGTTTCGATACAAAACGCACATAACGGTTTCATGCTGCACCTTTTCCAAAACAACAGGACTGCAGAGGATGAGTATTTTCGCTTCTTCTCCATCAACAAAAATAATAGAATCCTTTAATTGCAGTCCCAAAATCAAAATACATCTCACAACGTAGCGAATCGGCACTGCGTAGCTAACATTTTCACAAACCGATGCAATACAAGGCTCTATGATTTTCCCCTTGTTTCTTTGCCATATATCCATTTTTCCGTCCCCTCCATGAAAAATTTTGTATTCCCTCTCCTATGCCAAAAATGAAAGGAATTTTCCTTTTTTTGGCATTACCATCGGTTTAGGCTTTCCTCCATCTCTTTGCTTGGAACAAATCGAATCTCCCTCCTCTTGGATGTGCCGCAGCCGCCCATAGGCGTTCTCTCACAGGCATCCTCTGGAACAAGGATGGAAAAATCGCCAAAGCCTGCTATGGTAATGTCATTTCCGCCTTTCAGTGCCTGCATCATTTCCTCTACAAAAATATGAAAATATACCTCCAAAACGGTCTTGTCCACATGACAGCATTCTGCAATATGCTTTAGTATTTTTTCCGAATCCATGGCTCTCATCTTCTCCTATTCTGACTGTTGTATGATACACCAAGGAAGAATATGAGTTGTGATGCTTAATAACTCATATTTGAATCATAAATAAAGTGGTCGCCGCCACTTTATTTATTACCTGCGTATATCAAAATCATTCTTTCAATATAACGATTGATATCTTCAAGCTTTCTTTCCATTGTAAGCTCTGACTGGAATACAAGATTCAGCAAATAGCCAAAAAAGGCATCTCCCAAAAAGGCCACTTCGTCCTTTATATCGAACAAAATGGATATACTGCCATCCTCCAAGCCCCGCTCATAGATTTCACGGATAAGCGGGCGAAAGCCCATTGCACGAATGGGTTTTTTTTGCTCCTCATTCAAATCGGGGGCACTGCGGTGCAGATAAACCTTGAACTCCGTATACAGTGCAAAGATGCGTGGGTCCTCTCGGAACAGCTCTCTGCACCACTCCATGAAGCATCGAAGCTGATCAATGCCTTTTTTTGTTTGAAAATCCTCCTTCATGAAGCTTTCCTCAAATACATCCTGCATATGTTGGCGAAACCACTCCGTCGTTTGAATGACGCAATCGGTTTTATCCGTCCAATAACGCCCAAGGGAGGCTCTGGAAATTCCACTTTCCCTGGAAACCATCTCCCGTGTCACAAATTCCACACCATGCTCCAAAAAACAGGCACAGGCCGTCCCCAAAGCACGATCGACATTCTGCTTTTTTAATTCCTCATTTGGCACATCTAATCTCCTTATCTTAAAAAAAAATGCTGTTTTTCCTAATTGTATTGCTTATTCCATAGCTTGTCAACTGCCAGCCTTTGGTATATGCCGAAAGCACTTTGCTTGCACCCGGCAACACAGGAGATTTTCATTTTTCCTTACCATCCCTACAATGCCGCCTATGGCTGCACTGTAGGGACAGTACCTTTTCATACTTTTTAATACTTTTCGGAATCTTTTCCCCGCATCTGCTCCTCATCAGAGGAGTCCTCTGCCATATCATCTGCATCCTCCTCATGGGAATCGCACACGCCTTCATCCCCATGTCTGAAGTCCTGAGATTCTTCATATCGAAAGCGTTCTACCAGTGTATTCAATATAGCAGCCTGCCCCGACAGCTCCTCACTGGTGGCAGCTGATTCCTCCGCTGTGGCACTATTGTTTTGCACCACTGTGGAAATTTGCTGCATACCATCCATAAGCTGGCTCATGGAATGAGCCTGTTCCTCCGATGCCGCCGCCATCTGCACAACCATTGCTTCGACAGAGCAGGTTTTTTCCACCACAGATTCCAAAGCGTTGGCTGTTTCCGTTGTGATGGCTGTACCATTGGTAATGGCTTGAATGGTATTCTCAATGAGGACACTGGTATTTTGCACGGCTTCGGCGGATTTTGCTGCCAGATTGCGTACCTCGTCTGCCACCACGGCAAAGCCCTTGCCTGCACCGCCTGCCCTTGCGGCTTCCACAGCTGCATTCAAAGCGAGGATATTGGTCTGGAATGCAATATCGTCAATGATTTTAATGACCTTGCTGATTTCCTTGGATGTATTTTCAATTTCCTCCATGGCAGCAAGCAGTTCCTGCATATGCTGATTGCCCTGCTGTACGTCATTTCCCGTTTCCTGCGACAATGCACTTGCCGATTTTGCATTGTTGGCATTCTGCTGAATCTTCTCGGAAATATTCTGCATGGTTGCGGAAAGCTCCTCCACCGATGCGGCCTGCTCAGTAGCCCCCTGTGCCATACCCTGTGCGGCACTGGCAATTTGTCCACTGCCCGAATTCACCTGATTGGCAGATGCGTGCAACTCAGAAAGGGTAGCGGTCATGTTTCCCTTGATTTTCTGCATGGACAGCAATATGGTATGAAAATCTCCGATATACTGCTCCCTGCATCGGCTATAGGCTGTAAAATCTCCCCTTGCCATGCTATCCAAGCAATAGCTGACATCTGCAATCACCATTTTCTGACCATTTGCCATTTCTGCAAAGCTTTGTGACAATGCACCGATTTCGTCATTGCTGTCAATATCCAGTTGGATATTCAAATTGCCTTCCTTGATTTCATCAGCGGCTGCCACAATCTGCTCAATGGGTTTCAGGGCTTTTTTGATAGCACCTGCAATCAGAATCAGCAGAACCAATAAAGATGCCCCTGCCATTGCCGTCATGAGTATTGCCAACTTCACGGACATACTGTTCAGGTCGCTACGCTTTAGTCCCGTAGAAGACCACCATGTGGTTTCTCCCACATGAACAGGCTCATAAAAACGGCAAATCTTTGTGTTATCTGTAGGAGATATAGCAGTTGTAATAGTAAAGGGTTGTCCTTTTTGCTTCTTTTCGCCAATTTTTCCATATACGGCACCCATTCGTTCACTCAGTTTCTCCCCAATACAATCATCTCCAAAACTGGAAAAAACAATGGTACTGTCATCTGTGAGAACATCCACAAACATACTCTTAAACCAGTCATGCTCCGAATAAACACTGTCCAGAATGGCAAGGTCAATATCCGCAAAGGTAACTCCCATAAATTTCCCATCCATAAGAATGGGATAGGCTACTGTGATACAATTTCTTCCTGTGGTTTTGTCCACATAAGGCTCTGTCACAAAAGGCTTTCTCGTTTCCTTTGCCATTTTGTAATACTCCTTTTGGGAATACTCACTGTATGTCATATCAGTTTCTATTTTTCCTGCCTTTGCACTGTCAGTGGATGCGTACAAGGAATAGGACTCCAAATCCGGATGGAACTGACGGGATTCAAACATGATACCAAGTCCCATAATCTCCGCATTATATTCAGCGGTGCTTAAAATCGCATTGACAAGATACCCTTCCACCTCGTGCTGAGAATCTGTCAGCTGTACATCATAGACTCTACTGGGTTTCAGCCTATCCGTCTTACAGCTTTCTGTTTCCTCCTTCAATTCTGTTGCCGCTGCATCCAAAGCTCTCTGCACAGTTTGTGCCTGCTCCGCTGCCTCGCTCATGAATTTTTTTACAATTTCTCCATTTTGCATGGCAATAAACTCAAATTCCGCATTGACCAGTCGATTGACTGTCCTTCCGGAATAGATGGCTGTTCCGGCAATCAAAAAAAGAAAGCAAATGCTCAAAATAATACCGATAATCAGCGAAAGCCGATTGGACAGCTTTCCCCTTTTCCCCTCTTGCCTTTTCAAAACCTGATACATTTTCATAATTCCCCTCTTTTCTCATATAAAAATCCTACAAAAAAACAGACCTGTAAGAATTGCAGCAACGTGGAAAAGCAACATAGCCATAAGACGTTGTGCTTTTTCTGCAAAAATCCAAATTCCTATCCTACCTCCTAAAAATTTTATTCTTTTTTAATTTATGATATATCATAACTCATAACTCACAATTAGTCAACATCCACGACAAACACATATATGGCATAAAGACTAAAATATCACATTTTATTTTATGTATTCTATATAAAAATAATTGGCTTATCGTCTGTATATATGAATTTCAGCTCTTTATTTTATGTTTATATGGATAATGTGCATCAATACATTTCATTGCTTTTATATATTTTTGTTCATGCGTTTGTTGTGCAGATTTCCAATGGCTATGTCACAAAATAAAAATGCAGAGCCATCCTTCCTTTGTTTCTCCTGCATCACGCAAAAATACAAACAAAATAAGAAAGATGCTCTGCTATGTCTGCCATACGGCTTTTTTCAGGGATTCTCCAAAGCCTCGGTCTTTTCCTTTCGCCACAGATACAGTATCACGCAGCAAGCCGTCATCAGCACTGCAGACAGCCATGTACCCTCCAAGCCAAACTCTCTGTGATAGGCAAAGCTTGTGCGTGTCATGCCGCAATCCAAACCGAAAATGGAATAGGGAAAGCTGGCTCCGCTGTTGGGCAAGCCAAGCAAAATGCTCTGAGTGAAATTCCATGTGGCGTGAATTCCCATTGCCATCCAAAGGCTGTCGAAATAAAGCACAATCAGCGAGAAAAATACGCCTGTAATAAATATGTCATAAAAAGCCAAGGGGTTCATGCCGTCATTGAGCAGGTGAAGTACGGCGAAAAATACAGCATTCAAAAAAACGGCTGCATAGGGTTTTTCCGTTGCCTTCACCAGTCTTTGGTACAAAAATCCACGGCACAAAGCCTCCTCTGCGGAGGATTGGATAAAAACCGCAGCAAAAAGACCTACTGCCGGCAAAAAACCAAATTCCTTAAATTCCAAAGAAACATCTCCTCTGAAAATGGCAACAGAGGCACAAAGGAGATTCAGCAAAAAGCCAAGGAGCAGCCCTGCCCCCAGATATGGCAGAGTATTGCCCGTATCATTTTTGAGAAAGCATTTCCCTATGTATCTGTTTTTTCGGAATAGCGTCATTGCCAAAATAACCATGCACCACATGGGGATAAAGCTGGCATAGGCCATAAAGGTATGGAAATACCGTTGGCTCACATCCGGCTGCGGCAAAATCAATGCACCCAGTACATCCCCAAGGAGCATCAGCATGGTAGTTGCTATAAATATCCATATGACGGAGTTATAAAATCTATTTTCCTTTTTTTCTTTCATCTCTTTCATCTCCTTCATCTCTTTCATCTCCTTCATTGCGTATTTCATGGTTTCTGTCTTTTTTCGTAAACCCTCATGGGGCTTGCTTCTATTTTCGCAGTTTTTTTATAATGGGATAGAGAAAATATCGGTAGATACCGAGTGCCAGCAGCAGTGCCACGGCAAATAATTTCACAGCCCCCAAGGTATCCCCTTCCTTGCAGCTTTCCGCCCCAACCAAAAGCAATAGTCCAAAAATGCAAAGGTACAGCAGAAAGATAAATATCCAACCAATCCAAAACAGAATATGAATCCATCTGCATGGCGGTTTTTCATGGGATTGTGCATATTTTTGCCCTGCGTATAAAATTTTTGTCAAGAACAAACTGAGTATGATGCCCACAACCAAAGAAAGTCCCCTTCTCACAGACCTCTCCCTCCAATTCCTTCCAATCGTCCACGCCTTTCTTCCCTCTTTTCGCTCTACAGCAGAATCAGGATTCCGATGCCAATCATATCTGCAAAGGCATGGGAGAGCATAAAGGGATAGAGGTTTCGGTCTGATTTCCTGTAAAGGAGCAGATAGAGAATACCCATGAGGAAACCGATTTCCAAAGCAGGCATCAGTCCCTGATAGGTATGGAAGGCAAAACGAATGACCAGAGAGTACAGCAGCATCCAAGGCAGCTGCTTTTTGGCAACCACAGTGCAAATACCCAGAAAGAAAATCTCCTCGTAAACGCCATTCAGCAAAGAAAACAGAATCAAACTGGGGTCTGTCAGCTGTAAGAGGAAGTCAAAATTGCCCTGCCCTATGCCCTGCCCCACATGGGCGGTGGCACTCTCCCAACCATAGAGGAGAATATCTGCCAAATCAAAAATCACCGACAGCAGCAAAAAGAAGCCCACTGCAAGTATGGTTCCTTTCCCTGTGATGCGGTAGCTCCAACGGGAAAAGTCGAAGTGACGCAAACGAAGATACAGATACCCAAGTGCCAGCTTCACCAGCGTGGTACCCATGGCAAACCAGTTGTCGGCGGTGGTAAATTCCACTCCCGATGATTGCATTTCGGCACCTGTGCCAAAAAAAGCCATTGTAGAGCCGTAGATTGCGGTTCCAAAGAAAATCACGGAAAGAATCACCACATCCCACCATAATAATTCCTGACGTTTCATATAATATCTCCTTTCTCATTCTGCCACTGCCAAAGCAGCTGCGGCTTTCCTATGACGGTATTGCAGAATCCCTTTTTTCCTCCTGCAGGCTGTTGAGCCGTTTCTCCAACTCCTGAATTTCCCGCTCTATGTCCTTGCGGCTCTTTTTTCGGTTCATCTCCAAAAACAGATGATATTTATATTGGAGGGACTCTTTTTTAGAAGGGAACTCCGTGATTCCATCCAGCTCACGGCGGCAGATTTCATCATCCAGAACTGCCATATAAAGAGCATTGGCAGTATATTCCTTCAAGGGCATTCGGTAATGCAGCCGATAGCCCAAAAATACAGCCAGCATCAGGGCAGCCACAACGACCGCTCCCCATACCACAGCTTTATATGAATGTTTCATAAACCTCTCCTCCTTTTTTTCAGATACACCCTTGGCGTATCAACTCTGCCATTCTACCCTTGCATGATCCAGCCTGATACTTTTAAACCAAACACCTTCTATGGCGAACGTATGAAATACCCCGGTAACGGTTATCGGACTGCCCTTTGGAGGACGCTCCTGCCAAAACTTTGCATCCGGTTCCGGAATAAATTCCATGCCGCTTTGGCAACACGCCATGGCATCACTGACAAGACAGACGAATACTTCCTCCTCAGCGATGGGATTGCCGTTTTCGTCCAAATTTTTTATGTAGCAGGCAAATTCTCCGGTAAGGCGAACGCTTTTTCCTTCATAATCGTCCGAATTCATTTCCATATTGTATACCTCCGCATACAGCATATTGGCATTGAAACCTGTCAGGTCAATATCGACCTCTCCTTCTGATGCAGGTCTTTTATGGCTTTCCGAAGCGGCGGCGGCATGGGAGGTTTTTGCTTCTGCAGTGGGGGCAGAATCCTCTTTTTGGGGAAAATCCTCTTGTTTCTCCGCTTCTGCTTTCTCTGCTTCTGCTTTCTCCGCTTCTGCTTTCTCCGCTTCTTTTGCTTCCTCTTTGGTTTCCCCTTGGAGAGAAGGAAAAGCCACCTCCTTTTTTGCAGCCACAATATCCCCAGAGGCATGGGATACCCCTTTCACCCCTTCCTTTTCGCCGCATCCACTGCATAATACAGTTCCTGTGCATAGGAGAAGGAGTAAGCAAAAAAGCCGCTTCTGCTTCTGTATGCCACAGGCACCCATGACAGATACTGCCAAAAAGACAATCAGGTCAACGGCTACGATGGTTGCACCTACCGGCGTTCCCCCAACCACAGCCGCCAAAATGCCAAAAGCGGCACAAAAAACAGAAAGAATGGCGGCACAAAGAATAACAGAGCCATAGCTTTTGAAAATACGCATGGCTGACAGTGCCGGAAACAAAATAAAGGCAGAAATCAAAAGAGAGCCTACCAGCTTCATTGCCAAAACAATCATGACGGCAAAAACAACCGCAATCAAAAGATTGTATTTTTTTACATCTACGCCCGTTGCGGCCGAAAAGGTTTCGTCAAAGGTAATGGCAAATATTTTGTTGTAAAAGAAAATATAAACCAAAATGACAAATGCCGAAAGAACCACGCTGAGCCATACCTGCCCATTGGACAAGGTCAGAATGGAGGTTGCACCAAAAAGCGTGGTGCAAACATCGCCCGAAATATTGGCGGAGGCCGAAAACACATTGAGAAACAGATAGCCTATGGCCAAAGCACTGACAGACATCACAGCAATGGCCGCATCTCCCCCCAGTCTGACACCGGCTCCTCCCCGCAGCAAAAAAACGGCACAAAAAATGGTTACAGGCAGTATCAGCAGCATATCGTTTGTCATATGGAGGATGGCGGCAAGGCACATACTTCCAAAGGCTACATGGGATAATCCGTCACCCAGAAGGGAAAACCGCTTCAGCACCAGTGTAACCCCAAGGAGGGATGCACAAAATGCAATGAGGATGCCAACGACCAATGCCCTTTGCACAAAGGGGTATTGCAAATACATGGTAAGGGTGGCGAAAATATCATTCATGGCACACCTCCTGATGCCGCATCCCCGGATAAAGGCTTTCATATTCCTTGGGTGTACCAAAAAATGCAGGCTGCTTGCCCATGTCCAAAATATGCGTTGTATGCCGCAGCACAGCCTGTATGTCATGGGTAATCATCATAATGGCAATTCCCTCCCCATTCAGCTGTTTGATGAGGGCATACATTTCCTCTGCCGCCTTGGCATCCAATCCCGCTGCCGGCTCATCCAGCAAAAGCAGTTTTCCGGCAGCACAAAGTGCCCGAGCCAGCAGCACTCTTTGCTGCTGACCGCCGGACAATTCGTTATAGCAACGCTTCGCCAAATGACCAATGCCCATTCTCTCCAGATTCTTTTCTGCTCTGGCTTTGGCTTCTCTGCCATAAAACGGTCTTTTGCCGCACCGATTCAGGCAGCCGGACAAGACAATTTCCCTGCAGGATGCAGGAAAATCTCTTTGAATGGCTGTCTGCTGCGGCAAATAGCCGATTTCTGTTGCCTTTATGGCATCACCCAAGGCAACTCTGCCAAAAAGAGGCGGCAATAGCCCAAGGCAGGTTTTCATCAGTGTCGTTTTCCCCGTTCCGTTTTCTCCCATGACGCAGAGGTAATCTCCTTCCCGAATACAAAACGAAAGATTCCTTTGGAGCAATCTGTTTCCGTATCCAAGGGTGGCATTTTCACATACGAATAATACCATATGACACCCCTCCTTCTCACTGCAGGGCTGTCTTTAATACATCCAGATTGGACTCCATGACATCCAGATAGGTCATGCCGTCCATAATCTGCTTCTCTGTAACGGACTGGAGGGAATTCATGGTCAAAATATGCTGATTTTTGTCCTTGGTATTTTCTATGACCGTTTCCGGAATCCCATGGGTTCTGTTTTCTATGGTCATTACATTTTGAATCCCAAGCTCATCCATTTTGTGTGCCAAAACGGCAACTGTTTCAAAACTTGCCTCACACTCTGCAGAGCATCCTGTAAATGCCGCATAATACTGCAGACCATAATCATCTGCCATATAGAAAAAAGGAAAGCGATCTGCAAATACAAGGGTATTGACTGTGGCTGCTTTCACTGCATCCCCATAGTTCTGATGCAGTGAAAGCAGTTTTGCTGCATACTCTTTTGCATTGGAACGATATGTATCTGCAAGGGCAGGGTTTGCTTTTGCCATGGCATCTGCCATTGCCAAAACGGCAGTCTTGGCTCTGGGCAGGGACAGCCATATATGCTCATCGTACTCATCCCTGTCCTCGTCATGGTCATCATGGTCATCATGATCCTCCATATCCTCGTCATGGTCATCATGGTCATCATGATCCTCCATATCCTCGTCATGGTCATGATAATGCTCCATGCCTTCGGAGCGTGCAAGGGGCTTCAGGCTGTCATTTAACACATCAAATAAATTGATAACCACACGGTTGGGATTTCCTTCATTTTTCAAGGCATCTGCCACCCAATCATCTGAATGTCCGCCTATATAAATAAATACATCTGCATTTGCCATTGCAGTCAAGTCCTCCGCCGAGGGCTGATAGCTGTGCAAATCCACACCATTTTTCAGCAGCAAGGTCACTTCTGTATCTGTATGTGAATCTTCCTGTCCCACAATTTCCCGCACCCAGTCATAAACGGGGAAAACAGTGGTAACAATCTGGAATTTATCGCTACTGCCTTCTGTCTGCACAGGTGCATCCTGCCTTTTGCCGCAGCCTGCAAAAAGAACAGTAGCCAACACAGCTGTCAAAAGAACCGAGATAATTTTTTTCGTTTTCTCTTTTATTTTCATAAAATATCATCCTCCTTGGGAATTCCATAAAAAAGTGCATGATAAAGCAGACTGCCCCTTTCTATGGCAGCCTTTTCCACAGCTAGCTATGTTTTTTTTAACACGAAAGCTTTACCTTTCTACGCACCGGTGTTTCATGAAAAGGGTAAAACACATATGGCAAAAGGACGAAAACAAAAAAATAGACCAAAACAGCGGTGCTTCCGTATGCCGTGGCATCCGTTGCCTCCTTTTCAAACAGCTGCTCACACAGTACAATTTGATGGCAAATTTCACATCCATCACCAGTGCAGTCATGTCTTGCATATTTCATCATAAAGGCTGCTGACAATACCATGGAAATTGTCAAAACCATGCACAGCACCCCTGCAATAAAAGGGGATTTCTTTTTCATTCTCTCGCCTCCTATCTCCTTCCTTTGAAGGGAATATGCAGCTTAAACGGAAGCTGCAGGCAGTTCTCTGCATTCTTTGCAAATCCCTGCGATGACCGTTTTGCCGGAATCCAGCTGAAACTTGTGGATAGACAGCAGCTGTTGCTGCAGATACGCCGCCAGTGTATGCTCCATATGAAAAATTTTTCCGCATATGATGCAGGTAACGTGAATTTCACCCTTGCAGCATTCACTGTCTACAAAGCGATAGCAAGCCTCCTTGGTATCCGCTTCCACCGATTTTTTGATGATACCTGCCTGCAGCAATACAGACAGATTGCGATAAATGGCACTGATACTGATTGCAGTGCCTGCATCCATCAATGCCTTCTCCATCTGCTTTGCCGTAAAATATCTATGGGGATTGTCCCTAAGCAGTTCATACAGCCGTCTACGCTGCGTTGTTGCGTATTTCATTCTAACATCTCCTTCAATTTGCGACTATCTCGCAAATTAGAATAGCATAGAATGGTTGCCATGTCAAACCTGAACTGCCGCAGGCAAAATCTCCTGCCTTTTTCCATGCACAAAAAAAGACGGCATAGCAAAAACTACACCGTCTGTTTTTTATGCTTTTCTATCTTTTCTTTCTGTTTGACTGTCCATTCTTTTTTTAGAATTTCTGATTTCCATGATACCGTTCACGAAAAATGCAATGGCTAAATTACGAATGTATCTATTCCGAACAGATGATACATCCAGCGTTTCCTATACAAATGCAGTCGCTTCTTTTTCTTCTTCCTCATCCAAATTATCCTGTGTAATACGGAAAACGCCTACCACATGAACACCTTCGTCCAGATTCATGCGTTTCATTATTTTTTACATCTCACATAACGTCTACACACTCTATATCAGCTTTGTGCTTTACTGCTCATCTTCTTGCTTATTTAGATTTTGACTTTTTTTGTAAGTTCTGATTTCCATTATTCCGCTAACGAAAAACGCAATGGCTAAAAAACCACGCAATACTCTATTTAATATTCCTACTTCTCCATATGTTTCATAAAAAAACCAAAACCAAATCAGACTAAAAATAAAATGAATCACTGCATGACGAATATGTTTATTCATATCATATTACACCTCCAGCGTCTCCTGTACTGGCTTTGCATTTTCTACTGCTTCTTTTTCTTCTTCTTCCTCATCCAAATCGTCCTGTGTAATGCGGGCAACGCCTACCACGCACACGCCTTCATCCAGATTCATAAGCTTTACGCCCTGAGATACTCTGCCGATGGTGGAAATATCCTCCCCACGCAGGCGGATGATAACGCCTTCTGACGTAATGAGCATAATTTCCTCCTTATCCTCCAGCATGAGCATACCGGAAAGGAGTCCCGTTCTGTCTGTAAGCTGGTGGATTTTCACGCCCAGACCGCCACGGTACTGGACTTTCATTTCCTCCACGGCGGTGCGTTTGCCAAAGCCTTTTTCCGTTACATTGAGTATTTTTGCTGTGGGGCTGACTTTTTCCGCAGACACCACAAAATCCCCTTCCCGCAGCTGTATGCCACGGACACCCGTTGCCGCTCTGGACAAGGGACGGACATCCCCTTCGCTGAAGCGGATACCCATACCGTTTTTCGTGGCAATCATAATTTCGTCTTGTCCCGTTGTGGTCATAACGGCAATAAGGCTGTCATCCTCTCTGAGGTTGACGGCAATCAGACCGCCCTTTCGGATATTGGCATAGCTTGCCATGTCGGTTTTCTTCACAATCCCCTGTTTTGTCACCATCATGAGGTATGCGTCCTCTCTGAATTCCTTTACAGGGATAACGGCTGTTACGGTTTCACCGGGATTCAATTCCAGAAGATTCACGATTGCCATACCTCTTGCGGTTCTGCCGGCTTCGGGGATTTCATAGCCCTTCAGGCGGTAGACTCTGCCATGGTCTGTGAAGAACAAAAGCGTATCATGGGTAGAGGAGAGGAACAAGTCCTTCACATAGTCCTCCTCCCTTGTCTGCATTCCCACAATGCCACGTCCCCCACGGTTCTGGCTGCGATAGGTCATAAGCGGGGTACGTTTCACATAATTGAGGTGGGACATGGTAAATACGCAGGTTTCTTCCTCAATCAAATCTTCAATATCGATTTCGCCGGGATTTGCCACAAGGTCTGTGCGGCGAGGGTCTGCATACTTATCCTTGATAACAGAAACCTCCTCTTTGATGACACCAAGGAGAAGCTTTTCATCTGCCAAAAGGGATTGATAGTACGCAATTTTCTTTTGCAGTTCCTGATACTCCGCATCTATTTTTTCATGCTCCAATCTCTGCAAGCGGAGCAGCTGCATTTCAAGGATTGCCTGTGCCTGCACCTGCGAAAGGGAGAAGCGTTCCATAAGACGTTCTTTGGCATTATCATAGCTGGTACGGATAATGTGGATTACCTCGTCAATATTATTTATGGCGATTTTCAGACCTTCTAAGATATGTGCCCGTTTTTCCGCTTTATCCAGATTAAAGCGGGTACGTCTTGTCACGACCTCCTCCTGATGCTTCAGGTATTCCGCTAAAATCTGCTTCAGGTTCAAAACGGCAGGCTTTCCGTTCACCAATGCCAGCATAATAGCACCAAAGCTCTCCTGAAGCTGGGTATATTTATAAAGCTGATTGAGGATAACATTGGCATTGGCATCCTTTTTCAGCTCAATGATAATCTGAATATCGTCCCCTGCGGAAGCATCATTGAGGTCGCTGATGCCGTCAATGCGTTTTTCCTTGACCAATTCTGCGATTTTCTCAATGAGCCGCAGTTTATTGACCATATAGGGAATTTCCGTCACAACGATACATTCTCTGCCGTTTCTTGTTTCGATTTCCGCCCTACTGCGTACAATAATCTTGCCACGACCTGTGCGGTAAGCGGCACGGATACCGCTTTTTCCGAGGATAGTTGCACCTGTGGGGAAGTCTGGGCCCTTGATATATTCCATCAGCTCCTCTACATCTGTTTCCTCGCCTTTTATTTTATGGTCAATCATGCAGACAAGACCGTCTATGACCTCGCCAAGGTTATGGGGCGGGATATTGGTTGCCATACCAACGGCAATCCCCGATGAACCATTGACAAGGAGATTGGGGATACGGGCAGGCAAAACAACGGGTTCTTTTTCATTTTCGTCGTAGTTTGGCACAAAATCCACAGTATCCTTGCCAATATCCGAAAGAAGGGTTGCGGTAATGCGGGACATCCTTGCCTCGGTATAACGGCTTGCCGCTGCACCATAGCCATCAATAGAGCCAAAGTTTCCGTGACCGTCTACCAGCATATAACGCATAGAGAAATTTTGTGCCATACGCACCATTGCCTGATAGATGGAGCTATCGCCGTGGGGGTGATATTTCCCCATGGTATCGCCGACGATACGGGCGGATTTTTTATATGGTTTATTGGGTTCCAGATTCATTTCGTTCATGGAATAAAGAATACGACGCTGTACGGGCTTCAAGCCATCCCGAACGTCGGGCAAGGCTCTTGCCACGATTACGCTCATGGCGTAGTCGATATAACATTTTTTCATTTCTTTATTGATATCCACGGAAACGACCTTATCCAGTTGATTTTGTTCTTCGCTCATGGTTTTACTTCCATTCCTTTCCGTCAAAATTCATGTACGACCTTTAAGACCTTTAAGACCGTGAGGACGCTGTCCCCACACCCCTGCAAGGGATTTCATCCCTTAACCCATTTTGCAAAAGCTATCCCTTTTGTGGGATTCTCCGATTCCGCACAAAACACAGTTTTATG
>SAMEA104404100__coassemble_2418_pt1 | contig 14215 bp, 14 predicted proteins | sample SAMEA104404100__metabat2_low_PE_071 | metagenome-assembled genome bin SAMEA104404100 (sample SAMEA104404100) | Balaenoptera acutorostrata
GGCTGGTCAGGAATGGGGGTTATATTTTCCGGTTTCAGCTCTGTAGTAGTTGGAGGAGCCGCTACGATTCGAAAGGTTTTTCGTGCAGTACCTGTATACGCTCCTGCACCTGTTATAACCGCCACTGCATTATCCCCAATATCCGTATTATTTTCATACGCTACTGTATAATCTTGATTCTGCTGCAATACCATATCCTTGACTGTTACCGTAACAGAGGGCTTCACCGCTTGTCCTGTATATGTCTGGTCGGGAATTGTTGCTATGTGTTCATCCAAAATAGTTGTTTGGACAGGGTTTGCTGTGTCATCATTGATATGTAGGGAAAGTGTCCCTGCAATATTACCATCTTTTGCCCATGCCTTCATTTCACCAAAAGTTACATTGAATTCAGGCATATCCTGACTATCTTTCAGTATCAATAAGGTGTAATCACCCACCGGCTGACTTGGAGGAAATTGCAAATAATAAAATGGTTTATTTCCATCTTCCTCTACGGGTGTAAAATAAATTTCACTTGCCCAGTCCCTTTTGGCATCATGGTCGGAGGTAGTCTTTTGATTCCAATATTCTGTTTTTACTGCAATCACGCCACTGGATAGAAGGGCATCTCCAATATAGGGTTCGATTTCTCTGCCCTTTGCATCCCGACAATGCACCTGTATTTTTTGCTCCATATAGATACCTGTGCCGGAATCTATTTTATTTTTATCAATCGCAAGGTCTGTAATCTGCTTATCTCCACCTTCCGACTTTATATCAACGCTTTCAAATAGAATCTGTTCTTCCTCTTTCTCACCAATGAACCAATCGTTTCCTTTTTGATAAACCCCTTTTCCTTGCTCCTGCAAAGCTGCCGCCAGCTGGAAGGTAGAAGGGGGCAGATTTGTTTCTGCAGTATGAATATATACATAATCCGGATTTGAACTAGGGAAACCTGTGAGTGTTGTTCGTCCGGTTGTTCTTCCCTTAATCTGGATTTTCCCTTTTTCATTGATAAAAATTTCACCACCACCTTCAAAATTTTCATTGACGGTAAAATTCGCTACATTAGATAAAACCATATTTGTGCCTTGAGGAAGAACAAGCGAGCCTATTTCCACATTTTGTTCTCTGGGCGTATACTCTGTGCCTCCTTTTAATATAACCCGTACATGACCTTTGATTGCAGGGCCCGCCTTGATATTATCCAAAATCAGGGATGTTTTATTATCCCCTTCCACGACTGCCTGTCCCATTTTATCACCCTTGGATGTACCACTGACTTGAATTGTGGCATTTTGGCTGCCCACGGTATAAATGCGGCTAGGTTCATTTCCATGCTCGGAACGACCATTTTTTATAAGAACATTGGGCCCCAAATTCAGCGTTGCTTGTCCATGATACTCTTTAAAAGCATGACCATCCTCTTGGTTTCCATTGGACAAATAGATATTCTGGAAAGCTGTTTCTTGCTCATACTGCGGAACCGGTGCATGGATAACAGTTAGCTGTGCGTGTGTTCCCATGGTATTGGACTCCGGAATATAGGGGTATGCCCCTGCAAATACAGAAGGACGTAAGTACACTTCATCGCCCCCCAAGCCAGTGCCAAGTCCACCTTTTTTCCAAGTATTGACACCATCCAAAGTCAAGCTGTGACCTGCAAGAAAGATTTCTCTATGGGGTACACTATCCAATCCATTGCTTGATAAAAAATTCATTTTCAAATTTTTAATCAAAACATTGTCGCCTGTGAGCTGCATAGGTGAGCGAAAAGAGATTTCGGCATTTCCTTCCCCCACTACCTCTGTACCTTCCGCAAATAAAACAGGCTGCATTCTACCACTTTTTTCTGTGCCAACTTGCAAGGTGAGTAGGACACCGGATTTCACAATAATCTTCGTATGCCCCTTCTTTGCTGCTTCAATAAATTTGGTGGCATCTTCTTGACTTGTAATTTCCACTATAGAAGATGTCCTTTCTGCAAGGGACTCTTTCTCTGCTTTCACTGCACTCTCTGCTTTATCCTTTGTTTTTTTCACTTCCGCAGCAGACTCTCCTTGCTGTGGAGTCTTTGCCACTGTAATAGATTCTATGATTTCCGGTTCTTTGGCTGCTACAGGTGGTGCAACAATCTGCTGAGGTTCTGCCGCCCGTATCATTTGCTCCTTTTCCACTCCGGTAACTTTAGGTATCTGCATACTATCTGCAAGCATCTGCTGTTCCAATTCTTCAGGAAACTGTACAGTGCCTCCAATAACATTCTTGGATGATTCTACCGCATCTTGCCATTGTGCCGCCAATACATCTGCAGGCAGCATTGTAAAAATCATAGAAGCTGTCACCACACCGCTAAGCATCTGTTTGCCATTATATTTCATTCTGTTCCGCCTTTCTAAATCTTCCCCTACACTTCTCATTGTATACATATTATATTGCTATCCTCATATATACCGTGTGTCACAATCCTGCAATCTCGCCCAAATCTCCATCTATGAAAAAATGAACGGAAAATTGGTAGATGCTCTTTACAAAACACGCAAAAACATAATTTCCACAACAATTTATCACGGATTGAATACAATCCCCAAAATAGCTTTTTCAAAACCAATATTACAAAAAATCTGCGGAATCGTTTCATAAACCAACTAACTATAAGAGGAGTTTCTATTTTACCATATTCTTCTAGTGAAAAAAATATAAAATAGGATACATTCACAATCCTTGTATTTTATAAAAATAAATATAGGAGAGGATTGATATATCCCCTTCTTTTTATGGGTATTTTCTTATTGTACATAACTTGCTCTGTAAAAATTCTGCATACGCCAGTTTTCAAATATATTCTAGTAAGGTGGATTGGTTCCCATTGCTTCCAATGTGCGTGTCAAAAGAGTATCTAATTCCCAGCCTGCAGCAAAGGATTTGTCCTTAGCTATGGTAATGGATGGAAAATACAACTTTAAATATGTCTTTTTGCGGATGTTAGCTATATGCAAAACAAGGGTGAACAGCCTCGATTGCAAGACGTTCACCCTTTAGTATCCCAGAAGTATTCTGTTTACAGACTTTTTCTCTTTTTGCACCCACCTTGTAGCCGCCAGACTGTCGAAAAAGTTATTTTTACAGCTTTTGTTGCCCTATTTGTATCCAAAAGCTCTTTTTGAAACCGCTCTAAGTATAAGAACAAATCTCTATAAAAAGCTTGATTTTGCAGTGTTTCGCAGAAATATTTCCCATAAAATTTCGCTCAAGACTTGAGAAAGGCTTGTGGCGTTTAGGGCAAAATCCAAAGTTTTCCATAGCCTGAAAACCTGTCAAAAAACAAAAAGCTGATGGCAAAATTTTATTTTTTTTGATTATTTGCTTAATAAGAAGTAGTTTACATTCTTACCACCGCTTTTTCCGTTCCTCTATAAATTAGTTATTGTCCGATGGGAAGAAAGGTCTTAGTGCTGCTGCCAAACCGCTTACTGGCATGGTTTGCAGGACTATTCTACCAGGACCGGTTACAACCGTATTAAATATTCCCTCGCCGCCAAACAGCATATTTTTCACACCCTTGACAGATTGTATATCAATTTTGCAGGTTTCATCCATTAGTGCAAGATTGCCGGTATCCACAATCATCTGCTCCCCTTCGGCCAGCGTATACTCCACTGCATAGCCATCCAGCTCCAAGAATGCCGTTCCGCTACCTGTGAGCTTCTGCATAATAAAGCCTTCCCCACCAAATAAGCCTGCCCCCAGCTTCTGCTGAAAGAAAATGGACAGTTCCACACTGCCCTCGGAGGCAAGGAACGCATCCTTTTGGGCTACCACAGCATGATCAGGTGTAATTTCAACCCCTCGGATTTGTCCGGGAAAACTGGAGGCAAAAGCAATAAGCCCCTCGCCCCCCTGTGCGGTATAGACATTCTGGAAAATAGATTCACCGGAAAGCATCCGTCCAAAGGCTTTTTTCAGACCGCCGCCTGCATTGGTTTCCATTTTCATATTGGGGGACATCCAGACCATAGAACCGCTTTCGGTAATCATGGATTCTCCGTTTTCCAAGTGGCAGATAACTGCCGGGGTAGGTTCACCTACGATTTCGTATTTCATAAAAGCCTCCTTTGTTTCTGTATTCTTTTCTGTATTCTTGTTATAACAACTCGCCGCCTCTGGAATCGACAGCTTTTCCTCTGGCTATAGTAACAATGTCCACCACATACCATACGAAGAATCCTCCGCCTGTCAGCAGCTTCAAAATTCCTGTCCAAAAATAGCCGAGATAAAAACGGTCGATTCCCAGATACCCCAAAAAGATGGACAGCAGGAATGCCACTGTTTTACTTTTTCTTGTCATACCTGTATACCTCGCAAAATCCCTCTCCAGCGATTAACTGCCGAAGAAACTAGACAGACTAAAGCCAGTCGGCAGGGGCAGGGTAAGCATATAGACAGTTGCCAGCACAGTGCCGACCACGCCAATAATAATCAATGCCTGCTTATTCTTCTCATTTTTAAAAGAGCTGGAAATACCAAGCAGGAACAGGACGATGGAGTAAATCACCATGACCAGACCGAAGGCATCGCCGTTGGCATTGTCTTCCTGTCCCTGCTTCAGCACCTCGTCCGCTTCGGCAAGAACTGCTTCTGCATCCTCAAAGTAGCTGTCTACAAATCCCTCCATATCAAAGGGGGAAGCATACTCCTCCTGCTCATCCGCCCACTGGATTGCCTCTATCAGTTCGTCGCTGGCACTGTTATTGACAATCTCGTCGATCTTCCACTGGAGCTTTTCCGCTTCCTCCATATGCCCATTGTCCTCGGCATAGGTCAACTCGATGCGGATGTCGTTGATGCGGTCTACTAGCTGCATATCGGACATCAGGCTCTGTGCCGCCTGATTCCAACGGGCATTGCCGTCTGCCGCAATGTTATTGCTTTTGGTGTAATTGGTAGCCTGATTGCCACCGTGGAGAGAGCCAATCCATGTTGCACACGCAGTCAAAAGTATCACAAGACCCATCAAGACAACTACGACAATTTCCAGCACTTCTTCTTTCGTTTTCTTTTGCTTTTCTTTTATTTCCATTGATTTTGTTTCCATTGATATTCACACTTTCCAAAATAAAATTTCCAACTCCTGCAAAAAAAGAAACCTACCCTCGACCGCACAAAAACGGTTGTCGGTCTGTTTAATCTCATGTATTTACTTGCGGGTAATGGTGCCGTCTTCGGCAATATCCACATAAGGAGCCATCAATTCAATATAGCTGTTCATTATATCAATGGCTTCCAATGCATACTCCTCCGTATATTCATCCCGTTGCTTGGGACCGTGTTCTTCAGAGAACGCAATCATTTCATCCGCAGCATCAGCCACATCTTCAGGGGTATCCTGATCCATGGCCTCCATCAGCTTACCCATGGTGAACTGGGTTTTAATATACAATTCCCACGTTTCATCAGACACAATTTCGGCTACGTTATCATCCTCTGCAACTTGTCCAGCTTCATCGTCATTTTCCTGAACAATCTCGGTGTTATCCTCCCCATCATCGCCACCGCAGGCAGTCAGCATAGAAATGGACATAACTCCAAGCAGAGCCAAAGCAAGTAATTTTTTCATTTTCATCGTAAAAATCTCCTTTCTCCTTTTACATTATCCTTTTGCATTATTTTGCATTATTATTTATATTTTTTATATTTTTCGTGATTGTATATCAGCATGAAAAGATGCTATGGTTATGAAATCAGGAAACCATAGCATTTCCATTGGCATCCTTCATCGTATTCATAATGATTCTCACCAAGTCAATGATGTACCAAATCCCGAAGCCGCCAACGGTCAGCAGCTTTAAAATGCCAAGACCTGTATAGCCCAAATAAAAGCGGTCTATTCCAAATTCTCCCAAAAAGAGCGACAGTAAAATTGCAGTTGTCCTACTTTTCATAATAGAAAATCCTCCTTAGATTATTTTGAAAATTATATGCGTTATACGGTCGTACTGCATTGCCCTAAACCCATATCCGATTTTTGTCGTCCCGCATTTCTCCGCAGCCCTTGATAAAGTCAAAGACGCTGAGTACCGCTGGAACAGCAGTTATAGAAAAGATAAGATACATGGCAAAGTGTAGCCATCTTCTGGCATACAGCTTGTGAATACCAATCCACCCCAGAGGCGAGATTGCCAAAATCACATAAATGTACTTATTCACCAGATGCTTTCCGGGATTTTCCTCCTGCGTGGAGATATGACGCATTTCGCCATGTATAAAGACATCCTTTCCCATCACAGATTCATGGCATTGATCTGCTTTCCAGCAGATTCTGCCAACTGCTCACAACGCTTTTTGGTCTTGCCGAATGCTCCTGAAAATCCACTCAGTCCCCCAGTGATGGTATCAAGCAGCACATTCCCTGCTGCCTTGTCCAGTCCAATCGGTTGAGAGGAACGTTGGGCATAAAACTTCCCCTTGCTTCCGCCGATGACCACCTGATTATTTCTGTCCAGCTGGGGGAACACAATCCACTTTGTCGGCCCATGATTTGCCATGGAGGGTGTTCCTGCCTCAAACTGCACATCTTTGATAAGTTCAAAGAGTTCTTCGATTGAATAAGCCTTGCTCAAATTGAGCTTAGTTCCCATAAGTCCCATTCTATCCCCCATTTCTGCCACAAGCTATGGCTTATTATTTTTTCAGTACAGTGAAAGCAAGGCTCCCGGCTGTCCGGACAACGCAGGCTCTGCACTCTCTTTCGCTGTTCTATCTATATTGTAGGTCTTTTTTTCCTGCCCAACAAGTACGAAGGAAACAGAGCAGCGTGATAAAATTCGTACTTGACTTTTTAACCATTTTGTGCTTATGCCTTTTTCAAATTCTTATTCTCCCTATTTCACAGGAACTTTCATTTATCAAAAACGAATTTTACACTCACTCCAAAATCTCGATTTCGCCTTCTCCTCCCTCCATTATGATTTGCACCATCTGAGAGTAGGCTGTGTTATTCCTTGCGTCTACCATCTCGAACATCAAAACGAAGATACCGTCCCCCAAATCGACCTCGGCAAAGGAGGTATTCTCCGTCACCGTGAAGGTATCCATAGGAATCGGCTCAAAATCATCGTCACCAGAAGCGGTGGCAGCATAGTGAACCGTAGTAATCTCATCGCCCGGTTGAAGCTGAAGCAGGTTCTTATCCGCCATGCCGGTATGATCCAGTCCCTTTCTCGCTCCGAGAATATAGTAGGCTTCGTCGTTGTAATCATAGATGACACGCAGATTGTATTCCTCCCCATTGAGCAAAATCGGTACAGCATAGGCGGTATAATCCTCCGCTTCATAGGAAACCTCCATATAGACAAGATTGTCATCAATAGCTCCCCATACGCCACGGAAATTATCCTTGAAAACGCCACTGTCCCAATCCGCTGCAATATCATTGTCCTGGCCCATGAGAAGCATAATATCCTCCTCCTCATCTACATAGGCAAGCTGAAAGTACACACCTTTGAGCAGATTGACAACATCCATGTCCAATTCCAGAACAGCAGAGCCATCCTCATCTATGTAGAGCGGATATTCTTCTCCTTCATTTTCACTGATTTCCGGAATCTCCGGCAGCACATCCCCCTCATACCCCAAATCATGGGCATAGTCCATACCTGCATCCGCAAAGGTACCCTCAATGCCATAACCAAAGAAATATTTGAAGGAATCGCTGTATCCTTCGGCTTCAAAGCCGTGCAGGTCATCCAAATCACCATTATAGGAGAAGTAGCAGGAAAGCCCCCTTGCATTCTCCCGATAATCTCCGTTCACCTGATAAACCACGCAGTTTTCCAGAGCATCCAGCACAGCCTGGGAGGTTTGAGGCAGAATCTCCGCACAGTTTTCTGCAAGATGTCCCAAATCCAGCATATTGGCATACCCTTCGGAGCGGGTATTTCCACCGTAGTTTTCGGTATCCAGTGCCTGACGTCCCATCTTGCTGAAAAACAAAGGGTTTTCCAGTGCATAGGACAGTGCTTCTGCCCCCATTGCCTCATAGCTTTCCAAGAGCGGATAAAGCTGAGAGAGGTCTATGACAGAGAGTGTCACCTCATCCTCCACATCATAGTAGGAGCAGCCCTCCATATAGCTGTCGCAAATAGCCTGTCCCAATGCTTTCCCGTCCATGGAAGGATCATCCGCTAAAGCCTGTACCCAGCCGGAGTAGTACCAGCCGCAGCCCGGCTCCATTTCCTCCGATGCCACCAGATACCTTGCCATATCGGCAAAGGCATGGGCGGTGTCCACTGTTGCCATAAGACAGGTGTCAAAGCCCACCAGCTCCAGCGGCGGTTCCGCCTTATCCAATCCGTAGACCGCCCCGAATGCCTGATGCAGCTCGCTCAGTGTCAGAGAGTCATAGTCGAAGTTTTCATCAAAAGAGGCACCACTGACGCTGCCCCCACCGTGATTCCAGAATACCACCGCCGTTTTATCGGCAGGGTAATTCTGAGAACAGAATCGTAGAAAATCCTCCAGCGTATCTGCTTCGCCCATATTGGCAAGGGGCTGCTCATCCACCAGCTCCAGCCCCTCTGAGCTGTATACATAGCGTTGTATTTTTTCAGGATTCACTGTGTCATTATCCCACTGGACGGCTCCGCCGGTTTCAATGACAACCTTCACATTTTCCGGCAGAGACACCTCCATTAGCTCGTTCAAATCCTCCGTGGCAGCTCCGTAATCGGATTCCAAATCGCTTCCGCATAAATACCAGCAGACTATCCAGCTTTCATCAGATGCACCCCGATTTCCCATCTCCTCGTCCTCACAAGCGGTGAGAGCAGCACAGAACAACAAAACAAATAGCATTGCCCACAGCCTTTTCAGCATTTTCATCACCACTCCTTACTCCACAGGAATCCACTCTCCGGTATCCATATCTAAAAAATACAATTCTTCATTCTCCGTGTCTATGGCTCCGTATTCTTCGCTTTCTTCATCATAGAGATAATAACACTCGGTTTCCTCGTCATGGATCATCCAAAGTCCGTCCTCGGTCAGCTCCCAATCGTCCTGTGTCCAGCTTTCATCGAGAGCGTTCCACCAGTCAAATCCCACATCCTCGGCATAGCTTCCGCCCTCTCCGGGATGATCCCACCAGTATCCCTTACGAAACTCCGGCTCATCCTCCTCACAGCCTGCCAGTACCAACAGAAGAACCGCTACCAAAAGTACCATCATAAGTCCTTTTTTATCATTTTGTTTCAAAATTTATTCCTCCCTTCCCCCCGATTTCAGCTTATTTCACATAACCTTTGTTTCAGTATAACGAAGAATCGGACAAGCTGCCAGTACGAAGAAAACAGAGCAATATGTAAAAGTTCGTGCTTGACAAATTGACCGTTTTGTGTATATTTGTGTATATGTGATAAAAAATTAATAAATATTAAGAATTGTTAAAAAACATTAAGAATCGTGAAGAAAATATGAATATGAAAAAGGTGGTTTCTTGGACGAAAAAATTTTGAAGATTGCCATCTGTGAGGATACCAAAGAGGAGGAGGAAAAGCTGCTGTCTATTTTGGATGAAGCAGACATTCCCAACCACTATACCGTGTTTCACAGTGCTGAGGATCTGCTGAAAACCTATGAGCCTCAAAGCTATGACCTTCTGTTGATGGATATTTATATGGACGGCATGACCGGTGTAGAAGCCGTGACAAAAATTCGGGAGGTGGATGAGGACACCCCCGTGGCATTCATCACAACAAGTAAGGATCATGCTTTAGAGAGCTATCGGCTGCAGGCCCTCAAATATATTGAAAAACCCTATCAGAAAAAAGCAGTGGCAAATATTTTGCAGCTGGCAAAAATGGAGAAAGAAAATGCCCCCTGCCTTGTGGTTCACTGGAATGGCATAGAGGAGCGAATCCGCTTTTCGCAGATTATCTATCTGGAGGCACAGAAGCGGCAGCTGGTGATTTATTTGAGAAATGGGGACAAGGTGCAGGTTTATGATAAGCTGTCTGCTGTTTTGCCACAGCTATCTGCCCCCTGTTTTTTCAGCCCCCACAAAAGCTACTGCGTCCACCTAGACCAAGTACAGGGAATTGATGCGGAACTGAGATGCTTTCAGATGTCCAACGGGAGCTATGTTCCCATCCGCAGAGAAACCATGTGCAAGGCAAAAAAAGCATGGGAAGCCTACCTGTTTGACCGAACAAGGAGGATATCCGAATGAAAAGAAAAAACATTCTCACTTATGCCCTCTATGCCTTGGTAATGGCATCGTCGCTCTTTGTCCTGTTCTCTGCCTCCGGCTTTCAGCGGGACGCTCCCTCCACCGGAGAAATCACCCACATAAAACAGGCCTTGGTGCAGGTGGATGGGGGCGAGTGGAAAAAAATAAACCTGCCTCACATTTTTTCAGACCTGCCGCCCCAAACCCCCATTTCCCTTGTTGCCCCCATCTATCCTGAGATGGACGAGGGCGTGTTTGTGCAGGTAGATTACGCTCCGGCTGTTGTCCAACTCAACGGCAGGACTGCCTTTGTAATGGGAAAGGCAGAAAACTATCCACGCATAATGCACTCCTCCGGTCGTGAAATCCATGTGGTCGAAACCTATGGGGACGGAAGGGAAATGGAGCTGCGAGTGGATTATGAAACACCGTCCCACGGAAGGAGATTCACGATTCATGAACCAATGGTGGGGAGTGCCAAGGAGATTCTCATGGAGCGAGGAGAGCGGTATGGCCTTACCATGCTGCTGTCTGTGGTACAGGTTGCCTGCGGCATTGCCATGATGCTCATTTCCGTTTATGTGGGACTCATTGACCGAAAGGGACTGTTATTTCTCTGGCTGGGGTTATTTTCCATGCTGACGGGGCTTTGGTTCTTTGGAGATAATAAGGCGGCAGTAGCTATATTCCCCCAAAGTGCCTTCCTGTACCTTGCCTCCTACATTGGTCTGTTCTCCGCACCCATTGTACTGCTACGATTTATTCGAGAAAGTATTGCATTTGAGGATGACCGACTGATTCGGGGCATGGAAAATTTCTTTTCCCTAACTGCACTAACGCTCCTGCTGCTGCAGATAACCGGAGTATATCCCTTCTATTGCAGCGTACTACCGTTTTTCCTGCTGCTGACTGTAGGGATACTCTTGCTGAATCTAATCACCCTTTGGGAATACCGCCATACGCAGAACATTGATGCCAAGCGTTTCCCCCTTCCTATGGGCGTGATTTTGATTTCCGATATATTCGGGCTTATGGGGATTTTGTACCCACTGAACCACACTCTGCCCATACTGCACCAGTGCTTTATCCTGCTGTTCCTGCTAATCATCGGAGTATTTGTGGGTATCTATGTGAAGGACAGCCTTGATTTGCAAAGACAGATGACAAGGCTTGCCTATGAAGAAAAGATTATTCATATTCAAAATGAGGAGCAGAGGGATTTGGCTGCCCAGATCGTCAAGAATGAAGAAGCTCTGAGCCGGCAACGGCACGATCTCAGGCATCATCTGGCGATGGTGCAGGAGCTTGCCGGGGACAACGAGCGTCTGCAAAATTATCTTACCTCCTTGGCACTGCACATTCCCAGAAAAAGGATGCAGTTCTGCGAAAACAGCGTAGTCAATGCGGTAATTTCCCACTATGCCTTCCGCTGTGAGGAGGATGGAATCAAACTGTCCATGAAGTTGGCGGTACCGGAAACCGGAAAAGAGGACACGGACAGCGATTTGTGCGTGATTTTCTCCAATCTTTTGGAAAATGCAGTGGAAGCCTGTCAACGAATGGAGAGCAAAGAGCGGTTCATTCACCTGAACAGCACCATACACCATCATATTTTGACAATCACCATGGATAATAGCTTCAATGGGGAGATTATAAGATTTGGGGAACGGTTTCGCTCTGCCAAACGGAATGATTACGGAATCGGGCTTGCCTCAGTTCAGTCCATTGCAGAACAGGCAAACGGCGGCACGGACTTCCGTGCAGAGGAGAACATATTCAAGTCCTCTGTATATCTGCGTCTGCCGTAACAATCATAATAATGACAGCAGATAGCAGCGTGTGCCTGCCAAAGCGTATGAAATATAGGGATTTCAGAAAAACCAGAGTTGTCTCCGTATACTGTTTAGAGAAATGTGACAACGCTGCAGGCAGCAGGAGAATGGATGGAATATGACCGAAAAAAAGAAGGTCTGGTTTCTGCAAAACGGAATTTCCCTTCTGTTTGAGAAGCATCTAAAAAAAATGAAAAATGTGAGTATTTTTTGCAACTCAAACGTATACAGGGGCAAAGGAGGATTGACCCATGAGAGAAAACTTACTCAACGCATATCAAAAAATCAGAGGCAGTATGAAAAACGAGCCTGCCTGGGCTGTTCATCGGTGTGATTCCCCAACCCGGCTTGTTCATTGTACCATTCCGTTTATTGGGAAGGACTACGCACATCAGAAGTTCAGGATTCTCCTCTATGCCAGTGCAGAGAATCTGTCTGGCTATAATGGGTGGTTGGATAATGCGTCTGTTGCGGATGACCGTCATCGTGGGTGGTACAATCAGTGGCAGAAAGGCACTGCAGACAATGTCAAATTTTATCCAGATGTTCATTTGCAGCCCGTGACGGATGGGCCGCTGCTTCTGGCTGCATACTACATTGCCTCTCAACTCAGCCCCCAATACGGACAAAACTTGGAGCCGACTGCTTTCATGGAAAAGATTGCATTTGGTAATTACGGGAAATACAGCATCGAAGGTGCAAGGAACAAGGACTATGCCAGAGTAAAAGGAAAACTGGCCATGTCCCACAGCTACATTGAGCAGGATGTCAGCATCTTGCAGCCCGACCTGATGATTCTTCCCAAAACCATCCTGAACACCGATCATCACTTTCTTTCCAGCCTGCAAGGGCTGACTCCGAAGTCATTGCACTTTTGTGGAATCATGCAGCTGAATAAAAGAACACTCAGCAGTAACATTCCAAACCAGTGCCGCAAACTGGGGCTACAGCCGAAGGAGTATGCTGATTTGAGTGAATCCATCCTCGCATGGAGCCAGCAGATCAAGGGTACCCGCACAAAGAACCTTCGCTGGCTATTCACCCATCTGGACACAGCAATGGAGGAAATGAAAAGAAACAGTATCGGTAGATAGAAGAAAGGATTTTGTCCGTGTATGTGAAAGGAATAACAACCGGTAATATCGAATCGCCTATGGCAGAACCGTACGACATGGATTTTCAGACAGCACCATAATCCGTATTGCAGACAGAGATACAGCAGTGCATCATCTGTCACCTCCAGACCGCTATATATTTTCACAAGGTAATGTGCTATACTGTGGGCATAGAAGTGTGAACTAAATCAAAGTAATCTTAACAGATAGATTTCAGAAAGTGAGGTATTCAAATGAAGAAAAAAACAGGCATATTAATTGTGGCTATATTAGCTATACTTGCGATTGGCATCCTTGTGTTTCACGGGCAAACCCGTATTTTGATTGGAGAATCCGAAAAGTTTAATCAAAACGAACTCGAAAATGCAATTTCTTGCGTACAGAAGGAAAATATAGATTTCAAAAAAATCTGGTACAATGAAGAAGTTTCGAATCGCATATTAGCAAATTTCGAAAGAACAGATTTCGATTCAGAAAACCTCATTGCAATAGGGTCAAGCTTCAAAAAAGACAATGTTTTTTATGAAAATCATATATGGATATTAGCTCGTCAAAATAAGTCGGATAATTGGAGAATCGTTGATAACTTTGATTCAGAACAATAATCCTTCTAATAAACCGTTATGCTAATCAAAATAAGTCGAACAGATGAATTGTGGAAAGAAGGTCATTTTATGAAAAATGCTATTATTGCAATGATTGGAATGTTTATTGTCCTTGGGCCTTTTGGCGGGTTAGTGAGTATGGGCATGACAGCACTATTCGGAGGTGGTGTGGCAGAGAGTTACATCTACCCTCTTTATGGTGGTATCATTGTTTTAACCGGTATCTTTGTTGGTGCAACCACCATGGTACTCCATAAACTTGATGAACTTGAAAAGAAGATGAACGATTCTAAAAAATAAACAGTTCAACTAATTCCAATTTGAACTACTCGATTTTATCCACGATTATTAGATGCCGCAGAACTTTAATAAAATCCTCCAAAACCGTTGATAACAAAGGGCTTTTCGCAAACAGCTCACCTTTTCCCTTTATACGGTTTCACCCCTGTTTATGCT
>SAMEA104404100__coassemble_2688_pt1 | contig 12987 bp, 13 predicted proteins | sample SAMEA104404100__metabat2_low_PE_071 | metagenome-assembled genome bin SAMEA104404100 (sample SAMEA104404100) | Balaenoptera acutorostrata
TTTGCTGTATAGGCCTCATCCAAACGCTCTATGTCTGCCATGGTTTTGACACCTTCTTTGTGCCATCCTGTAAGAATACTGTCTGCATAAGGAAAACTTACCCTTCCAATACGCAATACTGTTCGTTCGCAGCCTGCCAAAATAATCTCCATAGGCAGATGATACTCCCCTATCCATTTTTTCATAAAATCTTCTTCTGCCTGCGATGGCAGACGGCTGCCCTGTCCAAATGTCCGCATAATTTCTCGGAATCCTGTACGACGCATCTCAATAAACTCTGTTGCTTTATCAGTCGTATAAATCCCTTCCTTTGCCCATGAAATCCCAACCTTTTCAATATAAGACATTCCTCTTTTATCCATAGAAACACAGTAGGTAAGCAGCATAGAAATCACATCTACAGGCAATCCAAGCCAATCATAAAGCCCAAACAAAATCTCCATATCACGGTGAGAAAGGCTTCTCCCTAATTGCTTCTCCCCCATGGAAAAAAGCGTCTTCACATCATCACGGTGCAAATAAATTGCCATTTCTGCTGCCCCATAGGAAGGACGTGCAGAAGAATGTGTCCATGACCTTTCCCTCTCTGCTTTTTCCTTCTCTTTTTTATGGTGCAAAGAAACATGGCGTTGCTCCCAATACTGCCATGCTTTCCACACATCGCTTTCCAGAATATCCAGCTTTTCCGCAACCTCTGCCCTTGTTGTCTGCTCTCCCAATGCCTGTGTCATCAAAAAGACGGATACATATGTTGGCGGTGCAAGGGGCAATTCTTTTTCTATAAAATCCTTGGAAATCCGAATTTCCTCCGCCATCTCTCTCTCTCCTTTTTTCTCCATCCATTTTGTTTTGCTGCCCTTGATTATACTACAAAATCCCCTGCCATACAAGAAAGGGGATTTTTCCAAATTCCAAAAAGAGTGCCGGATTTTTACCGACACTCAAAAATAGTCTTGATTCATTTATTATTATGTGCATTGAAATAATAGATGATAAAACTTAAAATAATTACCATCAATAATGCTACCACAAATGTTCTGGAATCCTTCACAGAAATAAAAATTGCAAGAAGCCCCAAACACATACTGATGGCATACATGGTCAAAACAGCCTGTTTTTGTGACAAACCATGGTCAATCAACCGATGATGCAGATGCCCTCTGTCTGCCTGCATAATAGGCTGATGCTTTGCCATACGGCGTAGCATAGCAAAAATGGTATCAAATACAGGTAGTCCGATACAAAGCACGCTGACACACATGGCAAGAAGTGCATAGCCTTTAAATACGCCCAGAATACTGGTTACGGCTACAACAAACCCAAGGAATGTGGAACCGGTATCTCCCATAAAAATTTCTGCCGGATTGAAATTGCGAGGCAGAAACCCAAGGCACGCACCGGCAAGTGCCGCCGTCAGCACAACTGCCGTGGTACTCCCTGTCATAATACAAAGTACCATCAGGCTCAAAGCCCCGATTCCCGTTACACCAGCTGCCAAGCCATCCAAGCCATCAATGAGGTTCACGGCATTGGTTACGCCTACAATCCAAATCAATGTAATGGGGATACTGAATTTTTGCAGGGCTGCTGTTACAGGCCATAGGACAATTTTAATCTGTATGCCCGAAAAAATAACAATGAGGGCTGCCAGAATCTGCACACAGAACTTGAATTTTGCAGGCAGATTTTTCATATCATCTATGATGCCCAATCCTGCAATAAGCAATGCACCAATCAAGAAACCCGCAAACTGCTTGCTGCTCATACTGCGATCAAAGTAATGCACCATCAATACTGTAATGAGAAATCCCAGTATAATGGCAACACCACCCATACGAGGCATGGGTTTTTTATGGACACCACGGTCTTTTGGATAATCAATGGCACCTACCTTCAAGGATACCCACTTTGCAAAGGGTGTTGTCACCAGTGTAATGGCAAAGGCACTGGCAAAGGCCGCAATATATAATAACCAATTATGCTCTACCAAAAAATCCTCTCCTAACCGTTCCTACAGCACAGCCAAAGGAACCCCAGAAAACAAACATCTTACTTTGTGCCAAAGATACGGTCGCCGGCATCGCCAAGACCGGGTACAATATAGCCATGTTCATTCAGCTTATTGTCATGGGCTGCTGCATAGATATCCACATCAGGATGTGCTTGCTGCACTCTCTTTACACCGTCAGGTGCCGCAAGGATGCAAAGGAAGATAATCTTCTTTACGCCCTTATCCTTTAAAAATCCGATGGCTGCATCTGCTGTACCGCCTGTTGCCAGCATAGGGTCTACCAAAAATACAGTACGTTCTTCAACGTCTGCCGGCAGCTTGCAGTAATATTCTACAGGGTTCAGGGTTTCAGGGTCACGATACAAGCCAATATGACCAATTTTTGCTGTGGGCATCAGGTTCAAAAGACCTTCTGTCATGCCGATTCCTGCACGAAGAATCGGTACAATGGCAAGCTTTGTGTCAATAATCTCGCACTGTGCTGTATCTACCGGTGTAGATACCTCCACCTTCTTTAAGGGCAAATCTCTTGTTGCCTCATAAGAAAGAAGCATTGCCACTTCCCCAATAATTTCACGAAATTCCTTGGAGCCTGTTTCTTTACTACGCAGCATTGCCATCTTGCTTTTAATAAGAGGATGCTCTGAAACAAATAATTTACTCATATTCGCCAACCCTTCTCAGTTTTCAATCTGCTTAATTCTTCTTATATGGCGTTCATCATTGGAAAAAGGTGTTTCCAAAAATGCCTTTACAATTTCCAGTGCCAAGCCTGCACCAATCACTCTTGCACCCATGGCAAGAATATTGGCATCATTATGTTCTCTTGTTGCCTTTGCAGAAAATACATCTCCGCAAAGGGCTGCACGAATCCCTTTTACCTTGTTTGCTGCAATGGAAATGCCAATGCCTGTACCGCAAATGAGAATCCCCTTATCACACTTTCCATCTGCCACAGCCTGTGCAACCTTCTTTGCATAAACGGGATAGTCTACAGATTCCTCAGAAAAGGTACCAAAATTTTCATAAGGGATTTTCTCTGCATCCAAATAAGCGATTACCTCCTTCATGAGAGGATAACCGCCATGATCACAACCAAGTCCTATCATTCTATACACTCCTTTCCTCCGGTCTGTCCTGCTTTTATGATGCGGTATCCTGCGGATTTTTGCAATCGATTCATAATTGCCAAACCTTCGCCGGAAAGAGGAAAGGTTTCCGCATATACCATATCCGCATCCAGTTCATCAAACTGTCGTAAAATCCAAAACAGACTTGCTCCTATTTCTTCCAGATGGGTACGACGACCTGCTGACAATACCACGTCTGCCCTATAGCCGTCCTTGCTCTCCTCTGTAGCGAGAACCCCCACCCGTTTTCCTGCCAGACGTTCTTTCTCTGCCAGCTTGTTTATTTTTTCTGTTACATCCCTTCCGCTGCCTTCCACCAGATACACCTCTGCTTTTGGTGCATAATGGGTATACTTCATGCCGGGTGCCTTGGGACGCAGTCCTTCTTTTGGCTGCTCCAAAATAGAAGGGTCCACCTGCACCTGACCAACCACATCCTCCAGCATTTCCTTTGTCACAGCACCGGGACGCAAAATCATAGGCGGTATCACAGACACATCCACAATCGTAGATTCCAAGCCCCATTCGGCATTTCCGCCATCCAATATCATATCAATTTTTCCGTTTAAATCATGGGCTACATGAGAAGCTCTTGTAGGGCTTGGTCTGCCGGATGTGTTGGCACTGGGTGCTGCAACGGGAATACCCGCTGCCCGAATCAGTGCCATGGCAACAGGATGAGATGGAAACCGCACAGCAACTGTATCCAATCCTCCCGTCACCTCCCTTGGTATCCTGTCCGATTTCAAAAAAATCATAGTCAAGGGGCCTGGCCAAAAGGCATCCATGAGCTTTTCCGCTACAGGCGGTATTTCCCGCACAAGGGGATGCAGCTCACTCATTTGAGAAATATGCAAAATAAGGGGGTTGTCCGATGGTCTGCCCTTTGCTTCATAAATTCTTTTGCAGGCTTCCCCATCCAGACCATTGGCACCAAGTCCATACACCGTTTCCGTAGGAAATGCCACAAGTCCGCCCTCTTGAAGCACCTTTGCTCCTTTTGCAATTACTTCTCTGTCGGACGCAGCTGCATCCGTATGATAAATCTTTGTGTTCATTGTTTTACAGATTTGCACCGCAGCATTTTTTGTACTTCTTGCCGCTTCCGCAGGGACATGGGTCATTACGTCCGATTTTTTCACCCTTTACTACAGTGCGAGAGCGTTTCTGTTCCAGTGTCAGCTGCTTTCTCTGGTCTGCATCAAAGATAGCATCCCACTGAGGCAGGTTGTAAAGATGTTCTGCATGATATTCCACCATTTTTTTGAACAGTGCTTCAAATTCAAATTCCAACACAATAGAAGATTCTTCAGTCAGTTCATTCATGGTATAAGGTGTAGGCAATACATCATTGATTCCGTCAATGAACGCTACAATTTCTTCTGTTGTCATAGAAAAGCGTTCTGCCAGTTCCTTTACAGTGCCTTCAATTTTATTTACCTTCTGTCCCACGATATATTCATAAATTTTCTGTTCCTTTGGGAGATATTCGTCCCAAATCGCTTCTACGCTCTTGCCATCCTTGGAAAAAGCCTTTTCCATCCAACTTTCATATAAACTCATTTGTCATTCTCTCCTTAATCATTTTATATTCTGAAAAATGCTACTCTTTGAAATGATAATATAATTTCTGCTTATTTGCAACAAAAAATAGCAATTCCATACCCTCTGCCTAAAAAAATCAATGAAAAAACCAGCCTTTTTCCACATATCCCCATGAAAAAGGCTGGTTTTCCTTACTCCTTCTCTGCGGATGCGTCCTTCATATCCATATCTTCCGCTTCATCTTCCGTTCCATGCTTCTTTGCATCATCTGCAGCATCAGTTTCTTCCGCCTGTTCCCCACTGCTTATGACAGCTTCTTTCATCGTAAAAGAAATTTTTGCATCGTTTGCAATCTGTACATCCTTCCAAGTATGCTCCTCTTTTTCCTTACCTGCAAAAATGACCTTTACCTCCCAGCCGTCCTCTGTCACAGGAATAGAACCGGTCAACTCGATGGGAACTTCATAGCCATCCTTCCAAAGCTCCTCCTGCAGCAGATTTTCTGTCCAGCTGTAATTATCTATGGCAGGACGCAGACACAGTTCAGAAATATCCGCTCCTGTATCATTACTGAAAGTCAATTCATAGGAAACCTCCTTTGTTTCCACAGGTTCTTTACTGCCACACGCAGTAAAGCCTACTGCACAAAGTACCGCCATTACCATGAAACCCAACTTTTTCATTCTTTTTGATTCCTTCCTTCTTTATTATTCTTTTTCGTACGCTTCAAAAGAAATATTCTCTATGACAATATCCTTTTTCGGCTTTGCATTTTCGTCTGTTTCCACTACAGCAATGTTATCTGCTGTATCCATACCCTGGATTACCTGCCCAAAAATGGTATAAGGATTTCCAAAGACATATTCCAGATGAGGTGTACCGCCATGTTCCGCATAATATTTCATGACACTGTCAGGAAAAAGATCGGCAATGGTGTAGAATTGGTCCTGCAATGTAATGCCCAATTCTTTTCCGCCTCCCTTGGCTTCCTCCAGTGCATCCAAATATTCCTTGGGTGCTTGTTTGTTCTGTACAATAAAGAACTGGCTGCCATTTGTGTTAGGGCCCTTATTTGCCATTGCAACGGCACCATTATAAAAATGCAAATTGGGGGAAATTTCGTCCTCAAAGTCCTCGCCCCAACAGCTTTCCCCGCCGGTTCCTGTACCTGTAGGATCACCTGTCTGTATCATAAAATCCGGAATGACACGATGAAAAATAATCCCGTTATAATAGCCATCCTTTGCCAGAGTTTTGAAATTTTCCACAGCTTTTGGAGCTTCGTCCGGATAAAGACGTATTTTCATTTCCCCCTCCGAAGTTTTAATCACTGCAATTTCCTCGCCCTCCTCCGGCATTTGAGATTGCAGAATATCTGTTTTTTCTTCTTTTTGCTCTGTTTCTGCCTGCTGCTCTGCAGATGTATCTGCCTCTGTTCCTGTATTTGCTGTACCACAGCCTGCCATAGCAAATGTCAAAATACCTGCCACTGCCAAACCCATATATCGTTTCATAAACCATGCCTCCTGCATATTATATTCGTATCTAAAGCTATGTTTTTATGCCATAACTGCAGCATTTGCAATGTTCTGTACTTCATTGTATGCTTTTCAGAAAATCATGTCAATTCCAAAATTCTTAATTCTTCCTTAATTTCTGCAAAAGCGTCATACTCTTTTAGAGACTGCCATAATCTTTTGAATTTCTGCCATAACTGCCTCCACACCGGATTTTTTGCTGCTGCCTTCCATGGCTTTCCCATATCTTTCCCGTTCTGTATACAGCTTTCGCACCTTTTCCTCCATCGTGGCACCGGTCATTTCTTCCTCCTGTAATACCTCTGCAAAGCCCTGCTTTTCATAGGAAGCTGCGTTAAGAATCTGATCCCCTCTGCTTGCTTTTGCAGAAAGCGGTATAAGCAGATGTGGTTTTCTAAGAGCAAGAAACTCGGAAATAGAGTTGCTTCCTGCACGGGAAATCAGCACATCTGCCGCCGCAAAAAGGTCTGAAAGCCCATCTGATACATATTCAAATTGGCAATAGCCGGAAAGCCCTAGCAGTGTTTCATCCAAATGTCCTTTTCCGCAAAGATGAATTACCTGAAAGTCTTTTAAAAGAGATGGCAAAATCTCTCGTAGGCATACATTGAGCTTCACCGCTCCCAAAGAGCCGCCCATAAGCATAATAACCGGTTTTTCCCCTGTAAAGCCGCACATTTCCAAGCCCTTTTCTTTTTTTCCTAAAAAAAGCTCCTTGCGAATAGGCGTACCTGTATGTACCCCCTTTCCCTTAGGAATATACTCCAATGTTTCCGGAAAAGTGGTACAAACGGTTTTGGCAAAGGGCATGGCGATTTTGTTGGCAAGCCCCGGTGTAATATCCGATTCATGGATAATAACGGGAATTTTATTTTTCTTTGCCCCCAATACCACAGGCACTGCTACAAACCCCCCTTTTGAAAACACCATATCCGGCTTCAGCTTTTTCAAGAGCCTTCCCGCCTCATGAACGCCTTTTACCACACGGAACATATCGCTGATATTTTCCTTTGACAAATATCTCCGCAGCTTTCCTGTGGGGATGCTGTAATAGGGGATACCCTCTGCTTCGACAAGCTTCTTTTCAATACCTGTTTCCGAGCCAATATATATAATCTCAAAATCCTGCTCTCTCAAAAGGGGAAGTAATGCCAAATTGGGTGTTACATGACCGGCAGTACCGCCACCTGTTAATACAATCCTTTTCATTTCATTTCACCTCATATCATTGTATCCTTTGGTAAATGCCTATATGCGTAAACCAAAGCCTTTTCCTATCCTTCATCATAGCAGAAAAACCATATGGCTTCTATACCTTTCCCCCTTTTTATAAAAATAAAAATATTGCAGGCGTATCCGAACCCCCCAGAAATTGTCTTTTTTCATATAGCTCCGTCACGCCTTTTGGTTTTGTGTGGCTTACTCTATGAAAAAATCCTGCACAGGCAAGTTTTCGGATGTTCCCAGGAAAGAATACAGCCCTTAGTGCATAGAATAGAAAAAAACAAATGGAACTTTGTGGCAAAAGTCCTTCCACAATTTTTCCCAAAAGGAGAATGTACCCTATGTACCCATATCATTATCATGCAAAACCCCATACCCCGAATAATGTTTCCATAAGAGAAAACGGTGAAATCAATCTGGCAGAACTTGCAAAAGACCAAAAATTCTTGGAGCTTCTTACACTTGCAATGAAAGAAACCAATGAAATGGAGCAACGGTATAATCGCCTGTGTCACGCCTATCCGAAGCTCGCCTCCGCTGCACCCATACTGAAAACCATGATGCTGGATGAACGGAAGGACAAAAAGCGTCTGCGGGAAATCTATTTTATCATTACAAAAAAAGAGATGCCTGCTGATACAAAAGACAGAAATCCACAGACCACTGAAGAAATGGATGCAGAAAAATTCTTGGAAGAAACCCTTTTGAAAGAATTGGATTTGGTCAATTTCTATGGCAATTTTCTACTGACTATCCCCATTTTTGAGCTGCGTGATTTGTTCTTTGAAATATTCACGGATAAGCAAAGCCATGTTGGGGCATTAAACTATGTATACAATAAAAATTTTCGGTAAAATTGATACAAAACATGGTATTTCGTGCTATACTTACAAAAGAAAGCTATCTTAGTAAAAACACGAAAGGATGAATACCATGAGCGATTGTATTTTTTGTAAGATTGCGTCCGGCGAACTGCCTTCTGCCACGATATACGAAAACCATGAGTTTAAAGTAATACTAGACCGTTTCCCCGCCAACGAAGGACACGTCTTGATTTTGGTAAAGGAACACGTTGCCAATATTTATGAAATCGACCCGGAAAAAGCCGGCAGACTCTTTACCCTTGCTGCAAAGATTGCAAGAATCATGAAGGAAAGACTTGGCTTTGACCATATGAACGTCATGCAAAATAATGGCACTGTGGCAGGACAGACTGTGTTCCACTTTCATCTGCATTTGATTCCCCGTTATGAAAACGATGGTATCACCATTGCATACAAACCTTTGGAGCTGACCGATAAACAGATTGAAGATATGCGGAAAAAATTAGAATTAAGCCTGTAAAAACAATCCCCTTTGGAAAAAACCAAAGGGGATTGTTTTTCTATGTCTATTATGAAACTCTTTCTTTATGATAGCACCTTATCTTTTTAGCACTGCAATGACAATTTCCGGTCTGTTGTTAAATCGAATTGGAATAATGCCATTACCAATACCACGGCTGACAATCATTGTTGTATTTTCTTCCTGATAAATTCCTCCATCATACTTTGGCAAAAATCCCTGATTCGATGCAACAAGACCACCCACAAAAGGCAAGCGGAACTGTCCCCCATGAGCATGACCACAGAAAACCAGATTGATACCCATTTCTACATAAATAGAAAATACCTCTGGGCGGTGGCACAACAAAATTTTATAACCATCTTCCACACTGATATTTTCTACTTCTCTTGCAACAACCTCTTGGGGCATCCACAGCAATTAACTGAATCGTATCCCCATTTTCCATAAGCTTTTCTGCTTGATTTCGCATAACATGAACACCACTGTCTATCAACTGCTGTTCCAAATCTTGATATTTTTCACGAAGCATACTGCATGATTGCCTGTAACATAATAACATGGAGCAATTTTCACAGCCTGTTTTACAAAAGTCATAGCCCCATGTATATGCTATGGGAAGAATCCACCAAATCACCTGTCAAAACAATACAATCCGGTTTTTGTTTTTGGAGAATTTCCAGAAGTTTCTCATTGTCCTTTCCAAATTCAGCGTTATGCAAATTAGAAATTTGTGCAATGCAGTATCCTGCAAATGCCTTTTTTTATTGTTTGTTTCATCATGCGACTCCCTTTTTTCTACATAGAATATACTGGAAACTAAAAAAAGACTATTACTTTCGCAATAGTCTTTTTCAGGATGCGGATGACAGGACTTGAACCTGCACGGACGTTATGTCCACTAGAACCTGAATCTAGCGCGTCTGCCAATTCCGCCACATCCGCATATTATTTTGCATTACTTAGATAGTCTACTATAAAAACAAATCCTTGTCAACTCTTTTTTCCCATATTTCAAAAGAAAAGCATCGCTGTCTTTTTAGCTTGCTTTATAAGAAAAGGATGCCGAATACTCAGCATCCTTTCCAAAATCTTATGTAAGATTATTTTACTTCGTTTACCAGTTCTGCACCTTCCACAAATGCTTTTGCATTGTCCAGAGTGATGGTCGCAATGGCATTCAGAGCTTCTTCTGTCAGGAAAGCCTGATGACCGGAAATGAGAACTTTGTCATTTGCCAGCAATCTCTTGAGGATAGGATCATGCTCTGTCAGATTGCTTCTGTCTTCAAAGAAGTATTCATGTTCTTTTTCGCAAACGTCCATACCTACGCCACGGAATTTGCCAGCTTCTACTGCGTCAGCCAGAGCTTCGGAATCTACCAGACCGCCACGAGCAACGTTGATAAAGATTACGCCGTCTTTCATCTTAGCAATAGCTTCTTTGTTAATCATATGCTGTGTAGCAGGCATCAGAGGGCAATGGATGGAAATAACGTCAGCACGAGCATACAGTTCATCCAGAGTTACATATTCCAGTCCCAGATTGGGGTTGGGGAATGCGTCATAAGCAATGATGTCCATGCCGTAACCCTTCAAAATGTTAATCATGCACTGACCAATCTTACCTGTGCCGATGATACCGGCTGTTTTGCCATGCAGTGCAACACCTGTCAGACCAGAAATATTGAAGTTGAATTTTGTTGTTCTTTCATAGGACAGATGGCATTTTCTGTTGATTGCCATAAGCAGAGCTGCACCCTGTTCTGCAACAGATTCAGGAGAGTAAGCAGGTACTCTCAGTACAGGCAGACCACATTCCTTTGCAACTGCCAAATCAACACTGTCGAAGCCTGCACAACGCAGCAACAGAGCTTTGATGCCCAAGTTTTTCAGTTCACGCACTACTTCTGCGGGAACTTCGTCATTTACAAAAGAGCAAGTAGCGTCATGACCTGCAGCCAATTTTGCTGTAGCAGGTGTCAGTCTTTCATCAAAGAATGTAATTTCAAAGCCATATTTGTCAGCCAAGGGGCCGAAGCTGTCTTTCCAGTAAGATTTTGTGTCAAAAAAAGCGATTTTCATTGGAATCTCCTCCTAAAAAGTTAATTTTTAATAAGTGGAATAGTAATTTTTTATAGCAAACAGAAACAATCCCTGCTCAATATAGGAATCTTTACCCTTTCCGTTTGTTTTACTTTTAACAATATAATTCATTTCACCTTTTTTGTCAACATACTTTCCCAAAAATTGTGAGTTTTGCCAATGACTTTTTTTACTTCTCCCCATGAAAACGTATGGTTTCCGATGAAAGATAGCATCCCTTTTTGGCTACTATTTCAAAAGAACCTTTTTTCTTTATTTTTTGCAGTTTTTTTGTCTATATTGCAAGGAAAAAAAACGAGGTATCCCCGAAAAAAAGAAAAGAGATAGGCTGCAAAAGCAGGAACCTATCTCTTTATGGTTTCAACTTATTTTTCTTTTTTCTCAATCAAAAAGCTGAGAAATGGAAATGCCTTCATGAATACACTTGATGGCATTTGCAAACAGTTCATCTACAGAAACACTTACAATTTTATCAATTTTCTTTTCTGCAGACAACTCAATGGTATCCAGTACCAAAAGCTCTGTAATGGCAGAATCCTGAATCCGTTTGATGGCAGGGCCGCTGAGAACACTGTGTGTACAACAAGCATCTACTTCTATAGCACCCATTTCTTTCAGCTTATTTGCTGCATTTGTAATAGTACCCGCTGTATCAATCATATCGTCAATCAAAATTACTTTTTTACCCTTCACTTCTCCAATAATATTCATAATTTCGCTGACATTTGCTTTTGGTCTGCGTTTATCAATAATGGCAATGGGAATATTCAGTCTTTCTGCAAAGGCTCTTGTTCTGCCTACGCTGCCAAGGTCAGGAGATACTGCAACAAAATCTCTTTCCAACTGGTCACCATATTTGTTAATGTAGAAGTTCGTCAAAAGAGGCCCGCCTACCAAGTTGTCTACAGGAATATCAAAGAAGCCCTGAATCTGTGCACAGTGTAAATCCATTGTCAGGACACGGTTTGCACCTGCACTTGTAAGGATATTTGCAACCAATTTTGCACTGATGGGATCTCTTGCCCGTGCTTTTCTGTCTTGTCTTGCATAACCATAGTAAGGCATTACCGCTGTAATTCTGCCAGCAGATGCACGTTTCATGGCATCAATCATAATCAGCAGCTCCATCAGGTTATCGTTTACAGGGTTGCACGTGGACTGGATGATAAATACATCTGCACCACGGATGGTTTCGTTAATTTTCACGGAAATTTCACCATCGCTAAATTTTTCTACTTCTGCATCGCCCAATTTCAAACCCAGTTTGTTTGCAATGGATTCTGCCAGCTGACGATTGGAATTACAGGCAAATACTTTGATATTACTGCCGGTTGAATAAATCATGTCTTTTCCCCCTATTATATTTTCATTTGCATGATTCTGTCCGAAAATACAGTAAAGGCATCCCTTTCCCTATTGGGGGTTCCAATGCCATTTCTGTTTTTTTCATATTATTTTTCAGCGAACCTTCGCTATTTACTATGTTACACCTAACGATGCACAATTTCAACAAAAATCGTCAAAATCAGGATTTTTTCTGCACCCGTTTCTTCTTCCATCCGGAAATCACCGTCTGTCTTGCTCTTGCCACTGCAAGAACATCCTCCGGTACATCTTTTGTAATGGTAGAGCCGGCTGCAATATAGGAATCCTTTTCTATGGTAACAGGTGCCACCAGATTCACATTACATCCTACAAAGACATGATCACCAATGGTGGTTCTATGCTTCGTTTGCCCATCATAGTTTACCATAATACTGCCGCAGCCAAAGTTGATTTTCTCTCCTGCGTCTGTATCTCCCACATAGGACAGATGGGGTATCTTGGTACCGTTGCCCACATTGGAATTTTTCACCTCCACAAAATCGCCCACCTTGACATTTTCTCCGATATGGCAGTTGGGACGGATATAGGCAAAGGGCCCTACTGTGGTGCCGCTTCCGATGAAGGATTCCAAGGCTGTAGATGTCTGGAATTTAATGCCGTCCCCAAGCTCCATGTCTGTCAGTCTGGAATTAGGGCCAATTTCACAATCTTCTCCAATTACAGTCTTTCCTTCCAATACACAGCCAGGCAAAATAACAGTATCC